>ERZ808240.878-NODE-878-length-38674-cov-15.505943_pt1 | contig 38674 bp, 38 predicted proteins | sample MGYA00521084_ERZ808240 | MGnify/ENA primary metagenome ERZ808240 (study PRJEB31516, sample SAMN03275571) | gut metagenome | biome: mammalia-associated habitat; material: feces | host: Papio cynocephalus | place: Kenya | collected 2012-08-06 ... | reverse complement strand
CCAAAAACCTACAATTTTTTTTACCAAAAACCTACAAAAAATATTGACATTTACACCTGTGAATTACAGGTTACAATCCTCTAATTAGAAACTATTTATAAACTGTCCAACTTTTGGGGTTCAGTTCACGAAGGTGTATTTTATCATATCTTAGTAAATTTGTTCTTTTTTTCGTTGTCTACTCTAAAGGGTGCATTTCAGATTAAGTTCTTTTTTTAATTGTTAAAATCTATGTTATAATATAGTTAGTCTTGCAAGACTAACTAGGAGCGTGTTATATGAATAATAATACTATAAGTAAAAGTTATTATAATGAAATAGTAAATAAGATTATAGAATTATCTTTAATATCATTAAATAAAGAATCAAAATGTTGGATTGATATTATATGCACTAAAATTAAAGTATGTGAATTGCAAAAACAACATTTACTTGAAAATAAACCCTTATTTTTTCAAAAGACAAAATTAGAAAAACATAATAAGAAAGTGGAAGCTATTGATAATAAAATAATGAAATATTTCAAAGATATAGAGGAAGAACTAGAATATATTGAAAACAAATGTAACATTGTTGTTAATTCTGGAGACAATCTATAAAAATACACGATTTTATGTTATAATAATTATGGAGCTGATTTTATGTTTAAAATAGCAAAACTAGAAAAAGTTAATAATGAAAAAGTCAGTATTAATCTAGCTACACAAGAACAATGTCAATATGAAAATGGCAAAAAAGTATCATTTGAAAAATTTAACACTTTAACTTTTGATATTTCCGGGGATGATTATTCATTTGGATTTGATTTGACTTGTAAATTAGAAAAGTTATTAGAAATACCAATGAATGAAACTATAGATTTTAAAGATTATATTTTTGGTAGTGAAACTTGGCTTAATATTAGAAATTTAAATGGTGTTGAACCAGAAATGGATATTAAAATAACTAGGTATTTAAAAAATAGATTTATTATCTTTTTAACATTCTATACTGATTATAGTTATGATGAAAATGACTATTCTGGAATGATTGAATTTACATTTAATTTAGATGATTATTTAGGTGGGGATAAAAAAGATGAATAAAGAACAAATTAAAGAAAAAATAAAGAACTTTAAGAGTGATGAAGAAATATTAAATTTTATAAAAGAAAGAATATTATTTTTAGAAACACAATCAACAGAACAAATAATAGGTCAATTTTATACTGATACTTTTAATGATTTTATATCAAGTAAAATTCACTATAAATCTGTTGCTTCATCAAATAGATTAAATTTTCCTAATCTTGTATTCGACGATATTACTCCTTATTTTGAATTAATTAAAGAGTTATCAGAAAGCAAAGATTATCTAAATGAGTTATTTTTATTCACGCCATTAATGATGAATATTTTTAATTATTTATCAAGTAAAGAAAGTAAAGCAAACATTGAAGATACTTTATATGATAGGCATAGACTCTATTGGGATTATATGACAAAAGGTAAAAATGAAATTTCAATTAAAGAGTTTCATAAACAAAAATGTGGATTTTGTTCTGAAAATGCGGGATTGGCACATAATATATTCAAAATTTTAGGCATTGATTCTCAATTAGTTATAGGAAAAAGAAATGATGAAAATCACGCTTATAATATTGTTTTCCCACGTGGATATGGAAATCAACCGGCAGTGTTGTTTGATCCATCATATTCAATAGACTTTAAAATGGAAAATGGTAGTAAATATTCAACGGGTTATTTTAAGGTATTAACTATTGATGAATATAATAATATGTTAGCTGGAAATGGAACACATATTGATATAAGTTCGTCAGTAGCTACTTTAATAAGATATTATCCTAATCAATTAACTGGATTAATCCCAAATTATGAAAATGCAAGTTATTCTATAGGAAATGATAGTCCACTTAGGATAGACACACAAAAAGATAAAAAAAATCAGAAAGATAGGAGGTAAATTATGGGTGTAGAATTATATAAGCATAATAAAGTAGCTTATGAACAAGTTCAGTCTATGTTTGAATCACAGCAAAAATGTTGTATTGTTCATGCAACCGGTACTGGTAAATCTTTTATTGCTTTAGCACTTATATATGATTTTCTATTAGAAAACCCAGATAGCAAAGTTATGCTATTAGCCCCATTAAGTGGAATTGGTAATCAAATTAAAGAACACATTGCTACAATGGATTTACCAGACGGAGCCTTTGATAATTTGCAATTTAATAATTATCAATCACTGATTACTAAAACTGATAAAGAATTAGAACAAATAGATTTTGATTTGTTAGTTTTAGATGAATTTCATCATATAGGAGCACCTGAGTGGACTAAAAGATTAGAAATAATTATTAATGCTAACCCAGAAGCAAAAATATTTGGTATGTCTGCTACTTCTGTTAGATCTTTTGGTACAAAGCACGAAGAAGATGTTGCTGAAACATTTTTTGAGGGTAATGTTGCTAGTAGATATGATTTAGCGCAAGCAATTTTAGATGGTACTTTGCCACAACCAAATTATCATTGTGCTTTGGCAGTATTAGAGGGTGATTGTGCGGAATTAGAAAGAAAAATCAATAATGGTGGTGCAACACCAGAAGAAAAACAAAAATATCTTAAGATGCTAACAGATATCAGAAAGAAAATTGCTGAGGGTGAAACTTCAGAAGAAATTATTAAAAACAATATCAAAAGTGATGGAAAATATATTTACTTCTGCCCTAAAGGATCAGATATAAGTGCATTACAAGATAATATTAAAAGTATGTTACCACCAGAATATTTAGGAAATATTGAATTTTACCAAGTGCATAGTTCTGAGCAAACTGATAAAATTAACGAATTAAATGCAAATAATTTTTATCATAATAAAACAATAGATGGCAATGATGCTCATGGTAAACTTAGAATTATGTTTGCAATAGATATGTATAACGAAGGAATCCATGTTCCGGATATTGATGGTGTTATCATGGGTAGAGCTACTAAATCAGATATAACATTTTATCAACAATTAGGTAGAGCCTTAGCAGTCAGAAAAAAAGATGATGGTTCTAATGAAAGAGTTGAACCACCATTAGTAATAGATTTGATGGGAAATTTAAAAGAAATAAAAAAATTATATACTAGAGTTGAAACAAGAAAGACTTCATCTGAAAGAGAAAAGAAAGAACATACACCATCTGATGGATTTGTTAAAGATAGTTTTGATGTTAATTTTGGTCTTGATGAAGAAATAATCAATTTACTTGATGCTTTGGAAGAATTAAAAGCAAATGTAGGATTCACATTAAATTTTGATGAAAGACTAAAAGAATTATATGATTATTTTAACGCCAATGGTAGTTTGCCTAAATGGGATGATAACGATACTAAATTTAGCGATGGAAGAATCATGTCAAACTGGCTAACTCAAAAAAGAATTGCAATAAATAATTTGGCTGAGCAAGGTAATGAAATAGCAATAGCAATAAGTAATCAATTTAGAGCAAACCCAGATGAGTTGTTTCTACTTCATTTAGAAGAAGCAGTAGCATACTGCAAAAAAAATGGTGGTTTTCCTAATTATGAAAGTTCTGATGCTTTTTCAACTGGTACAATAATATATCATTGGTCTAAATTTAATAAAGATAAAATTCAACAATTTGCAGTTGAGGGAAATGAATCAGCAAAAAAACTTATAGTTTACTATGCACCTACTTTGGATGAATCATTTGAATTACATATTAATGAAATGTATGATTTTATTCAAACAAATGGTAGTTTACCAAAAAAATCTTTAAATTTAAAATTTTCTGATGGTAAATTGATGTCGGCGTGGTTGAACAAGAATAAGAAAAAAATTGCTCAAGCAGGTGCTGATGGTCATGAAAAGGCAAAAATAATAAGTGAATTTCAACAAAAGTCTAGCAAAACAAATGGTAAAAGTATTAGAACACTAGAGAGAGTAAAAGAAATTATAGATTTTTATAATAAAAATGGTAAATTGCCAAGTGATGAGGATAGATTTGAGTCTGGTGCTGATATGTCTTTATGGCTTAGAACAAAGTCAAATAAAGATGCAATACAAGAATTAATAGAGCAAAACGATCCAGATGCATTAAGGCTTATTGAAATTCAAAATATGTTTACTTCTGACGCTATTTTTGAAAGAAAATTATTGGAAGTATATGAATACCTAAAAACACATTTAAAAGTTCCATCTACTGGTGAAATTAAGTTTAGTGATGGTGCTGATATGTATGCTTGGATACTGTCAAATAAACAAAAAATTGCTGAACAAGCACAAAATGGTAATGAACAAGCATTAGATATTATTGATAAACAATATGATAGTAATGTATTTAGTGGAAATTATGAAGATGCTTATAATACTCGTGTTGTTGAATTGTTAAACTTTTATAAAGAAAATGGTAGGATGCCAAATACTTCTGATAAAGTTAGATTTTCAGATGGTAGATTAATGTTTTCTTGGATGAAAGATAACATGGATTCTATAATGCAGAAAGGACAAGATGGCGATGAATTATCTAAAATTGCCTATGAGTTGATTTATAGAAGTACAGATAAAGGAAGATTTGAAATTAAATGTACTGAATTATTAAAATATCTTTCTGAAAACAAAACTTTTCCTACCAAAGAAGATGGTAAGTTCTCAGATGGATCATCAATGTTTCATTTTATAAATAATAAGGCAAAAAGAATATATGAAAGTAAAGATGAAAATCCTATTGTTGAGCAACTAGCACAATTATTATTAGCAAATAATCCAAATTACTTTAATAAAGTAAAGGCATTTAAACAAGCAGAAGAATTATTTAATGCTGATAGTGAATTTAAAAAATCTAAAACTGGTAAAGGAGTGAAAAAATCAAATGGAAAATAGTTTTAATAATTATATAGAAACATTTAAGTTATTAAATGAAATGGATAAAAAAGAAGAAATAATAAAAAACTTAAAGGAATTATTTGACTATTTAAAAAAAATTAATAATAACATTTCTTATCCTATTTATGAAGATTATGAGTCAGATGATGAATTCTTATCAGTTGCATTTACTTACATTATATCTATTAAAGAACTTACTGCTATATCTTTAGATAAAATAAATAATTGAGGTGTTTTATGAAGAAAATATTAGTAGATAAATTAAGTGGAACAATAAAAAATATTTATGTTCCAGAAATAATAGAAGATGGACTTCCAGTTTCGGAGGATTATGTTGATAGTCTATGTTTTGAAATAGAAACAGAAAATGGAATAATTAGAACCATAGAAAATAGATATAGTAATTGTGCAAATTTGTTTGTTGGAAATAAAGTAACAATTTTAAAAAATGCTATGGATTGCAATTATAATGAATTTAAAGATTTATTGAAAGAATACATAGAATTAAATTATAAAGATAATTCAAAAAATGAAAAGCAAAGAATATTTGACAAATATTGTGATACGGAAGAAGAATTTAATAACAACCCTAAAAAAATTATAAAATATAGTATTGAAATATAGTATAGGAGGAAAAATTATGAATACTGAAAATATGTCAGATGAAGAATTAATAGCAAAATTTAAAGCAAATATCGGTGGTGCAAAAACGAACACTACACCTAAGGATACAAGGTATCAATACCCTTATGTTGAACTTGAGGAGGTAATGGCAAATCCAACTGAATATATAATTCCCCAATGCCTACCTGCTTGTAGGTCTTTATGGAGTAAAAATATAGAAACATTTATGGTTAGTAATAATGATGATAATGATTTATATGTTTTACTAACTAATGTATCTTCAGAAAATATGGCAGTGTTTCAAGAATTACAAAAACAAGATCCTAGATTTGTATATGATAGGTATAGAAGTACAATAGGAATTGCAGTTAAAGGAAATGATAATAATGCCATGCACGAATTAGAAAGTTTAACTGAGGTATTTAGAGTTCAAGACACTATGAGATTTAAAACTTCAGAAGATTTTCTAGAATCATATAAATATACTGGTGGTGAACTAGTTGTTGCTGATGATGGAACAATTCATAGATCTAAGAATCCAGAATTAGAAAACATTACTTTACAAGAGGCATTAAAAAGGTCTGGCAAAGAATCTTTATATGTTGCAAGTGAAGGAAGAGTTTATGATAGCCCTATGTATCTAAGTTGGCATAGAAGGTATGAGCAATCTTTAAATTATAGTATGCAAGAAGTGATATCAGAAATAACACCATATAAAAGTAATGTTGATGGTAATATTGCTCATTTAAGAGATATTTACCTATCTGCTGAAAGAGAATATGTTACTGAATTGCTTAAAAGTGATGATATGAGAGGATTAATTGAACAAGTAAATTCTGAAAGCCCAGATAAATTATTTGCAATAGCACAAGATATAGTTGATAAAGTTGAAATGGGAATGATTCCAGACGAGCAAATGGAAAGAACTGAAAAACAATTAACAGTACTTTTGGCAGCAATTCAAGATAAAGTTTTATCTAAAGACTTAGTATTAACGCCATCTGTTGGTGGAAGATCTAAGTAAAAATTTGACACCAATTTGACAAAACCCCTTAAATATGGTATAATTTAACTGGTTGTGAAACAATGGGGGTTGCAGAATAACTAAATAAGCATAATAGTAATCTCATTGTATCTACAATGAGATTTTTTTAGGGGGTAATTTTAATGAAAGGTAGATTAGTAATTAGTTCTTTTGATAAAGAAGATATATTCAAGACAGATGTCATACGTGGTGTAAGCAATGTTGAAAATTATGACTACAAAATTCATATCAGAACATCACTTGAAGGAAGTTTTGAAGAATTAATATCAAACCCTTATGATTTTGATGAAAGTATAGATTTTAGTATTGACGTTGCTGATGATAAGAGTGATATTGATTTTCTAAAACAGATTAAAAATAATAGATTGCAATTTTTGAAAAGCGCAGAAGAAATAGTATTTAATTATGAGCCAAAGAAAATTGCAGAGTTTGTAAAAAGAAATCCAATTTTAAAAACAAAAAGGATAATTTTTGAAGATTATTTTGACTTAAATCCAAAATTAGCAAATGAAATAAGTGAAGCGTTTGGAGATGATACTTCAAATATATATTTTCAAATATCCGGAAACGACAAGTTAATTACATTTAAAGAATATAAAGATACAGTTGAAGCTATTAATAAAAAAATTGATGAAATTAAAAAATACAATTTTTCACCACTTGAAAAGATTATGTATGCTTACGATATGGTAAGAGATAAAATTTATGTTGAAGTTGATGAAAATGAAGATAAAATGATTTCAAGAAACTTATCAACAGCTTTGTTAGGAGACAAAATAGTATGTCTTGGTTATGCAAGGGTATTTAAAACATTAATTGAGAAACTTGGAATTGAGTGTGATGTTGTATATTTTAAACACACTGATAAAAATCAAGGACACGCAAGAAATCGTATATTTGTTAAAGATGACAAATATGGTGTTAATGGAATTTATTATTTTGATCCTACTTGGGACAATAAAAAGAATGAAACTGATACAAACTTTTTATATTCATATAAACACTTTGCTATGACAAAGAAAAAAATGGATAAAATTGATAATGGCTACATTGTAGAAGAAGGATTTCCTTACTTTTCTAGTGATATAGCTTGGGAATTTGAAAAAAAAGTTGATGAAGTTGGTTTTGAAGGAATACCAGAAGAAATGAGAAAATCAATAAATCATATGTCCTATTTAATAGATGATAGTACATTATTAATCAGCAAGGCTTTTCTTAATAATCCTTTACTTCCAGAAGCAATTAGACCAAATAAAGATAAGATTGTTGGAAAATTAATTGAATTAGTAGAATATTATGATACCCCAATATCAGCAGATATTTTATTAAGGGTACTATATAATGTTAGAAAACAACAATACTATGTTAATTCAGAAAAATATCCATTTGGATTAAATGAATTTTTTAAGACTGTCCTTATATCTGGATGGGATTTTGATGGAACGCCTGAAGAAAATTTAATGTTAGAGTTTGCTAGCACCCCAAAAGAAAAAGGACGCATTATAGTAGATCAAATTGTTAGATATTCAAATGAAACCGATATGTATAAGAATATGCAACAAGTTAAATTAGTTAAAACATTAAGACGAGTATATGAGCAAAAAACTAAAAATAATAATTAAAAAACAGGAGGAATTTATAATGGAAAAAACCGATATTTATATTAAATTTTTAATATCTCAATTTAAAAGTGCTACTGGTACAAAAAATATTGATGTTAAATCAGAAACATTTATATCTGATTTTAGAGATTGGATTAAATCCAGACAAGACATTAGTCAAAATTATTTAAGTATGTTAGATTATATGGGATTACAAAAAATAACAGAGCCAACCACAGCTGAAGTTGAAAAAGGAAAACTTGATACTATTGTAAAACCTTTTGATACTACTATCATTACACCATATTCAGAGGGGTTAATTGTTCCAGATAAATCGCGTATAATTACTTCTGAATTTATAGTTCACAATGGTATACCTGTATTATACAAAGCAAACGGAACGAATATTACTGAAACAAAACCTATATCAAGTGATAGTACTTTAACATTTATGACACAAAATCCTTATATGGAAGCAAACATAAAAAATTGGGAACAACTACATAATAGTGGCGAAAGTGATATTATTGTAGGTGTTTATGGTAGTATATATGATAAAGATATAGAATCAAAATTAAAGCAAATACAAGAATTAGAAGAAAAACTAAACGGATCATATATAAGAGAAGACGCTGTTGTAGGTGATACTTATTCTTATGCTATTGCTAGTAAAAGAAAAGTTAAAACACTTGTTAAGACTTATATACGTACGAGGTAATTAATTATTATGGATAGATTTTCAAAAGTAATTACGACTAATGAGATGAGTATTAAAGCTGAACTTCCCCTACCTAATAGACCAAAATATTCAAGATTAGATATTTCTTTTGATAAGTTTAATGAATTTATTAATAGATATTTATCAGGAAGTATTAGATTGCCATTACTACAAGCTACTATCTATGATGAAGCTGTTATTACATCACAAGAAGATTTTAATTTAAGATACCAATTTTTAAGAAAAATAAATGAATTAAATTTCAAAAAAATATCATTTAGATTATCAGATAGTACAATGCCAATTTATAATGCAATTATGGAAAAAATTGGTTGGAAACATTCAGATAAGACTGAATTATTTATGAGTATCGATCGTAATCCTAAAGAAAGAAAAGATTTAAGACTACAATCTGCTCAAGGTAAAATAATGATGCCAGAAGAAAGTCTAATCTGGGTACCTGCTACAATAATACATAAACTAGAAGGTAAAGTTGATGAAGAAACACTAAAAAAAGCAATAAAATTAAAAGAAATAGTTTTTCAATATTACACGAGATTAAATAGTTTATATCATACAGAAGATTTTACTGAATTTGATAAAATCTGGTTAGCTTATGACTTTATAAAAAGACATATAAGTTTTGCAAATGAAGCTACAAGATATGAAAACGGAAGACAAGTTTTATATAATCCAAATAATAGATACGACTTTGTATCAGAACCATTAGGCACTTATCAACATAGAAAAGGTGTATGTGAAGGACAAGCAAGATTTATGCAAGCGCTTTTAAATAATCAGTATTTCAAAAGTGATACAGTAGCAATTAATGGTGTTTGTCCTTTAGGTAATCACGTATGGGTAGGATCGGTTGTTAATAACCAATTATATCAAACTTGTTTAACTATGGCTGGTCCATTCAAAGATTTAGGTACTAAAGGTTATGTTCCTGATGTAAGCGAAGTTTATCCAAAAATATATGGAACATCATCATTGAGTAATCAAGAATTAATGCAAATACAATCTCATATAAAAAGATTAAGAAGGTAAAATAAAATAACCAATTCTTTTTGAAAAGGTTATTTTTTTTATATTAATAAAGGAATAATGCTTGAAATTACAATTAATTCTATTAGATGATTTATTTTATCGAGGAACCGGCCCAACAGGACCTCAAGGACTTAAGGGCGATGATGGCGAGGCTGGAGCAACAGGTCCGACAGGCCCAACAGGCCCAACAGGTCCAACTGGTCCAGCAGGAGCAACAGGATAATATCAAATGTATAAATATAAAATATGTGTTTATGCAATATGTAAAAATGAGGAACAGTTTGTTGATAAATGGTATGAAAGTGTAAAAGAAGCAGATAAAATATATGTATTAGATACCGGTTCTACGGATAATACAATGAAATTATTAGAAAGTAAAGATAAAGTAGTGGTAAAACAGCAAGTAATAACTCCCTGGAGATTTGATGTAGCAAGAAGTTTATCTTTAGATATGGTACCACAAGATACAGATATTTGTGTATGTATTGATTTTGATGAAATATTAAGTAAAGGTTGGAGAAAAGAATTAGAAAAAAATTGGAATTCAAATATTAATAGAGTTAGATATAACTATATATGGAGTTTTGACGAATATAATAATCCAGCGGTATATTTTTATCTTGATAATATTCATCAAAGAAAAGATTATTATTGGACTCATCCAGTTCATGAAGTATTAACTTATAAGAATACTAATGAAAAATATTTAACAATAGATAGTATCACTTTAAGTCATTATCCAGATGCGACAAAATCTAGAAGTTCATATCTTCCTTTATTAGAATTATCAGTAAAAGAGGATCCTCTTGATGATAGAAATATGCATTATTTAGGAAGAGAATATATGTATCATGGCCAATATGAACAAGCAATTAATACTTTAAAAAAACATTTGAAATTAGAAAAAGCATCTTGGAAAGATGAAAGAAGTGCTTCAATGAGATTTATAGCAAGATCATATTACTATAAAGAAAAAGTAGATACTGCTAGAATGTGGTATAGGAAAGCAATAAAAGAAACTCAATATCTTAGAGAACCATATACAGAACTTGGTATATTAGAATATTTAGAAGAAAATTATGAAAAGTCTATAAAATATTTAAAAGAAGCATTGAAAATCAAAAAGAATTTTAAAACATATATAAATGATCCGATCTGTTATAATGGCACTATAGAAGATATTTTATCAGTATGTTTATACAACTTAGATAGTAGAGAAGAAGCACTAGGATATGCAATTAAAGCATCTTTGATGCAACCCAATAATGAAAGAATAAAAAATAATATAGAAATAATTAAGAATAATTTACTATAAAAAGAAGTAATTCTACTAACAAAGAATTAACTTCTTTTTTGTAATTATAATTTAATAGGTTAATTTAAGTAATAAAGATTTTTTGTAAATTTATTATAAAAGTTCAAATTTAATGTTATAATAATTGTGATATAATTTTTAGTTATTATTAGATTTAGTATAAATATTTATGTATTGTAAAATAAATAAATTAACACAATATGATGAGTATTAAATTAAGAGAGGAATGATCTGATGAAAAAAGATAATAGTTTAGTATTAAATGATAATGAAATATCTGAAGTTGACTTAATTTATAAAGATATAAAAGAAAAAGTTATTAATGCGAAATCCAGAATGTTAAAACAAATAGATACAACAATGACGGAGGTTTATTGGTATGTAGGCAAAATAACATCTGAATTATACAAAAGTTCAAGTGATGGAACATATGGTAAACGTATAATTGAAGCATTATCAAAAAAATTAACTAACGAATTTGGTACTGGCTTTTCTGCAGTCTCAATAAGAAGAATGCGTAGATTTTATGAGTATTATCCAAATTGGTCGACAGTGTCGACCGAATTATCTTGGGCTCATTTTCAAGAGTTAATTAGAATAGAAAGAAAAGAAGAAAGAGATTTTTATCAAACAGAATCAATTAAATCTAATTGGGGTTGCAGAGAATTAAGACGTCAAATTAACACTAAATTATATGATAGATATTTAATTTCTCCAGATAAAAATTTAATTATGATAGAATCTAAAAAGGATGAAATAGAAAAGCAACCTGAGGAGTTATTAAAAAATCCATATATTTTTGAATTTGTTGGATTAAAAGAAAATAGAAATTATTTGGAAAGTGATTTAGAAGAATCTTTATTAAATCATTTGACTGAATTCCTATTGGAGTTAGGAAGAGGTTTTTCTTTTGTTGCAAGTCAACAGAGATTAAAGATTGGTTTAGAGTACTATTATCCGGATTTAGTGTTTTATAATCGTTTAGCAAGATGTTTTGTTATTATAGATTTAAAAATTGGAAAACTATCGCATCAAGATATTGGACAAATGCAAATGCATGTGAATTATTATAAAAAAACTCAAATGATTGAAGGAGAAAATGAACCAATTGGAATATTATTATGTGCTGATAAAGATGATGCAGTTGTAGAAATGACACTTGGAGATAGTGTGAAAAATGTTTATGCTTCTAAATATTTGACATATATGCCTTCAAAAGAAGAATTAATTAAAATAATTAGAGAAGAAAAAGAATTGCTGGAACTTTCTAAAGCAGATTTGGAGAATATAGAGTAGTTTAATGTTATAATAATTGTGATATAATTTTTAATATTATTAGATTTAGTATAAATATTTATGTATTGTAAAAAAGGAGGTTATCATGTTTGAATTAATAAGTAAGTATAATCCATCTGGAGATCAACCAGAGGCCATAAAAAAATTAACAGAAGAAATAAATAAAGGTACAAAAGAACAAGTATTATTAGGTGCTACTGGAACAGGTAAAACCTTTACAATTGCTAATGTAATAAAAAATGCAAATAAACCAACGCTGGTTTTAGCTCATAACAAAACTTTAGCAGGTCAATTATATTCAGAATTAAAAGAATTATTTCCAAATAATGCAGTAGAGTACTTTGTTAGTTATTATGATTATTATCAACCAGAAGCATATGTTCCGCAAACAGATACTTATATAGAAAAAGATTCTTCAATAAATGATGAAATAGATGAACTTCGTCATCGAGCAACATCATCATTACTATCCAGAAAAGATGTAATAGTAGTAGCATCAGTATCTTGTATATATGGAATAGGTGAAGTAGAAGAGTATCTAAAAAAGATGCTAACATTAAATGTAAATATGGATATTCCTATGGAAAATGTATTAAAAAGATTAGTAGAGATGTTATATGAAAGAAATGATTTTGATCTAAAAAGAGGAACTTTCAGAGTAAAAGGTGACACTTTAGAAATAGTACCTAGTTACGAAAGAAAAAATGGTATACTAATAGAGTTCTTTGGTGATACAATAGACAGAATAAGTGAATTCGATACAGTAACAGGAAAAATAATTAGAGATAAAAAAAGCATTTCTCTATTTCCAGCATCTCACTTCGTAACAAGTGATGATAAATTAAAGATAGCAATAAAAAATATCTATAAAGAATTAGATGAAAGATTAGAATATTTTAAAAGTAAAGGTAAACTATTAGAAGAACAAAGATTAAGAGAAAGAACTAATTATGATATGGAAATGCTACAAGAAACAGGTTTTTGTAGAGGAATAGAAAATTATTCTAGACACATAGCTTTAAAAGAAGAAGGAGCAACGCCTACCTGTTTAATGGATTTCTTTCCTAAAGATTATTTATTAGTAATAGATGAATCCCATGTAACAATACCACAAGTAAAAGGAATGTATAATGGAGATAGAGCAAGGAAATTAAATCTAGTAGATTATGGATTTAGATTACCATCTGCCCTAGATAACAGACCATTAAAATTTGATGAATTTGAAAAAAAAATAAATCAAGTAATATATGTATCAGCAACTCCAGGTGATTATGAATTAGAGCATGTTCATAATCATACCGTAGAACAAATTATAAGACCTACTGGTCTATTAGACCCAACTATAGAAGTAAAACCAACAAAAAATCAAATAGATAACTTATTAGAGGAAATCAATAAGAGAATAAATAATAATGAAAGAGTTTTAATAACAACTTTAACTATAAGAATGGCAGAAGAATTAACTAATTATTTAAAAAATCTAGATATTAAAGTTGCCTATTTACACAATGAAATTAAGACCCTCCAAAGATTACAAATAATTCATGATTTAAGAGTTGGAAAATATGATGTAGTAGTAGGAATAAACTTATTAAGAGAAGGAATAGATATACCAGAAGTAAGTTTAATAGCAATAATGGACGCTGATAAGCAAGGATTTTTAAGAAGCTCTAGAAGCTTGATCCAAACAATAGGCAGATGTGCTAGAAATGCTAAAGGGCACGTAATAATGTATGCAGATTATATAAGTGATTCAATGCAAGTAGCAATAGAAGAAACTAAAAGAAGAAGAGAAATACAAGAAAAATATAATGAAGAACATAATATTACTCCTCAAACGATAAAAAAAGAAATTAGAGATGTTATCTCTAATTATGAAGAACCTAGTACAAATACTAAAAAACATAAATTAACTAAAAAAGAAAAAGAAAAGAAGATAGAAGAATTAACCGAGCAAATGAAAGCTTATGCTAAAGCATTAGACTTTGAACATGCTATGGAATTAAGAGATATAATATTCGAAATGCAAAGCGAATAATTATATTTCTTTTTTTCTAGTAATACCAATCATTCCTCCTAACATTGAAGTTGCTAGAATAATTGTAAATATTATAATCTGTTTCCAAGATAAACTATTAAATATTAAATTCATAATTATTAATATAGTTAAAATAATTCCCCCAAATTTAAGCCCTTCTATATATCCATTCTTTTTGCATCTTTTACCTAATTTAAAACTTGCTATAAATGTATCAAATATAATTAGAATCATCTTTAATATTTTAATTATATTAGTATTTAGTATTTCAAAATAATTAAATATAGTAATAAAAATAGTACCAATAATTAAAATGCCCATAAACCATAGAATACTATTTAAATAATTTTTTAACATCCTTATCACCAATAAATAGTATGAAAATGTATAAAAAAATATACATATGTCACATAATAATATTGGTGATGAAAATGAATTATTTAATAGTATTAGAAAGAACATTATTTTTCTATTTCTTTATATTCTTAATATATAGACTAATGGGAAAAAGAGAAGTAGGTCAATTAGGAATAATTGATCTAATAGTATCAATCTTAATAGCAGAATTAGTAGTAATAAGTATAGAAAACTATGATAAAAATATTATGTTTTCTATAATTCCGATAGCCGCTTTAACAATATTACAGATAATTTTAGCATATTTAACATTAAGAAAACCTAAACTTAGAGTATTTTTAGATGGAAATCCCTCAACTATTATTAATAACGGAAAGATAAATTATAAAGAAATGCAAAAGCAAAAATATAACTTAGATGATTTATTAGTTCAATTAAGAGAAAAAGGATATAGATCCATAGAAGAAGTAGAATATGCAATACTTGAAAATAATGGTACTTTATCAGTATTTGGATATGATGAGAATAAAGCACTATCTTCTCCATTACCATTACCACTTATATTAGATAGTGAAATACAAGACGATACATTAAGATTATTAAAAAAAGATCATAAATGGGTATATAGATTATTAGATAGAAAAGATATAAATTTAAATGAAGTATTTTATGCTTTTTATAAAGATAGAAATGTATTTATAATAAAGAATAAAGACTTAGTTTAAAAAAGCACTAGTAAAATCTAGTACCTTTATTATATAAAATAATTATATTAATATCCCACCAGACTTTATATTACTCCTGGTGGGTTTAATCTATAATTTGATTCCTTGATAAGTATCTTTTATATATTTTTAATTATTTATTTTTAAAGTACAAAAAAGTTTAAAAATAATAATATATGTGTTATACTTTAATTGATTATTATACTTGTATAATTATATATGTTATTTATTTATAGAGTTTATTTATTAGTATAAATAAGATAATAGAAAAATATAGGAGGAAGTATGAAAGAAATAGAAGTATTAGTAGAAGTATATGATGATATATTAAATATTAAAAGAAAATTCGAAAAATTTAATTATGAAGGATTAAAAGAAACTATAGATGAATATTATTATGATCCTAAAAGAGATACATTAAAACCAGATAAAGAAAATCAACTTAGTCATTGTTTACGACTTAGAAGCAAAAATGATAATTATTTTATAACATATAAGGATGATGTTTTTGAAGATGGCAAATGGTTATATTCAAATGAATATGAAACTAAAGTAGAATCTATTGATATTATAAAAGAAATTTTTGAAAAATTAGGACTAGTAAAATTTATTAAAATAGAAAATAAAAAAGAAACATATACATATGATAATTATGAGATAGTAATAGAGGATGTAAAAGATTTAGGAATATTTATGGAAGTAGAATATTGTACTAATGAAGATGTTGATGTAAAACTTATAAAAAAGGAAATCCAAAATTTTATTGATGGATTAGGATTAAATGTATCAGAAGAATTAAATATGGGTAAACCTGAAATGTATATGAAGAAAAATAATATTTATATTGATTAATACTAAAAAAGTACTAGTAAAATCTAGTACCTTTATTATATAAAATAATTATATTAATATCCCACCCGACTTTATATTACTCCTGGTGGGTTAAATCTATAATTTAATTCCTTGATAAGTATCTCTTCTTACCATTTCTTTATCTATATCATTAAGAACACAGAATTTCTTAACTAACCAAGTAGGCTCAACTAATTGTTCTGGATCAGGATCGGAAGTAATTCTATGAATAACAATTCTAGGATCTAATAACTCTAATTGCTTAATAACGATATCAATATATTCATCTTTACTTAGAATATGAAACTTATTTTTATAGTACATACTCTCTAATGGAGTATCCTTAACAATATTTAACATATGAATTTTAATTCCATCAATACCAATCTTATTAAGATGCCTAACAGTATCTAACATCATTTCTTCTGTCTCATTAGGAAGACCATTAATAATATGCGCTACAACTTCAATATTTCTATCTTTCAACTTTTTAACCATATTATCAAATTGTTCCAAAGTATGACATCTATTAATAAGCTTAGAAGTAGATTCATGAATAGTTTGTAATCCAAGTTCTATAACTAAGTAAGTTCTCTTATTTAATTCACTCAAATAATCAAGAACCTCATCGCTAATAGCATCACACCTAGTAGCAATAAATAAACCAACAACATTATCTAATTTTAATACAGATTCATATTTTTCTCTTAATACTTCTACTGGAGCATATGTATTAGTTCTAGCTTGAAAATACGCTATAAACTTACCATCCGGCCATTTTCTTTTCATTTTATCTCTAATATGATAAAATTGAGTAACTAAATCTTCGTTAACATCTCCACCAAATTCACCACTACCAGATTTAGAACAATATATACAACCACCATATCCAACAGTACCATCTATATTAGGACAACTAAATCCACCATTTAAACTAACTTTAAATACCTTAGAATTAAATTTATTTTTTAAATGATAATTTAGAGTATGATATCTCTTATTATCTAAACTATACTTAAACATAATTATCACCACACATATCAATAATTCTATCATAAAATTACAAATAAAACAATTAAAAATTCTCTTACAGTTGACAAAACAAAAGATATAATTTATAATACATAAGCATATTGAAAGGAGTATTGTGATGGGAGTAATAGTAAAATATATAAGTGGTTTAGAAGAACCTTTGTCAAATAGATATAGATTATTAGATGTAGATAATTCTGATGATTTGCATCTAATAACAGAATCTTTTAAGGCAATTTATTTAAATGAATCTGGAGGAGAAATATATGGCCCTGGATTAGTTAAAGAATTTGTAGATGGAGATTATGTACTAAGGAACAAAAAAACTGGTGAAATATTACTAAGAGAATGTGATGAGATAAAAGCTATATATAAAACAAGGACATTACGTGGTTCAAAGTCTGGTATAAGATATGAAGGAATGATGTATTATAAAATAGCATATACTGAGGAGAAGGGATTATTATATTATAAGGCTATAAAATCCGGTGATCAAATTCAATATGAATATTGGAAATTAAAAAGTTGTATATGTGATAAAAGAGATGAAAACTTTCAACCAATTATTGGATATAAAAGTAATACCGGTATTAATAAAAACAATGATTTAATTTGCAAAGTCATTAATTATATACAAAATAATTATGAATATTTTTATCCAAATAATTTATCAGTTGAATTACAAAGAGCTAATGTTGTAGAGAATGTAGCGTCTCTTGATTTAGGAAAAATTTTAGATACAATGATAAAAGAAAAAAGATTAGTTACAAAAGTTGATGGTAATAAAAACATCTATTATGAAGTTGTTAATCCATTGAATAAACCATATACTAGAACGTTAAATAAGGAGTAGTAAATTCTGCTTTTTATTTTTTTAAAAAAATTAGCAAATAAGTATTGACATTGCTAAAATAATGTAATATAATGTACTTAGCATTCAAAAAGAATGACTGCTAAGGAAGTGATAAAGTGATAAGTAAAAGAGAACAAGAAATCTTAAAAGTAATAGTAGAAGAATACATTAAGACTGCTAAACCAATAAGTTCTAACAGCATTTGCAAAAAGTTAAAATGTTCATCTGCTACTATAAGAAATGAAATGGTATATTTAGAAGAACTAGGGTACCTTGAAAAAAATCACTTTGCATCAGGAAGAATTCCTTCAGAAGAAGGATATAAATATTATATTGATAACTTAATGGCACCAAGAGATATGAATGGTGAAGATATGTTAAAGTTACAAACAATATTTCATAATCAAACATTAGATTTAAGTGATACAGTTAAGAAAAGTATTGAAATAATCTCGGAAATCACAAATTATACTTCAGTAGTATTAGGAAATAGTTCTAAAAATAATAAATTAAAAAAAGTAGAAATAGTTCCCTTAGAAGATAATAAAATTCTAACAATGGTAATAACTGATAAAGGTTATGTAGAACATAAAAATTTATACTTACCAGAAACAATAAGTATTGAAGAAGTAAGAAAGACAGTTGATTTAATAAATAAATTGATTGTAGGTACACCGATTGATGAAGTAAGTGAAAAGTTAGAATATGAAGTAAAACCTATTATAGGAAAATATGTAGTTCAACATGAAGTATTATATAATGCATTTTATGATGCGTTCAATGAATTTACTTCTAAAGCCAGTGATGTTACATTTGTGGGAAGAAATAACTTCCTAAAACAGCCAGAATTTAATAGCGTAGAAAAAATATCAAAACTATTAAATAAATTTGATGATGTAAGTAATATTACTACTGAAGAAGATAATGGTATAAATATTTATGTTGGAAAAGATAGCGAAATATCAGATGATGTTTCAATAATTAAAACAAATTATAACTATAATGGAGAAGAAGGAACTATTGCTATAATAGGACCTAAAAGAATGGAATATGGTCGAGTAGTAAGTATGCTAGATTATATTAAAAATAACATTGGAGGAAATGATGAAAAATAAGGAAAAAAGTAAAGAAGTAAAACAAGAAAAACAAAAAGAGCAAGTAGAAAGTGTTACTGAAACTAAAGAAGAAAACAAACATGATGAAGAAAAAGAAAAACTAACTGAACAAGTAAATGAACTCACCAATGAAGTTAGTAAATTAAAGGAAACACTACTTAGAAATCAAGCCGAACTTCAAAATTATAAAAGAAGACAGCAAGAAGAAATGGATAGAACATTAAAATATAAAAATGAAGATATATTAAAAGAATTTCTTCCTGTTATTGATAATTTTGAGCGTGCTATAAAGATGGATGATAATGATTTGAGTGATGAAGTTTCAAAATTCTTAGAAGGATTTAAACTTATTTATTCATCTACAATAAATATGTTAAATAAGTTTGAAGTAAAAGAAATAGAAGCAGAAGGATTAGAATTTGATCCTACTTATCATCATGCAGTATTAACAGACCATGATGAAAATAAACCTGCAGGAGTGGTATTGGAAGTATTACAAAAAGGTTATATGTATAAAGATAGAGTAATAAGACCTGCTATGGTAAAGGTAAATGAATAATATATGGATAAAGAAAAAATTAAAGAAATTATTTATATCATTTTAGCTATCCTCTTAGCTATTATATCTGTTAAATTATTTATTTGGTTATTACCAATAATACTAATAGCCTTTGTAGCGATTATTATCTATACTTCTCTTGCAAGTAAAAATGTAAATAATAAAACTACAAATACAAATAAAACTACAAAAAAGAAAAATAAAAAAATCGTAATCGATACAGATTATGAAGAAAAATAAAGGAAAGGTGAATATATATGAGTAAAATTATAGGAATAGATTTAGGTACAACAAATAGTTGTGTTGCAATATATGACGGAGGCGAAGCAAAAGTTATTGCTAATGCTGAAGGTGGAAGAACTACTCCATCAGTAGTAGCTTTTAAAAAAGGAGAAATGATTGTTGGTGATAAAGCAAAACGTCAAGCAATTGTTAATCCTGATACAATAAGTTCAATCAAAAGATTGATGGGAACAGATAAAAAAGTAAAAGCAAATGGAAAAGAATATACTCCAGAAGAGATATCTGCTATGATTTTAGGAGATTTAAAGAAAACTGCAGAATCATATTTAGGAGAAAAAGTAACAAAGGCAGTTATCACTGTTCCAGCTTACTTTAACGATGCTCAAAGACAAGCAACTAAAAATGCCGGTAAGATTGCTGGATTAGAAGTTGAAAGAATTATTAATGAACCAACTGCAGCAGCTTTAGCATATGGATTAGATAAACAAGATAAGAGTGAAAAAATCTTAGTATATGATTTAGGTGGAGGAACATTCGATGTATCAATCCTAGAATTAGGAGATGGTGTATTTGAAGTATTATCTACATCAGGAAATAACCACTTAGGTGGAGATGACTTTGATAATAGACTAGTAGATTACATATTAGAACAAATTAAAAAAGAAGAAAATGTTGATTTAAGAGATGACAAGATGGCTATGCAAAGAATAAAAGAAGCAGCAGAAAAAGCAAAAAAAGATTTATCTGGTATGACTTCTACTCAAATTTCTCTACCATTTATTGCACAAGTTGATGGAACACCAGTAAACTTTGAAATGGATATTACAAGAGCTAAATTTGAATCATTAATTGAAGATTTAGTAAATTCAACACTAGAACCAGTTAAAAAGGCTTTAAAGGATGCATCTTTAACTAAAAGTGACATTGATAAAGTAATATTAGTTGGAGGATCAACAAGGATACCAATGGTACAAGAATTAGTTAAGAAAGAAACTGGTAAAGAACCATCAAAAGAAGTAAATCCAGACGAAGTAGTTGCTATGGGAGCTGCAATTCAAGGTGGTGTATTAACTGGTGATGTTAATGATATAGTACTTCTAGATGTTACACCATTATCATTAGGAATTGAAACAATGGGTGGAGTAATGACTACTTTAATTGAAAGAAATACAACAATTCCAACAAGTAAGAGTCAAGTATTCTCAACTGCCACTGATAACCAACCTGCTGTAGACATTCATGTATTACAAGGTGAAAGACCAATGGCTGCTGATAATAAAACTTTAGGAAACTTCCAATTAACTAATATCCCACCAGCACCTAGAGGAGTTCCACAAATAGAAGTAACATTTGATATTGATGCTAATGGTATTGTTAATGTAAAAGCAAAAGATTTAGGAACGCAAAAAGAAGCAAAAATTACAATAACTTCTACTAATACATTATCAGATGAAGAAATAGAAAAAATGAAAAAAGAAGCAGAAGCTAATAAAGAAGCAGATGCTAAAAAGAAAGATTTAGCAGATGCTAAAAACGATGCAGAACAAGTTGTATTTATGACTGAAAAGGCTATTAAAGATCTTGGAGATAAAGTAAGTGATAAAGACAAAAAAGAAGCAGAAGAATTAATAGAGAAAGTTAATAAAGCAATTGAAAAAGAAAATGTAGAAGAAATAAAAGAAGCTAAAGATAAATTATTAACTAAAGCCAATGAATTTGCTTCAAAAGTTTATGAAGAAGCTGCTAAAGCAAATAATGCAGATAATTCATCTAATGAAAAAGAAGAAGATAATAAAGAGACAAACAAAAAAGATGATGATGTAGTCGATGCAGATTACGAAGAAAAATAATAAGAATGTAAGTTCTAGGTAACTAGAACTTAATTCTTTATAACAGAAAAGAGGTTAGTTATGGATAAGAAAGATTATTACGAGGTCTTAGGAGTATCTAAGACTGCAACAGATGCTGAGATAAAATCTGCATTTAGAAAACTTGCTAAAAAATATCATCCTGATGTTTGTAAAGAACCAGATGCTGAACAAAAGTTTAAAGAGTGTCAAGAGGCCTATGCAGTGCTATCAGATCCAAATAAAAGAAAACAATATGATCAATTTGGTCATACAGCATTTGCTAATGGTGGAGGCGGCACTGGATTCCAAGGATTTTCTGGATTTTCTGATTTTGGAGATATGTCAGATATATTTGACGATATCTTAGGTGGATTTGGGTTTTCAACAAGAAGTAATTCAAGAAGAAGTTCAAATGGTCCTAGAAGAGGTAATGATGTTCTATATAAAATGACAATCGATTTTGACGAAGCCGTTTTTGGATGTAAAAAGGATATTAAAATTGATGTAACAGATACTTGTGAAGAGTGTAAAGGTGTAGGAGGATTTAACTCTAAAACTTGTCCTGAATGTAGAGGATCAGGTACAGTAACATCAGAACAAAGAACAATGTTTGGCTCATTTTTATCAAAAACAACTTGTCCTAATTGTCATGGAACTGGTACAATTTTTGAAAGAAAATGTACTAATTGTAGAGGAACAGGTCATATAAAAAGAACTAAAACAATAACTGTAACTGTACCAAGTGGAATAGATACAGAAAATAGATTAAGGGTATCAGGAAAAGGTGAAGCCGGAATAAATGGTGGTAATCCAGGAGATTTATATATTGAATTTACTGTAAGAGATCATGAATTATTTGAAAGAGTTGATGATGATATATATTTAACATTACCATTAACAATTACTGATGCAGTAATAGGTGCTAAAAAAGAAATACCAACTCTATATGGAAATGTAACATTAAATATTCCAGCAGGTACTCAAAATGGTGAAAAGTTAAGAATAAGAGGTAAGGGAGTAGAAAACGTCCAAACCAAGAGAAAAGGGGATATGTATATAGTTACTAAAATTATAATTCCTGAAAAATTAACTAGAGAACAAAAAAGATTATTTGAAGAATTAGATGATACCACATTAGATTCATCAAATGAGTTTAAAAAATATAGAAAGTATTTAAAATGAGGTAATTATGCAAAGATATTTTGCCAAAGATAAGAAAAACAATAATATATATTTAGAGAGTACTGATTTACATCATATAAAAAATGTAATGAGAATGAATATTGGTGATAGTATTGAATGTGTTTATGATGGTATTACATATTTATGTAGGATAGATGGATATGATAATAACATTAGTATTATTAGTAAATTAGATGAGAATAATGAGTTAGATACAGAGATAACTATTGCTATAGCGTTAGTAAAAGAACAAAAATTTGATTTAATATTGCAAAAGCTAACAGAATTAGGTGTTAGTAGAATAATACCTTTGAATATGGAAAGAAGTATTATTAAATTAGATAGTCAAAAACTTGAGAAAAAGAAAAAAAGATGGGAATCAATCTGCAAAGAAGCAAGTGAGCAATCACATCGAAATAAAATTCCAGAAATAACAAACATAATGTCATTAAAAGAATTAGTAAAATTAGAAGTAGAAGATAAATATGTTTGTAGTGTAAAAGAAAAAGAAAATTTAGTTAACAAGTATTTACAAAATAATAGTAAGTGTGCTACAATGTTGTATGTAATAGGTCCTGAAGGCGGTATTACAGATAAAGAAGAAGATTTTTTAAACAACAATGGGTACACATCTATATCTTTAGGACCTAGAGTAATGAGAGTCGAAACTGCTGCAATATATATTGCCAGTATCGCCAATTATTGCAATATGGGGTGATTATATGGTGTATGTTATTTTAGTATTGTTAATTGTTTTTCTTTTCTTTTTTTGTCTTTATTTATGCAAAAAAAATCAAAAATTGTCTAACACAGTAAAAGAGTTGCAAGTAAGCCTTGACTTAGAAAGAAGAAATAAAGATATAGCATCTGTAAAATTTCTATCAACAAATAAAGTACCAATCAAAGAAATAAGTAAAGATATAGAAAAAGCTATAAATGAATGTGAAAAAAGGAAAAATAAACAAGAAAAAAACTATTATGAAGAAGATAGAATTGATAAAATACTAAATACTAACCAAAATACAAAAGATCCATTTCATCACCCATATGAAAAAAATGTATTAGATAAAATGCAAAGCACTTTATCCGCTATAGAAATACGCAATGGTATTAGTGATAAAGAAGAAAATAAAAAAGGTGACGAAGTAGTGATGAATGAAGTAGATAATAAAGTAAATTTAAATGACTTCATAAAAAGGGGCAGTTATGAAGTTGAAGAACCAGAGCCTCCTAAAAAGAATATATCTTTTGTAGAAGAAATATCAAGACAATTAGAACAACAACTAGGTCCTCAAACTATAGAATTAACAGATTATGAAAAAGAACAAGAAGAAACCGCTATTATAAGTTATAAAGAATTACTAAAGGTAAAAGAACAATTATATGAAGAAAATGTTGTTAAAGAAAATGAAGAATTTATAAACGATTTAAAAGCATTTAGAAATAATTTAGGATAACTATTATTTCTAGGTGCTTTTTTTAATTAACAAATAAGAAATTATAATTATAGCAAATTACTATTATGTTATAATATAGGGCAATTAAGGAGTGAATTATATATGATAAGTGAAAAAGATTTAGAACAAGAATATATAGAAAGAAATCTTGGTTCAATCATGGATAGAATTGAGAATAATAATTATGATTATAATGGTAAATATCATGATGAATTAAAAAGTGTATTAGAATATTTAATTTTAACTGATGATGATGGATTGCTACGTGTTTACTGTAGTAGGGTAAAAAATATTGTACTAGATGATAGTTGCTTTGATAAAATAAAAAAATCAGATTGTATTTTTGTGCTTGCTAATAATATATCAAAAGAAAGTAGAAATAAATTAGAAGATATAGTAGTATCATTGAAAAATGCGTACTATGTTTATTGTTTTGCATTCACTGTAACAGGAGCAAATATTAAAAAATTAGAAGATGCTGTAATAACACTTAAAAATGGAAATTTTATTTGTAAATTTGCTAAAGATGTAACAGGAGCTAATATAGAAAGGCTTGAGAATGCTGTAATAGCATTAAAGGATTCAGAATATATCTATGAATTTGCAAAAAAAGTAAAAGGGGCTAACATTGCAAAATTAGAAGATGCAATGATGTATTTTGACTTTGAATCATATTTTTATAAGTTTGCAAATGAAGTAAGAGGAGCTAATATAAGTAAATTTGAAAATAAATTAATTGAGAGTAAAGATGCAAAAAAGATATATAATTTTGCAAAATATGTAAAAAATGCTAACATAGAAAAATTAGAAAATGCAATAATTCAAACAAGCAATGCAAAATATATTAGTATGTTCGCAGCTTGTATAAAAGGAGCTAATATAGAAAAATTAGAAAATGCTGTAATATTAACAAAAGATAATGTAGGAATTGTATGGTTTGCAGCAAATGTACAAGGAGCAAATGTAGAAAAACTAGAAAATGTAGTAATTAATTCTTTAGATGCAAAATGTATTTATAATTTTGCAAAATATGTAAAAAATGCTAACATAGGCAAATTAACAATTGCAATTCTTAATACAAAGAATCTGGAATATATTAATTCATTTATGTTATTATCTAAAACTGATCAAGTATATATAGGATCTAAAACTTGCTATTCGTTATTATCTGAAGGTTTAGAACAATTAACAAAAGAAACATTTTTAAATATCAAAAATAGTGAAAATATAGGAAGAGATATATTTAACCAAGGTTTATCAGAAGAAATAAGACAACAATTTATAGATTATCTGTTTAATAATATAGATGAAGACAATAATTCAAGTATTTTAAGAATTTATTATGAGATGTTAAAAAATCCTAATATTAAAGAAGAAGATGTAGATGTATTAGATTTAGAATATAAAAATTATATTATGCAAAATAATAAAGAAAATAATCAAGGTAATGTATTAAAACTAAAAAGGTTTACAGATAAAAGTAATAATAGTTAATTTGTGGGAGGAATTATATATGATAAGTGAAAAAGATTTAGAACAAGAATATATAGCAAACAATATTAATATGATTATGAGTAATATTGAAGAGAATAATTATGATTATAATGGAGAATATCATGATGAATTATCAAAAATATTGAAGTTTTTACTTTCAACTAAAGATGGTAGTTTAATTTGTACATTTTACTCTGAAGTTAAAAATGTAGTAGTAGATGATAGTATTATAAATATAATATTAACTCTTGATATATATTCTATTTGCAAATTTGCTTGCAATGTAGGAAAGGATTGTATAGAGAAACTAGAAGATGGATTTATAGCAAAAGGTTTTAAACAAGATATCCAATATTTTGCAAAGAATGTAAAAGGGGTAAATATAGAAAAGTTAGAGAATGTATTAATAGATATGGAAGATGCATCATCTATTTACTGGTTTGCAATGAATGTAAAAGGAGTAAATATAGAAAAATTAACAGATAGAATAATAGATACAGAAGATGCAGTATATATTTACTTATTTGCAAGAGATGTTGAAAGAGCAAATATAGAAAAATTAGAAGACATACTTATAAAGAAAAAAAACTTTAATTATATTTACTTACTTGTAGAACAAGGAAAAGAAGGAGATAAATTAAAGTTAATAGATAAAGTTGTTGAAACAAAAGATGCAGATTTTATTTACAATTTTACAAAAAAATTGATATGTTTAACTATTACCATAGTAATTATTCGAATATAAGAGAAAAAGTTGTGCTATTTAAATTGGCTCAAGGAATTGTTGAGACCAAAAATGGTAAAGCAATTTATAATTTCGCAAAGTGTTACAATAATCAGGATAATATAGCAATTTTAAAGGATGGTGTTATAGAATCAAAAGATGCTTATTATATTTATCTGTTTGCACTGCTAGATAGAGTTGGTATATATGAAATATATATAAAAGAGTTAGAAAAAGCTATAATAGCAACAAAAAATGCATTTTGTATTTATGAATTTGCAAGAGATGTAAAAGGAGCAAATATAGAAAAATTAGAAAATGCAGTAATAAAAATAGGAAATCCCCAAATTATTTACTTGTTTGCAATGAGTGTAAAAGGAGCATATGTTGGAAAATTAGCACACGCAATAATAGCACTCAAAGATGCAAAATATATATATTTATTTGCAAGAAAAATTATAGAACTTTCAATTCAAAGTATAGGAACTTCAAGTCAAAATATAATTGATTTAACAATTGCAATAATTGATACAAAAAATATTGAATATATTACTTCATTTATGTATCTTCCAGAAACTAAACAAATATATTTGGGAACTAAAACTTGTTTCTCATTGTTATCTGAATTTTTGGATACGCAAAAAAAAGAAAATAACCCTATATTTTCTTATATAATTGATAGTGGTAATATTGGGAAATGTGTTTTTTATTTGAATTTATCAGCAGAAATAAGACAAGAATTTATAAATTATCTATTTAATAATATAGAGGAAGGTAATAATTCAATCATTTTGAGAATTTATTCAAATATGTTAAAAAATCCTAATATTAAAGAAGAAGATGTAGATGCATTAGATTTAGAATATAAAAATTATATTATGCAAAATAATAAAGAAAATAATCAAGGTAATGTATTAAAATTAAAAAGGTTTACAGATAAAAAGAAATAAAAGAACTATGAATGAATTTTTCATAGTTCTTTATCTATCTAAATCTTTAGTAAGTATCCCAATATCAACTAGTCCAGAAATACAAACTAATATATAAACAATTCTTGTAAGTATAGTCTCAGCGCCAAATAAGAATTCTACTAAATTGAAATTAAAAATTCCAACCAATCCCCAATTTAAGCAACCAATAATACTTATTACCAAACATGTCTTATATAATGTATTCATAACTATCCTCCTTTTTTATTCTATTAATATATTTAACAAAAATGATATTTTTATTCATAAAGTCGAAATTTATAGATATAATTTATTGAAAGAGTTGAGGTGAATATGAAAAAAATTTTCAAAATTTGTTGTTTTTTGGTAGTTTTCTTAATTGCAGGATGTGGAGTATATAATCAAGATAATGTTATAAAAGATTTAGACAAAAAGATAAATTCCACCAAAAGTTATTTGGCTAATGGAACATTAGAGATTATGAATAATGAGGATACCTATACTTATGATATTGATGTATCTTATCAAGCAAGTAATTATTACAAAGTAAAATTAGTAAATACCACTAATAATCATGAACAAGTAATACTAAAAAATGATGATGGTGTCTATGTTGAAACACTTTAAAGTATAAATATTAAAAAAAATAGATTTTAAAAGTTTATAATAGTAATATTCCCAAAAATTAAAAAATTACAATACTAACATAATTAGAAACTTAAAAATCATTATAGCAAATTAAAAAAATAGAGAAATTTATTTATAAGATTTAGAAAATATGCCATTTGCATAAAAATTAATGATATGCTATCATTTTGTTGAAGGAAGGAACTAAAAGAAATGTAAGTAACATTATAAGTAAAAAAATCAAAAAAGAGGTGTAAAATGAAATATAGCAACATTAAAATTTTTGAAGAAAATTCTAAATATTTACAAAAGATGATTTCAGACATAACAGGTATTGATAAAGAAATATTATTAGATAATATTGAAATAGCAAAAAATAATAAACAATCAACAAAAGATTTTATAGTAGAATTTATAAATGATGATATAATATTAAAAATATCTAAAAATAGTTTAATGAGAAAAACTATTGTCAATATTATATCTTTAATGATAGGAATAAAGAAAGAAAAAAAAGAAGTATTAACTGATTTAGTTTTAGTACAAATTCATTTAAACTATGAAGAAAATTGCAAAAATAAAGTATCAAGATATAGAATAAGAAATATAACTCCTATAAATCAAGCTAGAGTTTGTATAGAAATAAGCCCAGTATTATGTAGTGTAGAATATAAAAAAAATAAAACTGTTGATAATGATATTAAGTGGGGAGCATTTTTTAATAGTGTCAAAAAAGATAAATTAAAAATATTAAAAGACATAATGAAATAATAATCAAAAATCACTTGTAAACTTTAAAAAAATTATGTTATACTTTATATACGTAAAAGAAAGAACAGGTGATTTTTTGTATGATAAAAACAATTTTAAAATCAGTAAGAGAGTATAAAAAAACTAGTATTTTAACTCCAATATTTGTATCCTTAGAAGTAGTAATGGAAGTAATAATTCCATTTATAATGGCCTATTTAATAGATAAAGGAATACAAGGAAGTAATATGAATGTTATTATTATATCAGGAATAATATTAATAATATGTGCTTTATTAAGTCTAACATTTGGATTTTTATCTGGGAAATATGCTGCTATTGCCAGTACAGGATTTGCTAAAAATCTAAGACACGATATGTATTATAAAATTCAAGATTATTCTTTTTATAATATAGATAAATTTTCTACTTCATCAATTGTTACAAGATTAACAACAGATGTTTCAAATGTTAGTCAGGCTTATCAAATGATAACAAGAATAGCAGTAAGAGCACCACTTATGATGATATTTTCTTTAATAATGGCTTTTACTATAAATGCAGAAGTATCAGTTGTATTCTTGATGATAATTCCATTTTTAGGATTAGGATTATTTTTAATTGCAAAAAATGCTAAACCATTATTTGATAAAGTTTTTGATACATATGATGATTTAAATAATGCAGTAGCGGAAAATATAAGAGGAATAAGAGTAGTAAAATCTTATGTAAGAGAAAAATTTGAGATTAAAAAGTTTAAGAATGTTTCAGAAAAAATATATAAGTCTTTTTTGAAAGCAGAAAAGTTAGTAATGTTAAATAATCCTTTAATGTCACTTGCAATGTATACTACAATAATATTAATATCTTGGTTTTCTTCAAAATTAATAGTATCTGGTAGTATGACTACAGGACAGTTAACTAGTTTAATAACTTATGCCACTCAAATATTATCAAGTTTAATGATGCTATCAATGATTTATGTTATGTGTACTATGGCTATTCCATCGATAGAAAGATGTGTAGAAATATTAACAGAAGTACCTGATTTAGATAATCCTGTTAAACCAATAAAGGAAGTAAAGAATGGAAGCATAGAGTTTAAAGATGTTGATTTTAGTTATGTAAAAGACCCTAATAAATTAGCTTTAAAAGATATAAGCCTTAAAATAAACTCTGGTGAAGTAATTGGAATAATAGGATCAACAGGATCATCTAAATCAACCTTAGTAAATTTAATTCCAAGATTATATGATGTAACAGTAGGACAAGTATTAGTTGCAGGAGTAGATGTAAGAGATTACGATATAAAGTCATTGCGTGATAAAGTATCAATGGTTTTACAAAAAAATGTTTTATTTTCAGGAACAATAAAAGAGAATTTATTATGGGGTAATAGTAAAGCTACTGATAAAGAGATAGAACATGCTTGTGTTTTAGCGGGCGCTAAAGAATTTATAGATAAATTTCCAGATGGATATAATACGATGATAGATCAAGGTGGAACAAATGTATCAGGAGGTCAGAAACAAAGACTTTGTATAGCAAGAGCATTATTAAAGAATCCAAAAATATTAATATTAGATGATTCTACTAGTGCTTGTGACACCGCTACTGATGCAAAAATAAGAGCATCTTTTAAAAAGTATATTCCAGAAGTTACAAAAATAATAATAGCCCAAAGAATATCTTCAGTTGAAGATGCTGATAAAGTTATAATACTAGATGAAGGAAGAGTAGTAGCATTTGATACACCACAAAATTTACTAAAAAGCAACAAAATATATCAAGAAATATATAATTCACAAAATGGTAGTTTAAATCAAGAATAGGGTGATAAGAATGAAACAAACTAGAACAATGCCAAAAAGAGGTCCTGGCATGGGGATGGGACCTAAAGAAAAATTAAATAAAGATACAGTAAAAAAATTAGCAAAATATATAACTAAAAATTATAAAAAATATTTAATAATAGTACTTATTTGTATAATCATATCAAGTATCGCTCAAGTAAGTGGTCAATTATTTTTAAAAAGTTTGATAGATGATTGCATAACACCATTAATTGGTAGTACTAATCCAAATTTTCAAAAATTAATTACAAACATAATGCAAATGGCTTTAATATATGTAATAGGTATTATTAGTGCTTTAATATACAATTATTTGATGATTAAAGTTAGCCAGGGAGTATTAAGAGATATAAGAGATGATATGTTTATACATATGGAAACATTAAAAATAAAATATTTTGATACAAATTCTCATGGAGAAATAATGAGTCATTATACAAATGATACTGATACATTAAGACAAATGATTTCTCAAAGTATACCTCAATGTACTTCATCAATAATAACCATAATTACTATATTTATAGCAATGTTATATTTGAATGTAATTCTAACTTTAGTAATAGTTATTTCTGTAATATTCATCAGATTTGTATCAAGTAAAATTATAGCATCATCAACTACTTATTTTGTTAATCAACAAGAATCTTTAGGAAATTTAAATGGATATATTGAAGAAATGATGGAAGGACAAAAAGTAATAAAAGTATTTACTCATGAAAGTGTTGCCAAAAAAGATTTTGATAAACTAAATAATGAATTATGCGAAAACGGTACCAAGGCTAATATGTATGCTAATACTTTGATGCCAATCTTAGCAAATTTAGGAAATCTTACATATGTAATAGTGGCAATTTTGGGTGGAACTTTTAGTATAATATTAGGAGGAATAAGTATTGGTACTATAGCATCTTTCTTAACGATGACAAGAAGTTTTATAATGCCAATCAATCAAGTATCTCAACAAATAAATTATATAATTATGGCTTTAGCAGGTGCTACTAGAATATTTGAATTAATGGAAGAAGAACCTGAGGAAAATTTGGGACGTGTTACTTTAGTAAATATCAAAAAAGAAAAAGGAAAGTTAATAGAATGTAATGAAGATACTAATATGTGGGCTTGGAAATTACCTAAAAATAAAAATTCAGAACTTATAGAACTAAAAGGTGATGTAAGATTTAAAGATGTCCAATTCGGGTATAATGATGATAAACAAATATTATATGATATAAATCTTTATGCAAAACCAGGACAAAAAATTGCTTTCGTTGGTTCTACTGGAGCAGGTAAGACAACCATTACAAACTTGATAAACAGATTTTATGATGTAAATTCTGGTGATATTACCTATGATGGTATAAATATTAAGGATATTAATAAAAATGATTTAAGAAGATCATTAGGTATGGTATTACAAGATACTAATCTTTTTACAGGAACAATTATGGAAAATATTAGATATGGTAAAAAAGATGCTACAGATGAAGAGTGCATTGCAGCAGCTAAATTAGCAAACGCTGATAAATTTATTGAGATGTTACCAAACGGTTATCAAACGGTAATAACTAGTAATGGAGCATCACTTTCACAAGGGCAAAGACAATTATTATCTATAGCAAGAGCAGCAGTAGCAGATCCACCAGTAATGATATTAGATGAAGCTACTTCTTCAATTGATACTAGAACTGAATCCTTAGTACAAAAAGGAATGGATAAATTAATGGAAGGAAGAACAGTTTTTGTAATAGCACATAGACTTTCTACAATAAAAAATGCTAAAGCAATTATGGTTTTAGAAAATGGACATATTATTGAAAGAGGAGATCATAATGAACTTTTAGCACTTAAAGGTAAATATTATCAATTATATACAGGAGCATTGGAGTTAGAATAATATGAATAGATGTAAATGGGTTAATTTAAATAATAATTTATATGTTCTTTATCACGATAATGAGTGGGGAAGGCCAACACGAGATGATAATTTACTTTTTGAACTTTTAATGTTAGAGGGATTTCAAGCAGGATTATCTTGGGAGTGTATATTAAATAAAAGAAACTTCTTTAAAAAGGCTTTTTCTAATTTTAATCCAAAAGAAATAGCCAAATATGATGAGAATAAGATAAATGAATTAATGAATAATAAAAATATAGTAAGAAACAGAAGAAAAATCGAGGCAACTATTATAAATGCTAAAGTATTTTTAGAAATTCAAAAAGAGTATAAAACATTTGCAAATTATATTTGGTCTTTTACAGATAATAAAGTAATAAAAAATATGGATGATAATTTTAAAACTACTAGTCCATTATCGGATAAAATTAGTAAAGATTTAAAAAAACGAGGTATGAAATTTGTAGGAACAACTATAATATATTCTTATCTACAAGCTATAGGAGTAATAAACGATCATGAATTAAACTGTTTTTGCTACAAATAAAAAAAGAAACCCTTTAATTAAATTAAGATTTCTTATCTTTTTTAGAAATATTATCAGGAATTAAGATATCTAGGTATTCTAGTATCTCTTTTTCTTTATATTTCTTTTTATTTTCTAACATTTCAATACCAACTCCGAATACAGCACCCATATAAAATTTAGCAACAAAACTGCTAGGAATACTACTAGTGACTTTTTCACTACTTTCAATAGAGTGTTCTACATCTTGCTTAAAAGCATCATATATCATATCCATTACAATACTATTTCTATTATTTCTCATAATAGAGGAATATACTACTTTTTTATCTTCGATATGTTTTAAAAATAAACTGATCATTTCTAAATAGTATTCTTTAGAATTTTTAATATTGGTATTTTTTTCTAGTTCACTAGTTAGAGATTTTTTTAAGTCATCAACATAACTAGAGAATAATTCATATTTGTCAGCATAATGAGAATAAAAAGTAGATCTATTAATTAATGCTTGCTCACAAATATCAGACACTTTTATTTCTTCAAATGATTTTTCTTCTAATAATTTTATTAAAGTTGAATATAGCAAATTTCTTGTTTTAACAACCCTTAAATCTTCTTTCTTTTCCATAACATCGCCTATAAAAATTATAGTATAACCTAAGACAATTGTAAAGATAAAATACAAAAGTTGTTTATTTGTTAATACATTTAATAGATATTTGTTGGATAAAAAACAACATTCAATAAATGTAAGTGAACTTTTTTTCATATTGTAATAAAATGATATGGAACGGAGGTTATAGAGAATGAAGAAAATAAAAGATTTTATAATTAATCATAGTCTTATGATTGTAATTATATCTCTGATATTATTAATACCAGCAGCAATTGGATATTATAAAACAAAAATAAACTACAATATTCTAGTATATTTACCAGAAGATATAGATACAATTAAAGGCCAAGATATTTTAACAGATGATTTTGGAATTGGAGCATTTTCTTTTGTAATGGTAGATAATATGTCTAACTATGATATCTTAAAATTAGAAGATAAAATAAAGAAAATTGATTCAGTAAACGCTGTTATTTCTTTAGCAGATATTACTGATACAACTATTCCAATAAGTATGTTACCAGATGATGTAACAGATAGATTATATAAAGATGGAGAAACAGTATTGGTTGTAACATTTGCTACCTCAACATCTGATGAAAAGACAATAGATGCTGTGACAAAATTAAGAAGTACAGTAAAAGATGCATCTAAAGTAAGTGGTATGACTGCGATGGTATTAGATACTAGAGAATTATCAGAACAAGAAATAGTAGCATATATCATAGTAGCAGTAGTATTATGTTTAATAGTATTAACATTATGTACTGATTCATATTTGATACCTGTATTACTATTAGGAAATATTGGATTTGCAATTATCTATAATATGGGTACAAATATTATATTTGGTAATATTTCTTATATTACTAAGGCTATTAGTGCCGTATTACAATTAGGAGTAACAACAGATTTTTCAATATTCTTATATCATAAATACGAAAATGCAAAGTTGAATTATAAAGATAAAAAACAAGCTATGAGTAAAGCAGTAACTGAAACATTCCAATCAGTAATAGGAAGTTCTCTTACAACAATAGCAGGTTTCTTAGCACTATGTGCAATGAATTTGACGTTAGGTAAAGATATTGGATTAGTAATGGCTAAAGGTGTATTTTGGGGACTTGTATGTGTATTAACATTATTCCCAGCGCTATTACTTACATTTGACAATCTAATAGAAAAAACAAAACATAAGGTTGTAATGCCAAAATTTGAAAAATTACAAAAATTTTCAATTAAACATTATCGTTTATTATTTATAATTTTTATTCTTCTATTAATACCAGCATGGTATGGAAATAATAATGTAGAAGTTTATTATAAATTAGATAAATCATTACCGGAAACTTTAGCAAGTTCTGTAGCAAATAGTGATTTAAAAGAAAAATATAATATAGTTTCACCAGAAATAATTTTACTTGATAAAAATATTAAATCAGAAGAAATTACTTCTTTAGCAGATGAATTAAAAGAAGTAAAAGGAATAGATTTGGTATTAGCGCCAACATCATTATTAGATTTTGGACTTCCAGAAAGTATGTTACCAGATGATATTGTAAAAGTTATCTCTAATGATAAATATCAATTAGTTATAGTAAATTCAACATACGAAGTAGCATCTGATGAATTAAATAACCAAATAGCAGCTGTTAATAAAATAGTAAAAAAATATGATAAGAAAGCAATTATAGCAGGTGAAGGACCACTTATGAAAGATTTAACAGAAATAAGTGATACAGACTTTCATAATGTAAATTACTTATCTATAATAATTATATTTATACTAATGTTATTAGTATTAAAATCAGCATCACTTCCAGTAATATTGGTGTGTGCTATAGAATTTGCAATATTTGTTAATATGGGAATATCTTATTATACACATGATACATTACCATTTATAGCATCTATTGTAATAGGAACTATTCAGTTAGGAGCAACAATAGATTATGCAATACTTATGTCTACTAAATATATAGAAGAAAGAAATAATAATGATAAGATGACTGCAATAAAGAATACATTAAGTAATACTGTACCATCTATCATAACTAGTGCATTGTGTTTCTTTGCAGCAACTATAGGAGTATTCTTATATTCAAAAATAGATATGATAGGTGCTATATGTAAATTATTGTCAAGAGGATCAATTATTAGTATGTTAGTAGTAGTACTTATTCTACCAAGTTTACTAATTATATTTGATAAAATTATAGTTCATACAACTAAAGGTTTAAGGGAGGTTAAATAAAATGAAAAAAAATAAAATAATATTACCATTATTAGCGTTATCTTTAACATTACAAATGGTACCAGGAAATGCATTAACTAAAGATGAAACAGTTTATTCAAATTTAAATAAAGATGGAAGTAACTTTAAAACAGTAGTAGTAAATCATTTATATAATTCAGAAGATGAAGAAATGCAAGATATAACAAAATTAAAAGATATTTTAAATATAAATGGTAAGGAAAAATTTACTTTAAATAATGAGAATTTAAGTTGGCAAAATAAAGGTAATGAAATATTTTATCAAGGAACAATTGAAAAAGATTTACCAATAACTACAGAAATTACTTATTATTTAAATGGTGAAAAAATAGAAGAAAGTAAGTTAAAAAATAAGAAAGGTAATATAAAGATAGAAATTAAATTTACAAATACAGATTCTCATAATGTATATGTAAACGGAAAATCACGAACTTTATATACACCATTTGTTGTAACTTTAGGAACAGTTATGCAAAATAAAAATATTTCTAATTTAGAAATATCTAATGGTAAGATATTAAATACTGGTTCTAAAAACTTTGTAGCAGGATTATCTTCTCCAGGTTTATATGAATCATTAGATTTAGAGGAATTAAAGGATTTAGATAAGATAACAATATCATATGATACAAAGAGTTATAAATCAAATACATTCTATATAGTAGCAACTCCTAAATTAATGGATACAACTGATTTAGATGTATTTAATAAGTTGGATGAAGTATATTCTTCAGTTGATAGTCTACAATCTAATATGAATCAAATAGAAGATGGATCAAATAAAATATTAGATGAATTAACTAAGAAAATAGAAACTATGTCATCTAGTAGTTATACTGCTATTGATGAAGATACTATGAATAAAATAAAGACCTTAGCAGTTAGTGGCGCAAAAGCTAAAGTTCAAGAACAAGAAAGTATTTTAAAAGAAACAGTAATTAATATTTTAGATAATTCAGAGAGTTTAAATCCTAGTAATGTAGCATATCTTACATTACAAACAGCAGCAGGAAGTAGTGATGTTGCAAATGCAATTTTAAAATATACTAATACTTGTGATTCTAATGGATTAGAAAAATATCGTAATGAAATAATAACTAAGACTGCTTCTACAGATGATGTACTACGTGATTTAGCAAGTTCTTTAGGACTTATTAATGAAAATACACCTCAAGCTTATTATGAATCTATTACAGAAACTGTTGCACTTAAGTTAATAGAAGGTTGTGATGCTTATAATACTTCATATACTGTAGCAAATATGGAACTTTCTGGATTAAAACAAACTATTCCAGAGGTAGTATATCAAGCAATATTATCAGCATCTAGTGAGACAGCAGAGAGTGTATCATCTAGTGTTGCTACTACTGTAGCGGATACATTTACTAAAGAAACTATTAGTAGTTTAAATACTTTAAAGGATGCTTTAACAACTTTAAATACTGGTATATCTACTTATAATAATGAGGGTATAAAGACATTATCTAGTTATAAGAATAGAGCAATGGAATATACTAATTTATTAGAGAAACTATCTGATTTAACTAATAGTTACAAAGGATTTGGATCAGATAATACTACAACTACTACATTTGTATCTGTAGTAAAATAATATATAGTATTCGCCATAGATGATAAATTTCTGGGCGATACTTGGAATATAAATATATAATATAATAACTATAGAACTAACAAAAAAGTTAGTTCTTTTTTAATAGTAATAAATTCGGTTTAAATTCGGCTTAAATTCGGTTTAAATTCGGCTTAAAAAATTTTTACTTAATTTTGTTTTGATATTTTTTAGTTAATATGTAGTCAACATTTCTAATTTGCTTATTATTTTCTTTTGATTATTATAGAGATTTTTAATTTTTTATATAATACCATATCGGCTTTGGTTAACCATTGTAGTAGTATATAGAACTAATAAAGAAACAAAATTGAAAGAATGAGAAAACTATATATATTTTCCAATTGCGACAACAGTGTCGTCGTAATTAAGTTGCTCTTATTATTTATAACTTATAAAAATAGAAGAAAAAAGAAATTTTAAATTAAGCAAAGAAAATTATAATGAATTGGAATGAAATTTTAAAGTATTACAGTAAAAAAGAGTAAATAAATTTATTTTATTAAAAATAGGTAAAATTTATAAAA
>ERZ808240.877-NODE-877-length-38747-cov-3.666107_pt1 | contig 38747 bp, 37 predicted proteins | sample MGYA00521084_ERZ808240 | MGnify/ENA primary metagenome ERZ808240 (study PRJEB31516, sample SAMN03275571) | gut metagenome | biome: mammalia-associated habitat; material: feces | host: Papio cynocephalus | place: Kenya | collected 2012-08-06 ... | reverse complement strand
GAATTGATCTGTTAGGAGGAACAATCAATATTAATGGACCGAAAGGTTATTCCTCTGCAATAGATTTTGAACATGGAGTTTTGAATATTGAGAATATGACTATAAATATTGATAATCAATTATGCAAACACGGTCATGCATTTTACGGGAAAGCAGATCCGGAGGGAATATGCAAGGAGAGTGGAAAAATATATGTGAAAAATTCCAATATTCAATATAAATCTAAGGTTCAATCAGGATATGCAGATTCTGTAGTTTGTGCAGAGCTTGAGGAGACAGGAAAATTATACAATTATGTAGGAGATGAAAGTGCTGACCAAAAAGTAAATTCATTGGTGGAACCCAATCAATTCGTAGAAGGCAAATCTTGTAGGTATGCTAACTTTATAATCAGCACGAAACCATTACAAGGAGAGTCAGGAGTAGAACTTGGGGATATAAATGTAGACGGAAAGATCAACTTAACTGATGTAGTTATGTGCTTGAATCATAGCTCAAAGAAAAATTTGCTTAATGGGGATGCTTTTGTGGCAGCAGATATTAATCAGGATGGAGTTGTCAACCTGACAGATGCAATGCGATTGATGAATTATGTTTGTAAAAAGTCATCAACATTGTAAAAATTAAATATTAGATGATGGATAGTAAATAAGATATTTTATTAGAAAAACAGAAACTATAGTGGCTCAGTGACTTATGCATACCCTCTGAACAGTAACTAGTATAGTCGAAAGTAATATATTAATAAAATGTTTGACATATAATAAGCAGACTGTTAATATAATATTAGAAAAGGTGCTACCGATGACGGTTCGCTTGATTTGTTAAGTTGAAAAAATAACCGCTCAACTTGTCAGGTTAGGGGCGGTTATTTTTGCGTCTTGGAATCATGCTTTCCATGCATGTAACCAAGACTATAAAAAGTCGCACACAGCGAAATCACTGCGATAAGGTCACCAATGGTCAGCATAGGCATAATTCTCCTTTCCCAGATTTCCCTTTCGGAATGGATCTATGTAATCGGAGCTATGTTTTACTCTCCGCGCAAAGCGAACCGCCATCAACACGTCAACGTGTAGTAGCACCTAAAAATATTCTAACAGAATAGATAATCGATATCAATACAATAAAAAATATTTTAAAAGAATTAATAATAGAATCAATCATGAATTGAAGATATTCTTGCCTAACGGAAAAAAGATTTAGTAAGGTAGTAGAAGTCGTAGTGTAATATAAGAGAGCATGCAGCAATCTGACTACTGTGCAATGAAGATGAGACATAAAAAAACGTGCTAGTTCATACTGGCACGTTTTTCGCACTTACTATTTATTAATAAAATGTTTTGTAAAGAGCGATAAATGAAGTGTATGGATAAAAAAAGCACCAAACAATCAAGGAGATTTCCGAAATATCAGCGAGCATAGCCAGTATGATTATGTACTGTCTGAGCCGTTTCTCAGGCGAGTTTACATAATCAGCTGATGGAGGCAAGCAAGCATACTTCTGATTAACTGTAAAATGCTTAGTAAAGTAGTGGAAGTCGTAGTGTAACATAAGAGAGCGTGCATCGACCTGACTACTGTGCAATGAAAATGAGACATAAAAAATGTGTCAGTCCATACTGGCACATTTTTTGTATTCAATGGCTCATTGGAATGTTCTGCACAGGGAAGGAAGAGGTCCGCTCTCTTATCTATACATGAAAAAACGTACTTTACAAACATTTTACAATCCACCCGTTTTTGATTTTACATTCTCCTTTTATGATAATAACTGTCGACGAGGTAAATAATAAAAAACAAAAAAGTGTATATGACAAAAGGAGATTACAAAAATGAAATTGAAAAAGTTTATTGCAATGTTGGCAGTTACAGCAATGGTAGCAGGAATGGCAACAGGCTGTGGCGGATCAAAATCCGATTCCAGTTCTGATTCCAAAGGAAGCGATACAAAGACAGAGAGCTTAAGCGGAACAATTACGGCAGCTGGTTCTTCTGCGCTGAAACCACTGGCAGACGATGCAGCAGATTCATTCTTAAATGATAACCCGGACGTATCTATTACAATCGATGCCGGAGGATCTGGAGAAGGATTAAAACAGGTATCCGAAGGAACGGTTGATATCGGAAACTCCGATGTGGCAGCAGAGGATAAGCTGGATGCAGATAAAGCAAAAGAGTTGGTTGACCATCAGGTATGTGTAATTACAATGGCACCAATCGTAAATGAAGATGTAGCAAAAGCAGGAGTTAAGAGCCTTACAAAAGATCAGCTCATCAGCATTTTCACAGGAAAGACAACAAACTGGAAAGAAGTTGGCGGACCAGATGAGGACATCGTACTTGTAACTCGTCCGGAATCTTCAGGAACAAGAGCTACATTCCAGAAATATGCATTAGATGGAAATGCAGAGGCTTCCAACGCATCTATGGAGACAGACGATTCAGGTGTACTTCTTACAAATGTAAAAGATACAAAGGGTGCAATCGGATATGTTGCTCTTTCTTATCTGACAGGTGATGCAGGTGTTGAGACAGTAGCAATTGACGGAGTTGAGCCTACACTTGAGAACACATACAGTGGAGAGTATCCGGTATGGACATTTGAGCATATGTATACAAAAGGTGAGCCAAATAAAGTTGTAAAAGCATTCCTTGACTATATCACAGGCGACAAATATGGCAGCCAGATGGAGAAACTTGGATATGGTGTTTCTTCTAAGATGACAAAAACAGAGCACTAATCCATACGAAGCATAAAGGTAGAAGCATAAATCAAAAACAAAGCACGACAGACAGGGAAGAAATTCTGTGTCTGCCGCGCTATTTAACACAGGTGAATTTATATGAATAAAAAACACAGTATGTTTGCAAAAGAATATGCCTGGCGGGGATTGATGACATTAGGAGGACTTCTAGTTATTGTAATTACCATTTGTATCGGAGCATTTCTTGTATATAAAGGTTCCGGAACATTTACAATTTTTCACCACTCTCTTTCTGATTTCCTCTTCTCCGCAGACTGGAGCCCGGCAGACAATGCCGAAGGCGGAGGCAGTGTCGGAGCACTGATCTTTATCGTTGGATCACTTTGTACATGTGGACTGGCACTTCTTATTGCAACACCATTTGCACTTGGGTCTGCAATCTTTATGATTGAGATTGCACCGAAATTTGGTGAAAAATTTTATCGCCCGATAGTGGAAATATTTGCAGGAATTCCGTCAGTTGTATATGGCTGGGTCGGTCTGACTGTATTGATTCCGGCAATCAAGAAGACGTTTGGACTTCAAGTCGGACATTCCATTCTGGCAGCGGGAATCGTGCTTGCACTGATGATTTTCCCGACCATCAGCAACGTGGCAGCAGATTCTATCCACTCTGTACCGAAAGATTATCGTATGGCAGCTTACGGACTTGGCTCTACCAGATGGCAGTCCATTTACAAAGTGGTACTTCCGGCAGCAGGCCCTGGAATTCTTTCCGGAATAATCCTCGGACTTGCAAGAGCATTTGGTGAGGCACTTGCAGTAGCAATGGTAATCGGACAGACAACAGCACTTCCGAAAAGCATTTTTTCTACCACAAAGAGTCTGACAACGGAGATTGCAGCACAGATGGGAAATGCAACAGAAGGCGGAGAGATGAAGACAGCACTTTGGACAATGGCATTATTACTGTTCTTATTGTCCCTCGTATTTATCCTGCTGATTCATTATTTCTCCAGACCGAAGAAAGAAAAAGAGTAAGGAGGAGACGAGAAGATGAACAGAATAAAACGTGCGCGTGGAATCAACAGCGTAATGACAGGTGTATTCTATCTGATCGCAGTATTCTTTTTTACACTTTTGATTGCATTTGCATCTTATGTAATTATCAAAGGTTTTGCCGGTGCAACACCGGAAATGTTCCGGTTCATGAGAAAAGGAAGTATTGGAAATCAGTTATTTAATACCATTTATCTTGTATTTATTTCACTGTTGTTTTCCATACCACTCGGAGTGACTGCAGGAATTTATCTTTCCATGTATGCAAAAAAAGGATTTTTAACAAAATTTCTCCGCATTTGTATCGAGACACTTTCCTCCCTGCCGTCAATCGTAGTCGGATTGTTCGGATATCTGGTATTCCTTGTATTCTTCGGACTTGGAAAAAGCCTTCTTGCAGGAGCACTTTCCATTTCCATTCTTGCAATTCCGGTCATCACGACAACGACGGAAGATGCAATTAACGGACTTCCGGATGACTATCTGCAGGCAAGTCTCGGACTTGGAGCAACCAGATGGCAGTCCATCTATCATGTACTTCTTCCGGCCTGTATTCCAAGAATCATGACCGGTGTAATCCTGGCAGCAGGAAGAGGATTTGGAGAAGCGGCAGCACTTCTTTATACAACAGGTTCCGGTACCGATATCCGCTGGGGCAACTGGCACTTGTCCGCACCGACTTGTCCGTTTAATGTGTTCCGCCCGGCTGAGACATTATCCCTTCAGATCTGGGGACTGCAGATCAATGGTCAGGATCCGAATCTTGCCAATCTGTCAGCGGCAGTGTTGATGATTCTTGTATTATTATTCAGTATCGGAGCAAATGCACTGAGCCGTCACATTAATAAGAAGACATCAGGAGAGAGTGCGTAACATAAATTCCGGAACATTTCTTTGAAAACGAAAACATTTACAAGGAAAAATCTGGATTGGAAAGGATAAAAAATTATGGCAGATAAACCAAATAAATATAAATTTGATATCAGTAATCTGAATCTGCATTATGGTGATTTTCATGCATTGAAAGATGTAAATATGCAGATTGAAGCCAACAAGATTACTGCATTTATCGGACCTTCCGGTTGTGGTAAGTCCACATTTTTAAAGACACTCAACCGTATGAACGATCTGGTAGAAAATTGTAAGATTGACGGAAAAGTGCTGCTGGACGGCACAGACATTTACAAGGATATGGATGAGATCACACTGCGTTACCGTGTAGGAATGGTATTCCAGCAGCCGAACCCATTTCCGAAAAGTGTCTATGACAATGTGGCATATGGCCCGAGAATCGCGGGTATTAAGAAAAAATCACAGCTTGACGAAATCGTGGAGCGAAGCCTGAGACAGGCAGCTATCTGGGATGAGTTAAAAGACAGACTGCATAAGAGTGCACTTGGACTCTCCGGTGGACAGCAGCAGAGATTATGCATCGCCAGAACGCTGGCAGTAGAGCCGGAAGTCATTCTCATGGATGAGCCGACATCAGCATTGGATCCGATTTCAACATCAAAGATTGAAGACCTTGCGATGGAACTGAAAAAAGATTATACTATTGTCATGGTAACTCACAATATGCAGCAGGCTGTCCGTGTATCTGACAATACTGCATTCTTCCTGTTGGGCGAAGTGATTGAGTATAATGATACAGAAAAATTATTCTCTATTCCTTCTGACAAACGTACAGAAGACTACATTACAGGGAGGTTCGGTTAAGATATGCGTAATAAGTTTGACATGCAGCTGGAACATCTCAACAGCCAGCTGATCCATATGGGAGAAATGTGTGAGGTTGCAATTACAAGAGCGACAAAGGCACTGGAAGATGGAAAGATTGACGAAGCAAGATCTGTCCGTGATGCAGATGAAGAGATTGATCAGCTTGAGAAAGACATTGAACGTCTCTGCCTGAAGCTTCTCTTACAGCAGCAGCCGGTAGCAAGAGATCTTCGTCAGATTTCCGCAGCACTTAAGATGATTACTGATATGGAGAGAATCGGGGATCAGGCATCGGACATTGCAGAGATTATTATTTCTGAGAATAAGTCTGAAGCAGCAGAAATTCCGGTCATTGTGAAAATGTCTGAGGCAGCTGCAAAAATGGTCCGGGACAGCGTGAACGCTTATGTAGAAAAAGACCTGGAGCTGTCACGTTCTGTCATCAAGTATGATGATGTGGTAGATGAGATGTTCGAAGAAAATAAAAAACAGCTGATCGATTACATTTCCAAGAACGGTGGAGAAGGCGGAAAAGAAGCCATTGACCTGATTATGGTTGCAAAATACCTGGAGAGAATTGCCGATCATGCGACGAATATTGCAGAGTGGGTAGAGTTCTCAATTACAGGAATCCACAAGGAGAGCAAAGTATGATATTTTGTGTAGAAGACGATAGTAACATTCGAGAATTAGTCATATATACACTTGAGACCACGGGCTTTAAAGCGCGTGGTTTTGAAGATGGAAAAGAATTTTTAGAGGCACTTGCCCTGGAGACACCGGAGCTGATTCTGTTAGATATTATGCTTCCGGGAATCGACGGGCTGGAGCTTTTAAGTAAACTGAAAGCTTCACCGAAGAACCGGGATATTCCGGTCATCATGCTGACCGCAAAAGGCGCAGAATACGATAAAGTAAAAGCACTGGATGCAGGTGCGGACGATTATGTGACCAAGCCATTTGGAATCATGGAGCTTGTGTCCAGAATCAAGGCAGTCCTTCGCAGAACCCAGAAAGATGCTCATGATCCACAGGACGTCATTGTCGTTGGAGATATTGAGATGAATACAAGAAAACATGAAGTGACCGCAGGCGGCAAAGTAGTGACATTGACACTCAAGGAATACGAACTACTTAAGCGTCTCATGAAGAATCCGAATATTGTCATGACCCGGGACTGTCTGCTGGAAGACATATGGGGATATGATTTTGACGGCGAGACAAGAACTGTCGATGTACATGTAAGAACACTCAGACAAAAACTGGGAAAAAGCGGCGAGAAGATTGAAACCGTTCGCGGTGTCGGATACCGAATGAGTGAATAATAAATGAAGTGGTAGAAAACAGGGGACGGGGGACACGTAGCGACAGCGAGGCTCACCCGTCCCCAAAGCGAGGCGCCAGCCCGCTAAAGGGGGGACAACGCATATGAAGCTTAGAAGTAAAATTCAAAATAGTATGATCATGGTTATTACAGTGACGCTTCTGGCGGCATATGCAATGACCACTTTGGTCATCTACAAGCAAAATGTCAATATTATGGAGCAGGAGACTAGGCAGGAAGCCGGATACATTGTCAAGGCTATTGAGATATCCGGAACGGATTATCTGAAGCAGATGGACGAGGTGGAAAAGAACACGAGAATCACCTTGATCGATGAGGCAGGCGATGTTCTGTATGATTCCACAGAAGATGCGGTAACTTTGCAGAACCACAAGAATCGTCCGGAAATCAAGGCAGCACATAAGACCGGCACCGGTCAGGAAGTCAGAAGATCCTCAACATTGAGCGAGGAAATGTTTTATTACGCAAAGCTTCTTCCAGATGGAAATGTACTTCGTGTATCTAAGACTATGAACACTGCATTACATACCGCAATTTCAATATTGCCGGTTATGGCAATCATTGCAGTTGTAGCGCTTGCATTTGCATACTTGTTATCCAGACAACAGGTGGCAAAGCTGATTCGTCCAATTAATGAGCTGAATCTTGATGAACCACTGGAGAATGATGTCTACGAAGAACTGACGCCACTCCTTCAAAGTATTGACAAGCAGAACAAAGAAAAAGAAGCCATTGCCAATATGCGAAAAGAATTTTCGGCAAATGTATCTCACGAGCTGAAAACACCACTGACTTCCATCTCAGGATATGCTGAGATTATGAAGAGCGGAATTGTAAAGCCGGAAGATATGCCGCGTTTTTCAGAAAAAATATACAATGAAGCAAGACGACTGATCACATTGGTAGAAGATATCATCAAGTTATCACATCTGGATGAAGGAAAAGTCGAACTGGAAAGAGAAGATGTAGACCTTTATGAACTGACAAGAGAAATCATAAGCCGCCTGGCACCACAGGCTTCGGCAAAGAAAGTCCACATGGAACTGACCGGAGAATCCGTGATTTACAACGGAGTCCGACAGATTCTGGACGAGATGGTCTATAATATTTGTGAAAATGCGATAAAATACAACAAAGAAGGCGGAGAAATCCGCGTCTGGGTCGGCAATACACTGAACGGAAAGAAAGTCATCGTAACAGATACAGGAATCGGAATTCCGGAAGATCAAAAAGAACGGATCTTTGAACGATTCTACCGGGTAGACAAGAGCCATTCAAAAGAAATCGGCGGAACCGGACTGGGATTGTCTATAGTAAAACATGGCGCAATTTTACATAATGCCAAGATTCACGTAGACAGTGAACTCGGGAAAGGAACAAGAATGGAATTGACATTTTAATAACAGGGGACGTAGTCAATCAACGATTGACTACGTCCCCTGTTTGCGTTCGAATGCGTTCGGCGGAGTACCAATTACTTTAATGATAGCATTCTTGAATTGAAAATGATACAATAATAAAAAATCGGAAGATTGAGGAAATGTAGAATGGAAAAGCAAGGTGTAAAATTTTCAATTCGAAAAAAAATACTCGGGGTAACGCTTGTAGCAGTGCTGCCTTTTCTTGCTATATCCATATATTTGCTCATTTCTATGTCCAACTACAATCACACGTACAATAAGCTTGTACAGAATCTTACCATTGCCAATAATTATAATCTGGATTTTAAAGAGGAGATGGATGAGAGTCTCTACAAGCTGGTTGTTGGATATGTTACAGTAGACGGTTTTGACGATGCGGAAGAATTAAAAAGTCCTTATCTTTTGATCAAGGATCTGCGCAAGGAATTTAGGAACCTGAAAAAAATTACAACGGATACAGAAAGCAAGCTCTGGCTGGACAGCCTGCTTCGCAATATTGACACGCTGGAGGACCGTGTAGATGATCTGGTGCAGAATATTCATGTAGGCGGCACCTATGACAGCAATATTAAAGAACTGGATGATAATATTTATATTCTGACTGAACTGATTCAGGATGATATCCAGTATTACATTTACTATCAGACGGAAAGTATGGAAAAGGTGACGGATGCGCTAAACACACAGATTCGGACATTTATCATTATCTGTGCATGTATGATTGCCGCCCTGGTTGTCGGGTTGTTTACCACAGTCGTGCAGATTACAACAGGCATGCTGCGTCCGATTCAGGTGCTGGCGCAGGCAGCTGGAAGAATTTCGGAAGGGGATCTTGATGCGAGGGCAGAGGTGGATTCACAGGATGAGATTGCTGTTCTGGCAGATGGCTTTAATGATATGGCGGGCAATATCCAGACACTGATCGGAAAAGTCAGAGAAGATGAACAGAAGATGAGGAAGGCAGACCTGAGACTTCTGCAGGAGCAGATCAATCCCCATTTTCTCTATAATACACTGGACAATATCGTCTGGCTGATTGAAGGAAATGAACCGGATGAAGCGGTGGAGATGGTCGTGACTTTATCGGAATTTTTCCGTCTTGTACTAAGTAAAGGAAAAGAATTTATTACGATTCGGCAGGAAGAGCAGCATATCAGCAGTTACCTGCAGATTCAGGGAAAGCGGTATCATGACATACTGGACTATCACATTCATATCGATCCGGATATTTATGAGTATCAGATTCCGAAACTGACATTGCAGCCGCTTGTAGAAAATGCGCTTTATCACGGAATCAAATATAAGCGTTCCCGGGGTGTGATTGAGATTACGGGAACGAAAAAGGGAGAGAATCTTTATCTGACGGTAGCGGATGACGGCGTCGGCATGGACGAAGAGGAACTTAAGAAACTGGAAAAAGAAATCTCAAGACCATGTAAAGAGACGGAGAGTGGATTTGGACTGGCAAATGTAAATGAAAGAATCCGCATGTATTTCGGGGCACAGTATGGTATGAAAATCTGGTCTGAAAATGGAAAAGGAACGCGAATTACCATTGAAATTCCGGCGATTACAGACAGCGCAGAAATTCAGGAATCAAAAGAGCAAGGTACATACGGTGCCGAAATTCTGGAATTAAAAGGACAGGGAGCAGAAAGTGGGGAGGCAGAACATGAAGCTGAAAAATAACATTTTTCGAAATATTGTCATTGTGTCGGCTGCACTTGCAATGCTTACCGGTTGTGCCGGACAGGAACCGGAAGTGGAAGATACAAGAACACCGATCGATGACAATCTGATTGTAGTGGGAGTTTCCCAGGAGGGAAGCGAGTCTGTCTGGCGGACTGCCAACACAAGATCGGTAAAGGAAACATTTACAAAAGAGAACGGTTATTTTCTGATTTTCAATAATGCAAGACAGAAGCAGGAGAATCAGATCAAAGCGCTTCGAGGCTTCATTTCCCAGAGGGTGGATTATATTGTATTTTCACCAATCGTAGAGGATGGCTGGGAGACTGTATTGCAAGAGGCAAAAGCAGCAGAGATTCCGGTCATTTTGATGGATCGTAAAATTAATGTAAAAGACGAATCTCTCTATACCGCGTGGGTCGGTTCGGATTTTGTAGAGGAAGGAAGAAATGCAGGAAGGTGGCTGGAAGATTATTTGAAAGGACAACGTTTCAATGATGATCAGGTGAATATTGTTGTGCTTCAGGGAACTGCAGGAGCGACAGCCATGTTCGGAAGAACGAGGGGCTTTGAAGAGATAGCGGCGCAGCATGAAAACTGGAATATTCTGGAGCAGGCAAATGCAGATTTTACAACCGCAAAAGGTGAAGAAGAGATGCGCAGGCTTCTGAAGACTTATCCTCAGATTGATGTGCTTGTGTCCCAGAATGATGATATGACATTTGGAGCATTGGACGCGATTGACCAGGCAGGAAAGACGACAGGAACAGGCGGGGATATCACAGTGATATCATTTGATGGAACGAAGAAAGCACTGGAAAAGGTAAAGACCGGTGCGATTAATGTTGATGTAGAGTGTAATCCGTATCAGGGAGAAGATATTGAGAAAATTATCCAGTCACTGGAGACGGGACAGAACATAGAAAAAGATAATTACGTGGAAGAAAAAGTATTTACACAGAAAAATGTACTGAGTGTGCTGAATGACCGCACTTACTAGAATATATAAATTAAGGGTGAAGATAAAATGTTAAAAGTATTTCTGGCAGAAGACGAAACCTTGATCAGAGAAGGATTAAGAGATAATATTCCTTGGGAGCAGTACGGTTACCGGTTCGTCGGGGAGGCGGCGGACGGCGAGATGGCGCTTCCACTTATACGAAAGACGAAACCAGATGTATTGATTACAGATATCAAGATGCCGTTCATGGACGGATTGTCACTGAGCCGGATCGTGAGGGAAGAACTTCCAAGGACAAAGATCATTATCATCAGTGGCTATGATGACTTTGAGTATGCAAGAGAAGCCATTTCCATCGGGGTAGATCAGTACCTGTTGAAACCTGTGACACGAATGAACTTAAGAAAAGTGCTTCAGGAATTAAAAGAAAAGATTGAACAGGACGCAGAGCAGGAAGATTACCAGACTATGCTACAGAATGAAATGCATGAATATGAGCAGTTTTCCAGGCGGCTTTTCTTTGAAAAAGTACTGGAAGGGAAAATGTCTGTCAAGGAAATCTATGATGAAGCGGCCAAGCTTGAAATGGAACTGACAGCGTCCAGCTATAACCTGGTTTTTATATATTTGCAGGAGCACCGGAAGAAACAGCAGGAGCAGGAAGTGGAGCAGTTTTTGCGGCAGCAGGAAGAAATCCTGCACTATTTTCTGAGATATCCCCAGTATCAGGTATTCCGGTGGAACGTAAACTGCTATGGAATCCTGATTAAATCGGATCAGGAAAATATTGAAAAAGAAACAGATCAGGCACTGGATTATGTGCAGAAGACGTGTGAGAAGGCACCGGAGAAAATGGACTGGTATGTGGCTGCGGGAGTCCCGGTAGAGAGGCTCAGTATGCTAAAGGAATGCTATAAAAGCGCTAGTCATTGTCTTGCATACCGCTTTGTACTTCCCAAGATGCATGTACTGACTGAAGAGAATCTGTCGAAATATATGACGAACCGGGAAGAAAATAACCAGACGGCAGTAACAGTCGATGCATCGAAAGTAGCGCCAGATGTGATCCTGGATTTCCTCGCAAGGGGCAGCCAGGGGGAGATTTACAACTTTGTAGAGTCTTATCTTGGTGGAATCGGCGAAGCGCTGAAATCCAGAATGTTCTGCGAATATGTGGTGTTGAATATCCGGTTTACGATTCTGTCTTATGTGGAATCAGTGGGAGGCTCGAAAGAAGAATTCCTTCGTGCCATTGGAGAATATGCACAGAATGTTCATATTGAGTCAGAAGAAGTTTTCGAGTACTTTGTAAAAATGCTTCAGATAGCCATAGAGATCCGTGATGAGGACAGTGACTCACAGGGTGGCAGCACTTTAAGAAGAGCACTGGAATATATCCAGGATCATTACACCGAAGAGACCCTGACCCTTGGAAATGTGGCCTGTGAAGTCCAGGTCAATGCAAATTACCTGAGTTCTATATTCAGTCAGAGCATGGAGAAGACCTTTACCGAGTACGTGACGGAAAAGCGTATGGAAAAAGCAAGAAAGCTGTTGCGGGATACGACTATGGCAACCGCGGAGATTGCAGCAGCCGTGGGCTACAAAGACTCCCATTATTTCAGCTTTGTATTTAAGAAAACACAGGGAGTCAGCCCGAGAGACTACCGGAACGGAAAGAAGAACTAAAGGTTATCCAGAAGGTTGTCCGGAGTACTTCCTTTTGGAATCAGAGTCCACGGAACTTCCAGAAATGTAACGGGAATTCCCTTTAACTGTCGGATCATCATGTCGGCGGCAGCCGTACCTATCTCGTGGGATTTGTGGGACAAGGTGGTCAGAGTCAGAATCTGGGAGTTACTTAAGTAGGTATTGTCAAAGGCTCCGATTGCCATATCGTCAGGCAGATGATATCCGGCCAGATTCAACTCTTTAATTAAAAAATATGCAATCATATCATTATAACATACGACAGCCGTGCAGGATTCCAAGGAGTCCTGCACAATTTTTTTTAAGAATCCGGTGTCCTGAAAACGCTGCAGGTGGTCAAGGTCACAGGAATTGAACCAGCCGATTCTGGAATCCGGGACAGGGAGACCGTGATCCCGCATAGTCTCCATAAAACCCTGGAATCCTTCTGCACCCTGCAGATCATCAGAATGGAAAATCCCGCCAATCGTCGTATGTCCCTGGGAAAGAAGATACTCTGTAAGCTGGCGGCCCCCGGAAAAATTATCGTCTTTTACAAAAGGAACCTGACTGAAATTTTGATAGTAATTATGTAAAAAGACAAAGTGGCAGTTCTTTTTCTGAAGCGCACGGTATAGATCCAGATTCGGATTTGGAAGATAACTTCTGGAGCCTTCCACAATGATTCCGCGCGGCGGATCAGATAAGAGTTCTGTCAGAATCCTGCGCTCTTCATAAGTTTCATTTTTCGTAATATGAATCCTCGATGAAAAATTATATTTCCGCAGTGTGTTCTGAATATCATTTAATACACCCGGGTAAATATAATTCGAATCATCAGAAATCAGAATCTCAATCTGGTCATCAGACAGATTGGCAGAGTGCCCGGTGATGTAACTGCCGCTTCCGTGTCGTTTTTCAATCAGACCTTCCTGAATAAGAAGATTCAGAGCCTGCCTTACAGTCTGGCGGCTGACATGGTAACGCCTGCACAGCTCCTGTTCAGACGGCAGCTTGTTAATTTCATTTTTTACATCTTTTTTAATCAAATCCCGGAGTGTTCCGGCCAGCCATTTGTATTTAATCGCCATAAAAAAATCTCCTTTTTGAAAAAAATTATCTTTTCTTTATAGAAATAAAACTGAGAAAATCTAACATTCCCCTGAAAAAATCTAACCTTTGTGTAAAAAAACTGCAAAGATAACAACTAAAAAATGTAAAAAATCAGATAAAATACGTCAAAAATTCAACGATATCAAAAGAAAATCACTGTTTATCTGAGAATAACAAACATCAAAAACAAACTTGTATTTAATTGACATTTTAATACAAAAAAGTTGTATTGTAAATAACTAATAAACCTTTAAAAACCGCTATTTTCATAATTGAAGACAAACCGGTGTAATGCTATAGTGGAATCAAGAAAAAGAGAGGCCTTTCGAAAAACAGAATAAATTAACTGATGTAAAAATAATCAAGAAGATCAGGAGGAAGATTATGAAGAAAAAAATTATCTCAGTTTTACTCGCATCTATGATGGTGATTGGACTTGTAGGTTGCGGAGGATCAAAAGAAACATCTGACAGCGCAAAATCCGATTCTGGTGATGGACTGATCAAAGTTGGTATCATCAACAACGATCCAAACGAATCCGGATATCGTACAGCAAATGATAAAGACTTAAAAGCAACATTTACAAAAGAGAATGGATATGACGCTTCATTCGCTTACAGCTTGAAGAATGATGAGCAGATCACATCAGCTCAGAAGTTTATCCAGGACGGTGTTGATTACTTACTCCTCTCCGCTGCTGATACAGCAGGCTGGGACAGTGTTCTGAAAGATGCCCAGGACGCGGGAACACAGGTTATCCTGTTCGACCGTACAATTGACGCAGACGAAAGCCTGTATGCAGCTTCTATCGTATCCGACATGGATAAAGAAGGTGAGACAGCAGCAAACTGGTTAAAAGATCAGAAATTATCTGAGTACAACATCATTCACATTCAGGGTGTCATGGGATCCGCAGCTCAGAAAGGACGTTCCGGAGCACTTGCAGATACAGCAAAATCTGAAGGCTGGAACATTGTAACAGAGCAGACAGCAGAGTGGAATGCAGAAAAAGCACAGCAGATCGTACAGTCCGTTATCGATTCCGGACAGGCATTCAACGTAATCTATGCAGAGAACGACGACATGGCTAAAGGTGCTGTAGCAGCTCTTGACAAAGCAAATATCTCCCACGGTGTTGGAAAAGATGTCATCGTTATGGGATTTGACTGCAATAAATGGGCATTAGAGGAACTTCTGAACCAGAACTGGAACTATGATGGACAGTGTAACCCTTATCAGGCTTCTTACATCGAAGATGTTATCAAGAAACTTGAGTCCGGTGAGACACTTGATGAGAAGACAATCATCATGGACGAGAAGGGATTCGATGCAACAACAATTACACAGGACGATGTAGATCAGTTCGGTATCTAATGAGACCAGGGACAAAAGGTCTAAGTCCACATGAGTTTACTCATAAGTGTATAAAAATGTGTTAAGTCGCGCGGCGCAGCGTAAGAAAAAATAAAAAATACGCGGCGTCGCGCATTTTCTTTTAAAAGGAACATAAATCCGAAAAAGAGAAAGGGATAGAAAATAATAAGCAAAAACAGTAAGTAAGAATGAAGAGGTGAATACGCTGGTGAAAGAGAATTCTGTATTGGAAATGAAAAATATCTATAAAAGTTTCCCGGGAGTCAAGGCACTGCAGGCAGTAGATTTCACATTGTGTGAGGGAGAGATTCATGCATTGATGGGAGAGAATGGTGCAGGTAAGTCAACCTTGATCAAGGTTCTGACCGGAGTCTATGAGAAAGACGGTGGAGATATCTTCCTGAAGGGACATGAAGGAGCAGTTTCAATCCGTTCTCCACAAGACGCACAGAATCTTGGAATCAGCACGGTGTACCAGGAGATCACGCTCTGTCCGAACCTTTCCGTGGCAGAGAATATGTACATCGGACGTGGAAAAGGAATCGGACAGAACTGGAAGAAGATGAATGCGGACGCGGATAAGATTCTGAAATCACTGGATATTCCCGCAAAAGCAACACAGCAGCTTTCCAGCTGTTCTATCGCAATCCAGCAGATGGTAGCAATTGCCCGTGCAGTTGATATGGACTGTAAAGTGCTGATTCTCGATGAGCCGACATCTTCCCTGGATGAACAGGAAGTAGAAAAATTATTCGGACTCATGAGAGACTTACGTTCCAGAGGTGTTGGTATTATATTCGTAACACATTTCCTGGATCAGGTATATGAAGTGTGTGATAAGATCACGGTTCTCCGTGATGGGAAATTAGTAGGTGAATATGAAATCAAGGATCTTCCGAGAGTCAAGCTGGTAGCCAAGATGCTTGGTAAAGAGCTGGACGACGAGGCAGATATTAAAGATGAAAGTCTGGTCTATGAGGCAGATGAGTCCATTCCACCGGTCATTGAAGTGGAAGGCTTACAGAGCAATGCCGGAATCAAACCATTTGACTTCAATATAAGAAAAGGAGAAGTCAATGGATTTACCGGACTTCTCGGATCTGGACGAAGCGAGTGCGTGCGTGCAATCTTCGGAGCAGATCGTGTGACTGGCGGTACAGTAAAGAAAAACGGAAAAGTAGTAAAAATCAATAAACCACTTGATGCTATGAAAAATGGAATCGCATATCTTCCGGAAGACCGTAAGAGAGACGGAATCGTCGGAGATCTGTCAGTCAGGGATAATATCATTCTGGCGGCACAGGTGCTTCGTGGATTCTTCAAACCATTTTCAAAAGCACAGGCAAATAAATTTGCAGATGAATATATCAAGCTTTTGGAGATCAAGACAGCTTCTGCAGACACACCGATCAAATCACTTTCCGGTGGTAACCAGCAGAAGGTAATCCTGGCAAGATGGCTTCTGACCCACCCGGAATATCTGATCCTCGATGAGCCGACCAGAGGTATTGATATCGGTACTAAGATTGAAATTCAGAAATTAGTACTCAAGCTTGCATCAGAAGGTATGAGTGTAACATTTATTTCTTCTGAGACAGATGAGATGCTTCGTACATGTTCCAGACTGATTGTCATGAGAGACAGAAAGAAAGTCGGAGAGCTTTCAGGTGAGGAACTGTCACAGAGCAGTATCATGGACACAATTGCCGGAGGTGACAAAGAATAATGCAGAACACTACAACAAAAAAATCAAAAAATATTATGGAAATGTTCAGCGGTAAGCAAATCCTGATTCCGATTGCGGCACTTCTTCTGCTCGCTGTATTTAACTTAATCGCAGATCCGTCATTTTACAAGATTTCCATGGATGTAAACAGCGCCGGAAATCGTGTATTATCCGGATACCTGATCACAATTCTTGACTATGGTTCAGAGCTTGCAATCCTTGCAATTGGAATGACGCTCGTAACAGCAGCTTCCGGTGGACAGGATATCAGTGTGGGCGCTGGAATTGCTATCGCAGGTTCCGTAATCTTACGAGTACTTTGTGGAACAAATTCCAGACCGGACAAACTTCAGGCTCCGATTATTGTAGCATTCCTTGTAGCATGCGTCGTAGCAATGCTATTTGGTGCATTTAACGGAATCCTTGTAGCAGGATTTAAAATCCAGCCAATGGTAGCGACCCTGATTCTTTACACAGCAGGACGTTCCATCGCAGCATGGATCAACAACAATGAACTTCCGGTAGTCAGTGATCCGACATTTGCATACTTTGGAGGATTTATCCCGGGAATCCCGATTCCGACACCGTTCTTCATCGCAGTTGCATGTATGATCGTGATTGCACTTGCAATGAAATTTACAAACCTTGGATTATATACACAGGCAGTCGGAATCAACGAGCATTCTTCCAGACTGAACGGACTGAATCCGGCATTTATCAAATTCTTAAGCTTTGTAATCTTAGGACTTTGCGTAGCAGTGGCAGCACTGATCAAAGTCAGCCGTATCTCTTCCATTAACTATTCCGTTATTGCGAAGGATATTGAGATGGACGCAATCCTGGCAGTAGCCCTTGGAGGAAACTCCTTAAGTGGTGGTAAGTTCAACATGACAGCGTCCATCCTCGGAGCATATGTTATTCAGTTTTTGACAACAACACTTTATAAATTCAATGTAAAATCCGATGCGATTTCTGCATACAAGGCAGTCGTAGTTATCATTCTGGTCGTAATCAGCGCACCGGTCGTACGTGAGAAATTTGCTTCATTTACAAAGAAAATGCAGGCAAAGAAGGAGGTAGCTTAGTATGAAATCTAAAAAGAAAAGAAATATTTCGGATACAAATCTACTCCTGACAATTACAATCGTCGTATTCTTTGCCATGTATATCGGCGCAATGGTATTCCAGGGCGGTGGATTTTTAAAGACACAGACATTCTTTAATATTTTAAATGCAAATGCAGCACTTTTAATTACGTCCTGTGGACTGAGCTTAGTCATGATTACAGGAGGAATCGACATCTCCGTCGGAGGTGTGGTAGCACTGGTCAGCATGAGCTGTGGTGTATATTTGGATTACATGGGTGGAAATGTTGCCATGTCTATCCTGATCGCACTTGGAATCGGACTTGCATTCGGACTCGTTCAGGGTTTCCTGGTTGCATATCTTGATATCCAGCCATTTATCGTAACACTGGCAGGTATGTTCTTTGCCCGTGGTATGACGACTATCGTACATACAGATCCGTTCAATGTGCAGAACAAAGCATTCGTTGCATTAAAAGATACCCGTGTTATCGTACCAGGAATGGGTTCTGTGAACCGAATCGGTAAATATGTAGATGCCTATGTAGAAATCGGAGTTATCGTGGCACTGATCATTGTAGTCCTGATGTTCGTAATGCTGCGCTGGTCCAAGCTTGGCCGTGCATTCTACGCAGTCGGCGGTAACAAACAGAGTGCTCTGATGCTTGGTATCAATGTAAAAAGAACACGTTTCCTTGCACAGCTTTTCAGTGGAATCCTGGCAGGAATCGCAGGTTATGTATATTTCCTTCACGTAGGATCAGGTTCTGCTTCCCATGCGACAGGAATGGAAATGAACGCGATTGCTTCCTCTATCATCGGTGGAACACTTCTGACCGGTGGTGTTGGAAATATTATCGGAACATTTTTCGGAGTACTTTCTTTAAGTACAATTCAGAATATTGTATCTTCCGCAGGTCTGGACCAGGCATGGTGGACAGGAATTACAATCGCAGCAATGCTTTGTCTGTTCCTTGTAATCCAGAGCATTGTTATGGCTCGTAAGAACAGGGGGTAATGATCGATGTTAAAAACGAAAAATTATCAGTTCTGGTTTTGTACCGGCTCTCAGGACTTATATGGAGACGAGTGCCTGGCACATGTAGCAGAACATGCAAAGAAGATTGTGGAGGCACTCAATGCCTCCGGAAATCTTCCATATGAAGTAGTATGGAAACCGACTTTAATTACAAATGAGCTGATCCGCCGGACCTTCAATGAGGCGAATACAGATGAGAATTGTGCAGGTGTGATTACATGGATGCACACATTTTCACCGGCAAAATCCTGGATACTGGGACTGCAGGAGTTCAGAAAACCACTGCTCCATCTGCACACACAGTTCAACCGGGAGATTCCGTATGACACCATTGATATGGATTTCATGAACGAGAACCAGTCCGCACACGGTGACCGGGAATTCGGACACATTTTCAGCCGTCTTCACATGAACCGGAAAGTCGTTGTCGGCTACTGGGCAGACGAAGACGTACAGAAGCAGATCGGTTCCTGGATGAGAACTGCAGTCGGAGTTGTGGAGAGCAGTCATATCCGTGTGATGCGTATCGCAGATAATATGAGAAATGTTGCCGTTACCGAAGGTGACAAAGTAGAGGCTCAGATCAAGTTCGGCTGGGAGGTAGATGCTTACCCGGTCAATGAGGCGGTAGAAGCAGTAAATGCAGTCTCTCAGGCAGATATCGATACATTAGTAGAACAATATTATGACAAATATGAAATCCTGCTGGAAGGCAGAGATGAAAAAGAATTCCGTCGTCACGTAGCTGTTCAGGCAGGAATTGAAATCGGTCTGGAAAGATTCCTGGAAGAAAACAACTATCAGGCAATCGTTACACATTTCGGAGACCTGGGCGGATTTAAACAGCTTCCGGGACTTGCAATGCAGAGACTGATGGAAAAAGGTTACGGTTTCGGAGCCGAAGGAGACTGGAAGACCGCAGCCATGGTCAGACTTATGAAGATCATGACCGGCGGTATGAAGGACGCAAAAGGAACTTCCTTTATGGAAGACTACACATACAATCTGGTACCTGGTAAAGAAGGAATTCTGGAAGCACATATGCTGGAGGTATGCCCGACCATTGCAGACGGTAAAATCAGCATCAAAGAGCAGCCACTGAGCATGGGTGACAGAGAAGATCCGGCAAGACTTGTATTTACGGCAAAAGAAGGTCCGGCAATTGCGACTTCCCTTATTGATCTGGGAGACCGTTTCCGTCTTTTGATCAACGAAGTGGAGTGCAAAAAGACAGAAAAACCGATGCCGAAGCTTCCGGTAGCAACAGCATTCTGGACACCAAAGCCGGATCTTAAGACTGGTGCACAGAGCTGGATTCTGGCAGGCGGTGCACATCACACAGCATTTTCTTATGATTTAAGTGCCGAACAGATGGGCGACTGGGCAGAAGCAATGGGAATCGAGGCAGTCTACATTGACGCAGAAACAACGATCCGTCAACTGAAAAATGAACTTCGCTGGAATGAACTTGCTTATCGCAGATAATTCCGGAAAGAAACGGAGAAAATGATATGAGTAGTAGAAAAGAATTAATAGAAAAAGGGAAAACTGTCCTTGGTATTGAATTTGGTTCCACGAGAATCAAGGCAGTACTGATTGATGAAGATCATCATCCGATTGCTTCTGGAGATCACGAGTGGGAAAACCGTCTGGAAAATGGAATCTGGACCTACAGCCTTGATGATATCTGGCAGGGACTCAGGGACAGTTATCAGAAACTGGCCTTCAACGTAGAAGAGACTTACGGAGTGACTTTAAAGAAAATCGGAGCGATTGGTTTCAGTGCCATGATGCATGGATATATGGCATTTGATAAAAATGGAGAGCTTCTTGTTCCATTCCGCACATGGAGAAACGGAATTACAGGAGAAGCCTCAGAGGCACTTACGGAATTGTTCCAGTACAACATTCCACAGAGATGGAGTATTGCACATTTGTATCAGGCAATTTTAAATGGAGAAGCCCATGTAAAGGATATCGCTTTCTTTACAACACTGGCAGGTTATATCCACTGGAAACTGACTGGTCAGAAGGTACTGGGAATTGGAGATGCTTCCGGAATGTTCCCGATTGATCCGGTAACAAAACAGTACCATGCAGCCATGATCCAGAAATTTGATTTTCTGGTTGCGGACAAGAATTATCCATGGAAATTAAGAGAAATTCTTCCGAAAATACTGGTTGCCGGGGAAAATGCAGGAACTTTGACACCGGAAGGTGCAAAACTTCTCGATCCAAGCGGTAATCTGGAACCAGGAATTCCACTTTGCCCGCCGGAAGGTGACGCGGGAACCGGAATGGCAGCGACCAACAGTGTGGCAAAGCGCACCGGAAATGTATCTGCCGGAACGTCAGTATTTGCCATGGTCGTACTGGAAAAAGAATTAGAGAAAGTCTATCCGGAAATTGACCTTGTTACGACCCCGGATGGAAGTCTGGTGGGTATGGTACATGCAAATAACTGTACTTCAGATTTAAATGCATGGGTCGGACTCTTCCGCGAATTTGCCGAAAGCTTCGGTATGGAAGTGGATATGAACCAGTTATTTGGAACTTTATATAACAAAGCGCTGGAAGGGGACAAAGACTGTGGCGGACTTCTTTCCTATGGCTATCTGTCAGGAGAGAATATCACAGGCGTGACAGAAGGAAGACCACTGTTCGTCAGATCACCGGAGAGCAGATTCAATCTCGCAAACTTTATGCGGACACACCTGTATACATCATTAGGAGCCTTAAAAGTCGGCATGGACATTTTGTTGAAGGAAGAACATGTGCAGATCGATAAGATTCTCGGACACGGCGGACTCTTTAAGACAAAAGGTGTCGGACAGGGAATCCTGGCAGCAGCTATTAATACGCCGGTATCTGTTATGGAGACAGCAGGAGAAGGCGGCCCTTGGGGTATGGCACTTCTGGCATCTTATATGTTGAACAAAGAAGCAGATGAGACACTGGCACATTATCTGTCAGAGAAAGTATTTGCAGGAAATAAAGGAACTTCTATGGAGCCGAATCCGGAAGATGTAAAAGGATTCGAGACATTTATCGAGAGATACAAAAAAGGAATTGCTATTGAACAGGCAGCTCTTGAGAATCTTCTCATTTAAAAGGAGAGACAGCAATGTTAGAAGAATTAAAAAAAGAAGTCTACGAGGCCAATATGCTTCTTCCTCATTACGGACTTGTCACATTTACATGGGGAAATGTCAGCGGAATTGACCGGGAAAAAGGACTTTTTGTTATCAAGCCAAGTGGAGTCGACTACGAAAAACTGACACCGGAAGACATGGTCGTGGTAGATCTTAATGGCAATAAAGTAGAGGGAGATTTAAACCCATCTTCCGATACGGCAACCCACGTTGTTCTTTATAACCGTTTCTCGAAAATCGGAGGCGTGGTACATACACACTCCCCGTGGGCAACGAGCTGGGCGCAGGCAGGACGGGGAATTCCGTGCTATGGAACGACTCATGCAGATTATCTGTACGGAGAAGTACCTTGTGTGAGAAACCTTACAAAAGAAGAAATCGACGAAGCTTATGAGAAAAATACAGGAGTCCTGATCGCGGATGAATTTGCTATCAAAGAGCTGGATTACATTGCAACACCGGCAGTGCTCTGCAAGAATCACGGTCCATTTACATGGGGAAAAGATGCACATGAAGCGGTACATAATGCAGTAGTACTGGAAGAAGTTGCAAAAATGGCGGCCCGTGCGGAACTTATCAATCCGCAGGTAAAACCGGCGCCGCAGGAGCTTCAGGACAAACATTATTACAGAAAACACGGCGTAAACGCTTATTACGGACAGCCGGGAAAATAAAGGAGGACAAGAACATGATTAATATTCCTAAAATTAAAATCGGTATCGTTGCAGTCAGCAGAGACTGTTTTCCGGAGCCATTATCAGTGAACAGAAGAAAAGCACTGGTAGAGGCTTATAAAGCAAAATATGACGAGACGGACATTTACGAATGTCCAGTCTGTATTGTAGAGAGCGAGATCCATATGGTGCAGGCACTGGAAGACATCAAGGCAGCAGGCTGTAACGCACTTTGCGTATACCTTGGAAACTTTGGACCGGAGATTTCCGAGACATTGCTCGCAAAACATTTTGACGGACCGAAAATGTTCGTGGCAGCCGCAGAGGAGAGCGCTGCAGACCTTCTGGACGGCCGTGGCGATGCATATTGTGGTATGTTAAATGCAAGCTATAACCTGAAACTCCGCAATATCCATGCTTACATTCCAGAGTATCCGGTTGGAACAGCAGAAGAATGCGCAGATATGATTCATGATTTCCTTCCGGTCGCAAGAGCTGTTGATGCACTGAACAACTTAAAAATCATCAGCTTTGGTCCAAGACCGCTCAACTTCCTTGCATGTAATGCACCAATTAAACAGCTTTACAATCTTGGAATCGAAATAGAAGAAAACTCAGAGCTGGATTTATTCGAGGCATTTAATAAACATGCCGGAGACGAGAGAATTCCAGAAGTAGTAAAAGACATGGAATCTGAGCTTGGCGCCGGAAATAAAAAGCCGGAGATTCTCGAAAAACTGGCACAGTATGAGCTGACATTATTAGACTGGATCGAGGAGCACAAAGGTTATCGTAAATATGTGACAATCGCCGGAAAATGCTGGCCTGCATTCCAGACACAGTTTGGATTTGTACCATGCTATGTAAACAGTCGTCTGGCAGCAAGAGGCATTCCGGTATCCTGTGAAGTAGATATTTACGGTGCACTCAGTGAGTTCATCGGAACCGTAGTCAGCCAGGACGCAGTTACACTTCTTGATATCAACAACTCTGTGCCGAGAGATATGTATGAAAAAGATATTAAGGGCAAATATGACTACACCCAGAAAGATACATTTATGGGATTCCACTGTGGAAATACAGCATCCTGTAAGCTGAGCAGCCATGAAATGAAATACCAGAAGATTATGGCAAGAACACTGCCGGAGGAAGTAACACAGGGAACACTGGAAGGTGACCTCATGCCGGGAGATATCACGTTCTTCCGTCTGCAGAGCACCGCAGACAATATCCTTCGCGGATACATCGCACAGGGCGAGATTCTGCCGGTAGCAACACATTCCTTTGGATCAATCGGAGTATTTGCAATTCCGGAGATGGGACGTTTCTACCGTCACGTACTGATTGAGAAGAATTTCCCGCATCACGGTGCAGTGGCATTTGGTCATTACGCAAAAACACTCTACGAAGTATTCAAATATATCGGAGTACCGGTAGACGAGATTGGATATAACCAGCCGAAAGGTGTAAGATACCCGGACGAAAATCCTTGGGGATAAAATATTAATATCCCATCTTTGACAGTCAGAAAGATAAAAATGGCTACAAACCCAGCAAACATGGGCTCTGTAGCCATTTTCCTTTTCGTAACGATATGTGCTATATTATTTACAAAGCTTTTGAACCGTTTACTGAATAAAGTAATCCGGATACAGGGATAAAATTTTCTCTTTTTCACTGTCTTTTTTTCCGAGATGTTGAATCATAATAGATTCCGCAAGAGAATAATTTTTTTCAATTACAGCTTCAAGAAGGTTTTTGTGATCTTGAATTGTCTTTGAAAAATCCAGAGAATTCAGTATTAAAATCCGGAATCGGTCAAAATAAGACATCTGAGCTTTAAGAATATTATAAGACCATTCCTTTCCGACCGCTTCAAAAAGCAATTCGTGAAAACTATTATCCAGAGTAATTAATTCAGCGCCGCTGGTCTGTGCCCCATATAATTCCTGTTCGGCAATATTACTCTTCAATTTTAAAATGTAAATATCATCAATTCCATTACATACCAGTTTCAGAACGGCCAGTTCCAGAGCAAGCCGGACAAAACGGGATTCTTCAATAATATTGTAATCAATTTTGGAAATATAACTTCCTTTTTGTGGAATGATATTTACCAGTCCGCTTTTGATCAACTCAATGAGTGCTTCGCGGACAGGTGTACGAGACACCTGGAGAGCGGAAGCAATTTCTTTTTCATTAAGTGCTTCGCCAGGTTTGAACTCCAGGTGAATGATGTTATATGCCAGGACGCGAAGAGCATAAGCCCTGGCATTTTCACTTTTATCCCTTTCTAAAACTACCATAAAAATCTCCTGTTATAAAATAGATGCCCCGACAATCGAGCTTTTCAGCAACTGTAAATATCGCAACAGCACCGACAGGACTTCTGATTCCACCAAGTAATACACTGATTACATACTCCCTTGTAAGTGGAGGAACATCAGTAGCAGCCCTATTTATGGCAGGTTACATTCCTGGAATTCTCTGGGGAATCGGCTGTATGCTCGTTGCATTCTTCATCGCAAAGAAATACGGATACCGCAGTACAGAAAAAATCGAGGCAAAGCAGGCATTTAAAATTGCCATCGATGCATTGCCGGCACTTCTCTTAATCGTAATTGTTATCGGAGGAATTATCAGCGGTGCATTTACAGCCACAGAAGGATCTGTTGTAGCAGTTGTATACAGCTTTGTTTTATCTCTGATTTATAAAACAATCAAATTAAAGGATATGAAAGAGATTTTAAGAGACAGTGCAGAGACGACCGGAATTATCGTATTTTTGATTGGTGTATCAAGTGTAATGGCATGGGTTATGGCATTTACAGGAATTCCGTCAGCAATCTCTTCTCTGCTTCTTGGAATCAGTAATAACCCGGTAGTCATTTTGCTGATCATTAATTTACTCCTGTTGTTTGTTGGAACATTTATGGATATTACACCTGCAATCCTTATCTTCACACCGATTTTCCTTCCAATCTGTAAGCAGTTCGGTATGAATGAGATTCAGTTTGGAATTATGCTTACATACAACCTCTGTATCGGAACAATTACTCCTCCGGTCGGAAATATCCTGTTCGTAGGTGTAAAGGTCGCAAAGGTAAAATTAGAGAGTGTAATCAAACCGTTGCTTCCATTTTACGCAGTCATATTTGCAGTACTGATGTTAGTAACATTTGTTCCGGGCATTTCCATGGTATTGCCGAACTTACTGGGATATTAAACGATGAAATATAAGTGAAAATGAGTGATAGAAAGGAAGAGAAAATTATGAAAATGACAATGCGCTGGTATGGACCAGGATTTGATTCTGTAAGCTTAGAAGAAATAAGACAGGTACCGGGGGTAAAAGGTGTAATCGCAACCCTCATGGCAAAACAGCCAGGGGAACTGTGGACAGCAGAAGAAATTGCACAATTGAAGAAAACCGTAGAGGATTCCGGTCTGGAAATTTCAGGAATTGAGTCTGTAAATGTATCTGATGATATCAAAATCGGAACTAAGAAACGGGACGAACATATTGAAAATTACATAAAAACACTGGAGAATCTTGGGAAAGCGGATATCCATATGGTCTGCTACAACTTTATGCCGGTATTTGACTGGACAAGAACAGATCTTGCCAGAAAGAGACCAGACGGTTCTACAGTGCTTGCCTACAATCAGGAAATTGTAGACAAGATCGATCCGAAAAATATGAGAGAGTCTGTTGAGAGTATGTCCAATGGATTTGTGATGCCGGGCTGGGAGCCGGAAAGACTTTCCAGACTCGAAGAATTATTTGAGGCATATAAGGACGTAGATTCAGAAAAATTATTCGCAAACCTTGTATATTTTCTGGAGGCAATCGGAGATGTGTGCCAGAAATATGATATAAAAATGGGAATTCACCCAGACGATCCGGCATGGCCGATTTTCGGGCTCCCAAGAATTGTGACAGACAAAGAAAGTATTGTCAGACTTTTGAAAGCAGTGGATAAACCGTATAACGGAATTACACTTTGTACAGGTTCTCTTGGATCCAATCCGAAAAATGATATTCCGGACATTATAAGAGCAGCCAAAGGAAGAATTCCATTTGCACATGTCAGAAATCTGAAATACAATTATGAAGGAGACTTTGAAGAGGCGGCACACCTGTCTTCCGACGGATCCATGGATATGCATCAGATCATGAAAGCTTTGTATGAGACCGGATTCGATGGAATCATCAGACCGGACCATGGAAGAATGGTATGGAATGAAAAAGCAATGCCTGGATATGGACTGTATGACCGTGCAATGGGAGCATGCTACCTTCAGGGACTGTGGGAAGCAATTGTAAAAGAAAATCAATAGGTCTATAATTTTATGCGAGGAGTGTTCAAAATGAAGTTATCTTTAAACGATTTGAAAAAGACAGACTTATGGGAAAAGGCAGAGATAAAACTGCCGGCATATGATATCGAAAAAGTGGTTGAAAATACAAAAAAATCCCCAATCTGGGTACATTTCGGAGCTGGAAACATTTTCAGGATTTTCTTAGGCGGAATTGCCAATAAATTAATTGAGCAAGGGGAGACGGACAAGGGAATTACCTGTGTAGAGACTTTTGATTTTGACGTAGTTGATAAAATATACCGGCCATTTGACAATCTGGTCCTTGCAGTTACTTTGAAAGCAGATGGCAGCACAGACAAAGAAGTTCTTGGTTCCTTAACAGAGGCGGTAAAAGCCGACTCCGACGTGGCAGAAGACTGGGCAAGATTAAAAGAAATATTTGTCAATCCGGGGTTACAGATGATTTCGTTCACCATTACAGAGAAGGGATATGCATTGAAAAATGCACAGGGCGAATATTTCCCATTTATTAAAAATGATATTGAAAATGGCCCGCAAAAGGCAAAATCTGCAATGGCAATCGTGTGTGCACTGCTCTACGAGCGCTACAAAGCAGGAAAATATCCACTTGCAGTCGTATCTATGGATAACTGCTCCCACAATGGAGAAAAGCTGAAAAATTCCGTAGTAACAATGGCAAAAGAATGGATTGAAAAAGGTTTCCTTCCGAAAGAATTTGAAGCTTATATCTGTGATGAAAACACAGTATCTTTCCCATGGTCTATGATTGACAAGATCACACCAAGACCGGCAGAGATACTGTAAATAAAGTAGAAAGAATGAAAGTGACCACATGCCTGAACCCACTTCACACAGCACTTGCAGTGTACGGCTGCGTACTGGGATATCAGTTGATTGCTGATGAGATGAAAGATGCAGAACTGAAAAAACTTGTGGAGATCATCGGATTAAAAGAAGGAATGCCGGTTGTCACAAACCCGGGAATCATTTCACCGGAAAAATTTGTTGATGAAGTATTAAATGTAAGAATTCCGAATCCATTTATGCCAGATACACCGCAGAGAATCGCAACAGATACTTCCCAGAAAGTCGGAATCCGCTACGGTGAAACAATCAAATCTTATGTGGCAAAATATGGGGACGCAAAGAAACTGACCTGCATTCCGCTGGCAATAGCAGGCTGGTGCAGATATCTGCTCGGAGTTGATGATAATGGAGAGACATTTACATTATCTCCAGATCCGATGGCAGAAGAGCTGACATCACAGTTAAAAGGAATAGAAGTTGGAACTCCAGAGTCTTATCAGGGACAATTAAAAAATATCCTTTCCAACGAAAACATATTTGGAATTGATTTATATAAAGCCGGAATCGGAGATAAGATAGAAGAAATGTTCCAGGAAATGATTGCAGCAAAAGGCGCAGTCAGAGAGACATTAAAAAAATATACGTGTTAAGAATATAAAGGCGCAGCGGCCGGCGGTTCACTTGATATTTATTAGACAGTAGACAGGGGACGTAGTCAATCAACGATTGACTACGTCCCCTGTTAAAAGTTTAACCTATTTACATAATTCTTCTGCCAGGTTTTCAAGCTGTGTTGTGCTTTCTTCATTCAGTGCGGACATAATTTTTACCGTGGTTTCTGTAAATGTTATTTCTTTGCTCTTTTCGAATAATTGACGCATGACTTTGGCAGCGGTTGCAGCCCAGGAGCCGTTCTCAATCAGTCCGATGGTACGTCTCTGGTAATTGCGCTCAGTCAGTGCTTCGATGAACTCCCTCATAAATGGGAATACGTCGCCGTTATAAGTCGGGGATGCCAGTACGAGGCGGTCATAGCGGAATGCATCTTCTACGGCTTCGGCAATGTCGTCTCTTGCAAGATCTGTGATTGTAACTTTCTCGCAGCCTTTATCTACCAACATCTGAGCCAGTAATTCGGCAGCTTTCTTAGTATTTCCATAAATGGAGGTGTAAGCGATGAGTACGCCTTTGTCCTCTGGCTCATATGCAGACCATGTCTGATACAGGTTCAGATAGTAGCCGAGATTTTCGGTAAGTACAGGTCCGTGGAGTGGGCAGATGGTCTGGATATCAAGACCGGCAGCTTTCTTAAGAAGTGCCTGCACCTGAGCTCCATATTTTCCAACGATTCCAAAATAGTAACGTCTTGCTTCACAAGCCCAGTCTTCGTCAGTGTCCAGTGCGCCGAATTTTCCAAATGCGTCGGCACTGAAAAATACTTTTGCGTAAGCGTCATATGTCATGATGACTTCCGGCCAGTGTACCATTGGTGCGGCTACAAATGTAAGTGTATGTTTTCCAAGTTCCAGTGTATCTTTTTCTTTGACCACAAGCTGATGTTCAGCGTAGTTCGTTCCAAAGAACTGTTTCATCATGGTAAATGCTTTGGCACTTGCAACAATGGTTGTCTCTGGATAATTTTCCATAAATACATCGATGCTTGCGGAGTGATCTGGCTCCATGTGCTGAACGATCAGATAATCTGGTTTTTTATCACCAAGTACTTCTTTGACGTTTGCCAGCCATTCTTCAGAAAAATTCGCATCGACTGTATCCATAATTGCAATTTTGCTGTCCAAAATCACGTAGGAATTGTAAGCCATACCATTTTCTACCTGATACTGTCCCTCAAATAGGTCAATGTCGTGGTCGTTCACACCGACATATTTGATATTTTCTGTAATATTCATAATGAATTATACCTCCTGTATTTTGAATTTGTTTTTTAAATTTAAGAGAGTTTCCGCAATCTTGCCGGAAGCTGTAATAAACTAATTCAACAGACTTATTATAAAGCCAACGAAGGTAAAAAAGATAGTATTTTGCAAAATGTATTTAGAAAAGTACAAAAGAAAATGAAAAATATGTTGACGATAAGGAACTGCTGTGCTAATTTATAGAAAAACAATTTAATCAACTAAACCGTTGAAGCGGAGATTAAAGCAATCATGCGCGCACAGAGAATCCGGGGAGGTGAGAGCCGGGTGGAGATGCAGTTTGCCAAATGGACCGCTGAGGGCGCAGTCAAAGGCAGCAGCCGAGTATTCTGCGACGTGGGGCATACGTCAGTTGCCGGGGATATGAAGGTATTCCGCTAAGCGCACAGGTCATGCTGTGAATCAAGGTGGCACCGCGGGTGGTATTATAATTTATCGAATCAACTCGTCCTTGACAGAAATTAATATATTTCTGTCAAGGGCGTTTTTTTGTTTGCCTGATAAGCCATGCGCACAATGGTTAAGGACATCTGCTTATGCTTGCATGAAGCGCCAAGATTAAAAAAGAAAACAACCATAACGCAGTCGAATAAAAAACGAGGAGGAAAACAAATGTATCCAACTTTAGAAGAGTTAAGGCAACTACGAAAAGACAACACATTCAAGCGTTTTCCGGTCTGTCGGGAAATGTATTCCGACAGATACACACCGGTCGAGGTGATGCGCATTTTAAGAAAAGCGAGCAGACATTGTTATTTGCTTGAGAGCGCCAGCCAGACTGAGCAGTGGGGACGTTATTCATTTCTTGGATATGATCCTTCCATGGAAATTACCTGCACCGATGGAAAAATGCGAATCCGGAAGACCAGTCCGGAAGGCTGGGAGGAAGAGGAGCTTCGGACGGTCACTCATCCGGGAAATGTGCTCCGCGAGATTATCAGTGAGAACCGGACGCCGGAGCTTCCGGGGTTTCCTACATTTACCGGAGGGCTGGTCGGATATTTTTCCTATGATTACATCAAATACAGCGAGCCAAAGCTCAGACTTTCCGATGAGGAGAAAACGGATTTCCGGGATATGGATCTGATGTTGTTTGACAATGTCATTGCATTTGACCATTACAGACAAAAAATATATCTCATCACCGGAGTTCGGGCATCTGACCTGGAAGAATCTTATCGGAAAGCAGAGGAGAAGTTAAATGAGATGGCACAGCTTCTGAAAATGGGTGAGAAAATGGAATTCCCGCCGATTCAGTTAAAGACGGAAATCAAGCCTCAGTTCTCCGAAGAAAAATATGAGGAAATGGTGGAGAAAGCGAAGCAGTATATCCGGGAAGGAGACATTTTCCAGGTGGTTTTGTCAAACCCGATGCGGGCAAAAGCCCAGGGCAGTCTCTTCGATACATACCGGGTGCTCCGGACTCACAATCCTTCTCCGTACATGTTCTATTTTTCCAGTGACGATATTGAAATCGCGGGAGCTTCCCCGGAGACGCTGGTCAAACTTAGCGGCCGGAAAGTCAGTACATTTCCACTGGCAGGAACAAGACCGAGGGGAAAGGACGCCGAGGAAGATAAGCGTCTGGAGGCAGAGCTTCTGGCAGACGAAAAGGAGCAGGCAGAGCACAATATGCTGGTGGATCTCGGAAGAAATGACATTGGGAAAATCAGTGAGATTGGCTCCGTAAATGTGGATAAATATATGTGCATTGAGCGGTTTTCACATGTGATGCACATTGGATCGACTGTGACAGGGACGTTAAGACAGGATAAAGATGCGGTGGACGCGGTCGATGCAATCCTTCCGGCAGGGACCCTGTCCGGGGCACCGAAGTTCCGGGCATGCGAGATCATCGAAGAACTGGAAGGCAGCAAGCGTGGCATTTACGGCGGAGCCATTGGGTATCTGGATTTCGCCGGAAACCTGGACACTTGTATCGGAATCCGGCTCGTTTATAAAAAAGACGGTGAAGTATGTATCCGGTCCGGCGCGGGCATTGTGGCAGACAGTGTTCCACAGAAAGAATTTCAGGAATGCGTCAACAAGGCGAAAGCCGTAGTTCAGGCAATTGAGAAAGCACAGGAGGGATTAGAATGATTTTGCTGATTGATAATTACGACAGTTTTTCTTACAACCTGTATCAACTGGTTGGTTCCGTGGAGCCGGACATTAAGGTCATTCGAAATGACGAGTGCACATTGGAAGAAATCGAAGAGATGAAACCGGAGGCGCTGATCATTTCCCCGGGGCCTGGCAAGCCGAAAGACGCAGGCATCTGCATACCGGCGATACAATATTTTAAAGGAAAGCTGCCAATCTTTGGCGTATGTCTTGGACATCAGGCAATCTGTGAGGCATTTGGCGGAAATGTTTCCTATGCCAAAGAGCTGATGCATGGCAAGAAAAAAGAAATTGAAATCACCGGAGAAAACCAGTTGTTCAAACATTTGCCGGAACATTTCTCGGCGGCACGGTACCACTCACTGGCGGCAGAGGAAGAGACGTTGCCGAAAGAACTGAAAATAACGGCCCGGTGTGAGGACGGCGAGGTCATGGCGGTGGAGCACGAAAAATATCCAATCTTTGGTGTGCAGTTCCACCCGGAATCCGTCATGACACCAGACGGCAGACAAATGATAGAAAATTTTATGGAGGTAGTTCGAAATGATTAAAGAAGCAATTTTAAAACTGGCAAAGAAGGAAGACTTAACTTACGAGGAAGCGGAAAAAGTCATGGACGAGATTATGAGCGGGGAGGCAACTCCGGTGCAAATGTCTGCGTATCTGACAGCCCTTTCTTTAAAAGGTGAGACAATTGATGAAATTACAGCCTCCGCTTCCGGAATGCGTGCACACTGCATCAAACTCTTGCACGACATGGACGTACTGGAGATCGTCGGAACCGGCGGTGACGGATCCAATTCCTTTAACATTTCCACCACCGCTTCCATGGTCATTTCTGCAGGAGGTGTTCCGGTCGCAAAGCACGGTAACCGCGCAGCGTCCTCAAAATCCGGTGCGGCAGATGTGCTGGAAGCACTTGGAGTGAAAATTACACTGACACCGGAGCGAAGCGCCGAAATCCTGAAAAAAATCGGAATCTGTTTCTTATTTGCACAGAATTATCACATCGCCATGAAATATGTGGCACCGATTCGAAAAGAACTTGGAATCCGCACCGTATTTAACATTCTTGGACCACTGAGCAATCCGGCCGGAGCTAACATGGAGCTGATGGGCGTGTACGATGAGTCACTGGTCGTTCCGCTGGCACAGGTTATGGCAAATCTTGGGGTGACAAGAGGAATGGTCGTTTTCGGACAGGACAAATTAGACGAAATTTCCATGAGTGCATCGACGACCGTCTGCGAGATCAAAGACGGAACATTTACCTCTTACGAACTGACACCAGAGCAGTTCGGGTATAAGCGATGCCAGAAAGAGGAACTGGTGGGTGGTACCCCGGAAGAAAATGCAGAGATTACAAGAAAAATCTTGAGTGGCAAAGAGACAGGTGCCAAACGACAGGCCGTATGCCTCAACGCCGGAGCCGCACTCTACATTGCCGGAAAAGCCGAGAGCATCGAAGCCGGAGTTAAAATGGCAGAAGAGCTGATTGACAGCGGAGCCGCACTTGCAAAACTCAATCAGTTTATTGAAGAGTCCAATCGGGAGTAGAAAATGAATCAGAGAAACATTTTAAATGAAATAGCAGAAAAGACAAAAGAACGAATTGAGGAAGAGAAAAGAAAAGTTCCGGTAGAAGAATTAAAGCGGAAAGTGAATAGGTTGCAGGAATCAGTTCACATAGTATCGAATATGAGTAAACCGACATTTTTCGACAATCTGAAAAAGCCGGGAATGTCCTTTATTTGTGAAGTGAAAAAAGCATCACCGTCCAAAGGACTTATAGCCCCAGATTTTCCATATCTGGAAATTGCAAAAGAGTACGAAGCCGCCGGAGCCGCTGCAATCTCCTGCCTGACAGAGCCATATTATTTTCAAGGGTCAGATCGATATCTGGAAGAAATTGCAAATGAAGTAGATATTCCGGTTCTTCGAAAAGACTTCACAGTCGATGAATACATGATCTATCAGGCAAAAGCATTGGGAGCCTCCGCAGTACTTCTCATCTGTGCAATTCTGGACGATGCAAGATTAAAAGCATACCGGGAACTTACGGAAAGCCTTGGAATGGACGCACTGGTAGAAGCACATGACGCAGAAGAAGTCAACCGCGCATTAGAATGCGGAGCAAAAATCATCGGAGTCAACAACCGGGATTTAAAAACATTTCAGGTGGATACAAGCAACAGCATCCGACTCCGGGAACTGGCACCAGAAGATACCGTATTCGTATCCGAAAGCGGAATCAAAACACCAGAAGATATTAAGAACTTACACGAACATCACGTAGATGCCGTACTGATAGGAGAGACACTCATGCGGAGCACGGATAAGAAAGCAATGCTTGCCGAACTGCAGAGTCTGATTTAGAAATTACTTTTATACAGGACGAGTTTTCTAACATGCTGTATTTACAGACTGGAAAAATTCAGCCGATGCTGCGCCGCTTATTATGAGCTTTCTACGCAAACTCGCCTGAAAAACAGGCTCAAACAATGCTCCGAAAACTCAAGCTATGCTCGCATCTAAAACTGAATTTTTCCAATGTCTGGGAAATCTATGCTACATGAAATACTCTTGTATACGAAATGCGGTAGATTATTCAAGTTAGGTGCAGTTCAGGAAGTGGAAAAAAGCAAAGAAGCTTGCAGAATAGAACAAAATAGTAAGGAAACAGGGAGTTTCACTTTTGCAAATTTAAAAATATTTTATTGAGTAAACGTTCCGGGAGAGTTCGTGATATTGCTGATTTCGTAACAGTTGAATGATTTTTGTAGTGACTGCGAGCATAGCGGAACTTTCGGAGCATTGTTTGAGCCGTAAGGCGAGTTTGCGGAGAAAGTTCCAGATAGGCAGCGGAGCAGTCATAGAAAATCAATCATGTTAGAAATCAGCAATATCACGAATCTATAGGCAATTATCAATACAATTTGAATTTGAAAAAGAAAAGAGGTGACGATGTGAAAATCAAACTTTGCGGCATTCGCACTGCCAATGATGTCCACCTGATCAACGAGGCACAGCCGGATTTTTGTGGTTTTATTGTAGAATTTCCGAAAAGCTTCCGGTCGGTGTCAGAATCGGAATTAAGAAACCTGGCTGCACAGGTAAGTCCGGAAATCAATACAGTAGGAGTGTTTGTAAATGCACAACAGGATTTGGTAATCAGACTTTTACAGGAAAATGTTATCGACCTGGCACAACTTCACGGACAGGAAGACAATATTTATATAGAAGAAATCAAATCCAAAACCGGAAAACAGGTCATCAAAGCATTTTCTATAAAAACAAAAGAAGATGTACAAAAAGCCCTTGAAAGCCCGGCAGACTACATTCTGCTTGATCAGGGAGGCGGCGGAACCGGACAGACATTTGACTGGTCACTCATACCCCCAATTAATCGTCCATGGTTCCTGGCAGGAGGCCTTAACACCGATAACCTACACACCGCCATAGAAGACCTCCACCCATGGGGGATTGATCTCAGCAGCAGCCTCGAAACAAATAAAAAGAAAGACCCTGCTAAGATAAAACGAATAATGGAACTAATACACCATACCTAGCGACGCTATTGGCGTATAGTAACATTTTAGCTATTCAAAAACTTCCAGAGTACAGAGACACAAATATAATTTCGAAGAAGGTACTCTGGAGCGGCCGGTACTTAGTGACCGTATTTCAGGTCGCTTACGTACCGCTGCCAGCGGAAGGTAGTGAGAACGTGCCTTCTAGGAACTATATTTGTGCCTCGTACTCAGAAAAAGACAGATAATAGTTACTACAGACAAGAAAGGAGCAACCAACATGTCAAACGGAAGATTCGGTGTCCACGGAGGACAGTACATACCGGAAACTTTAATGAATGCAGTGATTGAGCTTGAGGAAGCTTACAATCACTACAAGAACGACCCGGAGTTCAACCGGGAGCTTACGGAATTATTAAATGAATATGCGGGCAGACCGTCCCGCCTCTATTACGCAGCCCACATGACAGAAGATCTGGGCGGTGCGAAAGTATATTTAAAGAGAGAGGATCTGAACCACACGGGAGCACACAAAATCAACAACGTGCTTGGTCAGGTGCTTCTGGCTAAGAAGATGGGCAAGACCCGTGTCATCGCGGAGACGGGAGCCGGACAGCACGGTGTAGCCACCGCGACGGCAGCAGCCATGATGGACATGGAGTGTGAAATTTTTATGGGAAAAGAGGATACAGAGCGTCAGGCATTGAACGTGTACCGTATGAAGCTTCTTGGAGCAAAAGTCCACGCAGTGACTTCCGGAACAGCAACCTTAAAAGATGCGGTATCTGAGACGATGCGCGAGTGGACGAACCGTATCGCAGACACCCATTATGTTCTTGGTTCAGCCATGGGACCACACCCGTTCCCGACCATTGTCCGCGATTTCCAGGCAGTCATTTCCAAGGAAATTAAAGAGCAGATTCTGGAAAAAGAAGGCAGACTACCAGATGTTGTGATGGCATGTGTAGGTGGAGGCTCCAATGCAATCGGAACATTTTACAATTTTATCGAAGATGAAAATGTAAGACTCATCGGCTGCGAGGCTGCGGGACGCGGTGTGAATACAGCAGAGACGGCAGCAACCATTGCAACCGGACGGCTTGGTATTTTCCATGGTATGAAATCTTATTTCTGTCAGGACGAGTACGGACAGATTGCGCCGGTTTATTCTATTTCTGCGGGACTCGATTACCCGGGAGTCGGACCGGAGCACGCACATTTATATGATATCGGAAGAGCGCAGTACGTGCCGGTCACAGACGATGAGGCCGTCGATGCATTTGAATATTTGTCCAGAATCGAAGGAATCATTCCGGCAATCGAGAGTGCCCATGCTGTGGCATATGCAAAGAAAATTGTGCCACAGATGAGGAAAGACCAGATTGTAGTCATTACATTATCCGGACGTGGAGACAAAGACTGTGCAGCAATCGCACGTTACAGAGGGGAGGATATCCATGAATAAGAACATACAGAAAGCATTTGAAACAGGCAAAGCATTTATCCCATTTATCACATGTGGCGATCCGTCACTTGATGTGACAGAACAGATTGTGTACGCTATGGATAGAGCAGGAGCCGACCTGATCGAACTTGGAATTCCGTTTTCAGACCCGACAGCGGAAGGTCCGGTCATTCAGGCGGCAAATGTGCGGGCACTTTCCGGTGGTGTGACAACAGACAAAATATTCGATATGGTAAGGCGGATTCGTCAGAAAACTTCTGTCCCGATGGTTTTCATGACCTATGCAAATGTGGTATACTCTTATGGAACAGAGCGATTTGCACAGGTGGCAGCAGACATCGGCATGGATGGACTTATTTTGCCGGATGTACCATTTGAAGAAAAAGAAGAATTTGCCGTACCATTGAAAGAACAGGGGCTGGATCTCATTTCCCTGATTGCGCCGACTTCCCATGAGAGAATTGCCATGATTGCAAAAGAAGCGGAAGGTTTTGTCTATTGTGTATCTTCTCTTGGAGTTACGGGAATGCGTTCCCAGATTACGACAGATATTGGTGCCATGGTGGAACTTGTGAAGAAGCAAAAAGATATTCCGTGTGCGGTCGGATTTGGAATTTCCGGACCGGAACAGGCGAAAAAAATGGCAGCCCAGTCGGACGGAGTCATCGTAGGTTCTGCAATTGTAAAGCTCTGTGAAAAATATGGAGCAGATTGTGTTCCCCACATTTCCGCATTCGTGAAGGAGATGAAGGACGCAATCCGGTAGAAAGGACATGCGTAGAAGATGGCAAGATATGTGAAAGACCTGGTGTTGAATAAACCAGAGGATTTTGTAACATTTATTATGAACGATTATTTGCAGAAAAATCAATTTGTCGTAGCTGAGTGGAAAGGAGAGCCGGCGTATCGGACAGGTGATGCGATTATTGAAGGTTATAAATATCTGAAATGGTCTTACGAAAATGGAACTCTTCATCTGGAAGCATGGATGAAGAGTCTGTTTGGAAAAGAAATGGGACTGGACGGATTTGTAGGTGCTTTGCAAAAGAAACCATACAGAGAAGGGCTGGAACAGCTTTTTCATATATTGGAACAGGCAATTCCTGAGGCAAGTGTCAATGAGATGGAAAGCCAGAAAGATTTGAATGGTGCCGGTGCAAATGGACAGCCAAAACCAAAGCAGGTTCCGGTCAAGACGGTAGACAATTCCGGGGCAGCGACTATGGCGCTCGTATTCGGAATACTGGCATTTGGAGTTAGTTTCTTATCACCGCTCATTTCCATTATCCTTGCGGTGCTCGGTTACAGCAGAGCAAGGATGGGAATGAAATCATCGTTGAAAGGACGTGCAAAAGCCGGACGCAACTTCTGTATCGTTGCAATTGTTCTTTCCGTAATCTTGTGGGTAACGAATCTTGTACTGACCATTATGGTCAATAAATAATATGGAAAGGCTTAGAGAGCAGATAGATCGACAGACAGATCGAAAAAGGGCACAGGATCTTCTATGGGACGAGATTATCCGTCTGGAAGGACAGAAATTTCATACTGTGAAAGGACTGGAATATACATATCATATTCGGGGAAATGAAATGTTTGTGTCAAGAAAGACGAAATCCATTACGAAGGCTTCTGTAAATCTGGCATTTGAAAAAATAACAGAACTTGAAGGAGTGGTGACAGGTCCAAAGAAACTGGAATGTTTCGGGGCAAGCTACCTGTATCCGATATTTATAAAACTTGGTTTGATTGAGAGCAGGGGGACTGTTTGATGGTGGGAAATCGT
>ERZ808240.876-NODE-876-length-38751-cov-7.412394_pt1 | contig 38751 bp, 30 predicted proteins | sample MGYA00521084_ERZ808240 | MGnify/ENA primary metagenome ERZ808240 (study PRJEB31516, sample SAMN03275571) | gut metagenome | biome: mammalia-associated habitat; material: feces | host: Papio cynocephalus | place: Kenya | collected 2012-08-06 ... | reverse complement strand
TCGTCGTCGGCTTTCGGAAACACCTGCTTTGCCCAGGCAAGCACAGGGGCGCCGGCGATACACCAGGGATTGATATTGAAGTCGAGTCCATGGCGGAAGGTCTTACACTGCGTATTGCGCGCTCGGGACGCCGCGGCGGGCTTGGCAGGATCGACGCCCTTAAGCGCTTCCGGGTCCGCCCCTTCGATAAACAGAAAGCATGCACCGAGAGCCGCCAGGGAGTCGAGCTGCTCGCGCTTCCAAGACGGGGTCTCCTCGAACCATGATTTCGCGACGTTCTCATACGTCAACCTCGTGATGGCATCATCGCTCCAAATGACCGTCACATGGCCCGCACCCGCCTCGTACGCTTTCCGCACCGCGATGCGGGCGAAGTCGGCACACTCGACCGGCGACTGGACGACGACCTCCTGACCCTTTTTGACGTTAACGCCTTTGCGAACCAGCAGCTCGGCATACTTCTCGATTTGCGGGCGCAGCCTTTTGATCTCCTCACGCGCCTCGGCGGGAGTCAGACTTGCAGTGATCATGTCATTTCCTTTCAAAAAAAGCGCGCCGCCATGATCGCGACGCGCTCGTCATACCCGACGCTATGCGCTGACAGTTATTTCTTATCAGCCTTCGCGGCCTCTTTCTCGGCGCGCTTGCGGTCTTCCTCTGCAGCAGCACGCTCGATCAGCGCGTTCAGCTTGTTGGTCGACATGCCCTCGACCTGGTCGCGGTACATATTGCGAATAGGACGGATACGGGTGAAGTCGTACACGAACGCGGCGATGATAACGGCGTAGGCGATCACGATGGCAGCCATCTGCGCGCCGGAGGTCACCTTGCCGCCGTTGCCGGAAAGGCCGAACAGCCAGATCCACAGTGCGATGATGATCAGCATGCCAGCACCGAGGAGTGCCCACCAAACGCGACGGCGCTTGGTGTAGTCCTCGTCCTGCTTCAACAGGATGGTGCTCGCCGTATAGCGGCGGTCTTCCTCGGCGCGAAGCTCCTGCTTACGCGCCTTCTTCTCCTGTTTTGTCAAACCCTCGAGGGACTCGCCCTTCTCGAGCTTCTTGCGACGGTCCTTTGCCGTAGCAGGCTGGACGCGAACCGAACTCGCTGCCGCCCGCGCGGGCTTGGCTGAAGCTGCGGATTTGCGGGCGACACCGGTCACCTCATGGGATTGCGTACGCTTGTTGCTGGCGCTGCGGGTACTCACTTATGCGTTCTCCTTCATGCTTTTGAATTCGGAGCCCGTGATGATCGAGAACGCCTCGCGATACTTCTTTGAGGTCTCCTCGATAACATCGGCGGGCAGATGGGGCGGCTCCCCCGTCATGTCCCAGTTCGCCTTGAGCCAATTGCGGACGAACTGCTTGTCGTAGCTCGGCTGCACCTTGCCCTCTTCGTAGGTGCTCGAAGGCCAGAAACGGCTCGAATCGGGCGTGAGACACTCGTCGATCAGCGTGACCTTGCCGTCGATGATGCCGAACTCGAACTTGGTGTCGGCGATGATGATGCCACGGGTGGCGGCATATTCGGCAGCAGCCGTATAGATCTTCAGGGAGAGGTCGCGGATCTGGTTCGCGATGTCCTCGCCGACGATCTCCACGCAACGGTCGAATGAGATGTTCTCGTCGTGATCGCCGATCTCTGCCTTGGTGGACGGAGTGAACAGCGGCTCAGGCAGCTTAGATGCCTCGACAAGGCCTGCGGGAAGTTTGATACCGCAAACGGTACCGTTCTCGTCATAGGTCTTTTTACCGGAGCCGGTCAGATAACCGCGTACGATGCACTCGATGGGAATGGTCTGAGCCTTTTTGACCAGCATGGCACGGCCGGTCAGATAGTCCTGATAGTCGACGAACTCCGTCGGGAAATCAGCCGTGTCGATGGACACCAGGTGATTGGGGACCAGGTCGGCGAATTTATCGAACCAGAAAGCCGAGATCCGGTTGAGCACCTCGCCCTTGAAGGGAATCTCGTCGGGGAGGATATAGTCGAATGCAGAGATGCGATCGGTTGCGACCATGAGCAGGTTGTCACCGGCATCATAGATATCGCGAACCTTGCCATGGGAATCCGGACGACGCTCCATCGAACTCACGTGAGTCAACTCCTTACCAAGATGCAGATAGATACGCATCGGCCACGATGCGTGCCGACTCGGCGGAGCGGCAGACGAACTCCTTGACCGCCGAGCGAAAGCTAATGCTCCATTGTAGTTGAAGGCGCGTCCGCCGTGTGCTCACGCGGAAGATGAATCGTAAAAGTCGTGCCCTTTTCGAGCTCGGACTCGACGGAGATGAACCCGTGGTGACGTTCGACGATCTGCTTGGTCACGGCAAGGCCCACGCCCAAACCGCCCGCCTCGCGGGCGCGGCTTGCATCGGCGCGCCAAAAACGACCGAAAATGCGGGAAAGGTCTTCCTTTGCGATACCGATACCCGTATCGGAAACCGAGATCATCACGTGCTTGCGATCTCCCAACACGGAAACGACGACCCAGCCGCCCTCGGGCGTATAGCGCATGGCGTTGCTCATGAGGTTGATGACCGCCTGCGTGATCATATCGGGATCGATCTCGATCGTCGCGCTCTTTCCCTGTGTTTCATCGGCAAAGCGAAGGCGCAGGTCGCGATCGGCGAAGAGACGCTCCTGGCTGTCGACGATCGTGCGGATGAACGGCACCATGTCGACCGGTTCGACATTCATGGGCGCGGTCCTGTTTTCCATGCGGGAGAGATCGAGCATTTGCTGGACCAGACGTGCCAGACGTCTGGTCTCGGACGCCACGGTCTCGAGATGCTCGCTGTCGGTCGGGTAAACGCCGTCCTGCATCGCCTCGACAGTCGCGAGCATGGCCATCAACGGGGTGCGGAGTTCGTGCGCGACGTCAGACGTGAGACGCTTCTCATGTTTCATGTCCTTTTCGAGCGAAGTCGCCATCTCGTCGAATGTCTCGCCGAGCTGATCGATCTCGTCGTCGCCGCGCAATCCCGTGCGCGCAGACAGGTCGCCATCGCGGATTTGCTTGGCCGTGCTGGTGATGCGGCGGATGGGATTAGTGAGCATGCGGGAGACGAAATACCCGATAACGAGGGAGATGAGGATAGCGACCACGGCCGCCAGTGTCATGGCGTTGAAAGTCTTCTCGCGGAAGGCGCTGTCGGCCTTGGTGAGCAAGGCATCGGATCCGAGCACCCAGACACGTACCGAGCCGACGTTCTGCCCCGTGGAAGTGGTCACCGCCTCGGTGACGGTGCTCTCCCCATCGGTGGGTGCGGCCGAAACGAGACCATGTGTCTTTGAGCTCGCTTTGCCGTCGGACGAGATGCTCGCCGTGGGCCAGGTGTCGTCATAGACGACCGAGCCCTTAGCGTCGAGCACCTGGATCCCGAGATCTTTGGAAATAGAAGTCGATTTTGCGATGGAGCGCAGCTCAGTCGCCGTCCACTCGCCCTGTTTCTCATAGGAAGCAGCGAGCTTTTCGGCGGTCACGCGGGCGACCTCGGTGACATTCGCACGCGTGTAATCGGAAAACGCCGTGCCCCACACCACAGATACCACGGCGACGAGCACCACGACCGTCATGAGCGAGGTGAGGACGAACGAGGACGCCATGCGGGAGGCGTAGCTGATAGTAGGTCGAGAATCGGAACGAGGCGTGTTCCAGCTTGCGCGTGAACCCGCCTCGTTATCTCGACCGTGCTTTTGTCCGATTACAAAATGCGCAGGTACCATGTGCTACTTCTCGTCCGCCTTGTTCTGGGCCGGTGCCTCGAAGCGATAGCCGACGCCGTGGACGGTGTAGAGCCACTTGGGCTTCTTGGGGTCATCGCCGAGCTTGGCACGCAGGTTCTTGACGTGGCTGTCGATCGTGCGCTCGTAGCCCTCGAAGTCGTACCCGAGGACTTTCTCGACGAGCTCCATACGCGTGTATACACGTCCGGGATGACGGGCGAGCGTGGTGAGCAGCTTGAACTCGGAAGCGGTGAGGTCGACCTCTTTGCCCTCGACCAAAATCTTATGGCCGGAGATATCGATGACCAGATCGCCGAAGTCGAGCACTTCGATCGCCGGCTCATCGGACTGATGGGCACGGCGGAACAGGGCACGGACACGGGCGACGAGCTCACGCGGCGAGAACGGTTTGATCAGGTAGTCGTCGGCACCAAGCTCGAGACCGATGATGCGATCCTCGACCTCGCCTTTAGCCGTCAGCATGATGATGGGCACGTCGGACGTGTCGCGAATCGCGCGGCAGACGCGCTCACCCGATAGTTTGGGGAGCATGAGGTCGAGCACGATCAGGTCGAACTGATGCTTCTCGAATTCCTCGACGGCGGACTGGCCATCGCCGACGCCGACGACCCAATAGCCCTCGCGCTCGAGATACGCCGCGACTGCATCGCGGATGGCCTTCTCGTCCTCGACCAGCAGAATCTTTTTTGCGTCCGAAGCCATAACCAGGCCTCCCTGTCTCATTCAAACGTAGAACTTTTTCATTCTAGCGCACTCTACATAAAATGTGCACACCACGACATGCGGCGTCACGCTGAGCATTATGCCCAGCAACGCTAGATTTCAGTCCTGAGGGTCACAGCGAAAAGAGGCGAGCGGTAACGCTTTCCGGAATGCCCTGGGCGTTACGTATGGTCGCATATGTCAGAAAACGATCGGTCGTGCCCTCGCTTGCCGGATAGTCCCCGTAATCCAGAGACCTATCGGGGCTCAACAGCGTGCCGTACGTCTTAGCGCTCGTATCGATCAAGAAGTGAGATGACTGCGACTTGATGAAATAGCGGCTTCCTTTTCCCGCAACGCTCGCCAACGGCTCGCGCCCCAGATAAATGTACGGTCCGTCCTCTTTACCGATGAAGGTCCCCATCTTTCCCAAGCTGCCGACACCGTCATAGGCGGCCTCGACGGAAAAGACGAACTTACCGTTCATGTACTCCACCTCGAACGGCTTGACCGCGGTCGGCAGCACGAGCTGCGCGACCCGGTTGAAGTTGTTCGCCGTATCGAGCGCAGTCAAACCATAGTAGACGCCCTCGGAATTGCGGACGCGGGGGCTGATGGTCAGGATGCCGTCGCTGACGCGCGGCCGGCATGCGAACCGCCCGGTCGATTTCCAGACGATCGTCGCCGATGCATCGGAAACGCCACGACGGTAGCAATGCGACGCCGCCGCCGTCTTCGATCCCGTCGTAGAGGGCATCTTGTACCAGATAACCGACGAGGACGTGACAGTGAACAGCGGAGGGTCGTAGTCTTTGTTTCCCGAATCAAGCTTGACGGGCTTACCCGACAGCTTGGCCGCGCTGACGCTTTGGGCCATAAGCGCCCATTTCGAGGCAGCGTAATCCATCTCGATCCAGGCGAACACGTTGTCTGAGCAGCGCACATCGTAAAAGCGGTACAGCCCGCCCCTCGTCGGCGTGTCGATCAAGGTAGTCAGATCGCCGGACAACAGGCTGAGTACGCCGAGCGTGTTGGCATGTTGCGCCGATTCCGGAGCCATCATGGCCGCCGCCCAGGTTCCCTCGCTGTGGTACAGCAAGGTGCCCAGCGGAAGCGTCCACGTCGATGCTGCTTCAAGCGATACGTCGGCGGCCTTGTACTGTTCCAGCACCGAGACGATCTTCGAATCGTCTTTGATGACCTGGGGCTCGCCTGAGGTATCGTCCGAGCCCTGGCTATCGCCGCATCCGCTCAGCGTACCGGCGACGGCCGCCGTAGCGGCCGCCGCGATACCGCCGAGCGTGAAACGGCGGCGTGTTATTCCCTTGGTACGGGATGTGCCCATTAGCAAGCCTCGGCAGCTGCCTGGTCGAGGGCCGCGCACATCTGGTCCGCGCAGGACGTCGAGCGAGGACCGCACGTGTTGCCCCGCAGCTTTTCCGTCACGACGTCGACGGGCATGCCGGCGACAAGCTTGGAGATCGCCTTGAGGTTGCCGTTGCAGCCGCCGACGAACTCGACGTTCTCAAGTGTCTTGCCATCGTCACTCAGCTGGACATGGATAGACCGCGAGCAGACGCCCTTCGGTTTATAGGTGTAATCGATCAACGGTGTTCACCTTTCGAAATAAGTAGGACCTACGAGAAGTCGAGCTCCTCGAGGCGGTCGAAGATACGGTCGATGCGGGTCAAGAAATCCCACGGGTCGAAGATCTCGTCGAGTTTCTCGTCGCTGACGGTGCAGCGGGGATCGGCCTCGAGACGTTCCTTGAATGTCGGGCCCGAGACGCAATCCTGGACCTCGTGCCAGGTCTGCATGGCGTTCTCCTGAACGATCGCATACGCTTCCTCACGCGTGATACCCGTATCGACCAGAGCGAGCAGGACCTTGGACGAGAAGATCAGGCCACGCGTCTTGTTGAGGTTGGCCATCATGCGGGCCGGATAGAGCTGCAAGCCGTCGATGACGCGGATGAGGCACTGGAACATGTGATCGAGAGCGATGAAGCTATCGGCCTGGGCGACGCGCTCGGCGGACGAGTGCGAGATGTCGCGCTCGTGCCACAGGGCCACGTTGTCGAAAGCGACCTGGGCGTTCGCCTTGACGATGCGAGAGAGGCCGCAGACTTTTTCCATGGTGATGGGGTTGCGCTTATGCGGCATGGCAGAGCTGCCCTTTTGACCCTTGCGGAACGGCTCCTCGGCCTCAAGGGTATCGGTCTTCTGAAGGTTGCGGACCTCGGTCGCGATGCGCTCGCACGTCGCTGCCGTGGTAGCGAGGACACCGGCGAGATAAGCGTGATGGTCACGGCTGATGACCTGCGTGGACAGGGGATCGTGAACCAAACCGAGACGCTCGCAGACGTACTCCTCGACAAACGGGTCGATGGAGCTGTAGGTTCCCACGGCACCGGAGATAGCGCCGAACGCGACGTTCTTGCGGGCGTCGATCAGACGGTCGAGGTCGCGCTTGAGCTCCCATGCCCAGGAGCCGAATTTCATGCCGAACGTCATAGGCTCAGCGTGGATACCATGGGTGCGGCCGGCGCACAGGGTGTTTCGCTCCTCGAAGGCGCGGCGCTTGCAGATCTCGCCGAGCTTCTTGACGTCCTCGATGATGAGGTCACATGCCTGGGTGAGCTGATAGCACAGGGCCGTATCGCCGAGGTCGGAGCTGGTCATGCCGTAATGTACCCAGCGGCTGGGCTTGGGCTGGCCCTCAGGGACGTCGGCGTCGATGTACTCCTTCATATTGGTGAGGAACGCGATGACGTCGTGGCGGGTGACTTCCTCGATCTTGTCGACCTCGCTCTTGTCGAACTTGGCGTGGTCGCGGATCCACTGGGCTTCCTCTTTGGTGATGCCGATCTTGCCGAGCTCGGCCTGAGCCTCGCACGCCAGGACCTCAATCTCCTGCCACACGGCGTATTTGTTCTCGAGAGAGAAGATATGTCCCATTTCAGGACGTGTGTAGCGATCGATCATTGCGGCTCCTTTTTGGTTATTGGCACGTTGGTCGTAACGGCAACATTGTAGCGTGGGACGCCCAAGACGGAGCAAGGCAGCCCAAAGGGCAAGAAACCGCGACAAGCCGGAACCATGTATCGGGTTAATCATGCGGGATACGAACGCGACAGCGAGCGCGGTCCGAGCGCCGCAGCCGAGCGGCAAGGTGCGGTGCTCGGGCCAGGTGCGGCGTTAAGAAAAAAGCTCCCATTTCTGGGAGCCCTTCAATCGCTGGAGCGGGCAACGGGACTCGCGCATCCGCTTCGCGAATGCGCAGCTTCGGGCGCAAGCGCCCTCGCATGCTTGCTGTTCGACAGGCCGCAGGCCTGTCTCACGTACGCTCGCAACCTCTCGGTTCGAGTCTGTGCGGCGCTATCGAAGAAAAAAGCTCCCATTTCTGGGAGCCCTTCAATCGCTGGAGCGGGCAACGGGACTCGAACCCGCGGATGTCAGCTTGGGAAGCTGATGCCTTACCACTTGGCGATGCCCGCGTGCGGATCAGTATAACGCACATTTTGAAGAACTTACAGCACGATCGAAAACGGTGTGGCCCGAAGATTTCCTCGATCTTGGGTGCCGACTATCAGGCATTGTTCGAATTCCGTAAGGTGGCGCACCGGGTTCTGTCCAGACGCCCACATGAGATCTGTCACGTCAATGCGAAATCGACCTCATATCATCCCCCACGAGCAGGGCCCAAGCCGCACCGACCGGAGGGAGCACCCCCATGATACGGAAACCGCAACGCACGACGCTCGCACCGACCGCATTCGCAGTCGCGGCAATCTCCATTTTGATCGCGTTGATCGGTCCTTTGGCCGCACGGGCCGCCGACGGAACCGAAGCGATGGGGTTCATCACGGCGAAAAAGCAATGTGGTCCTTTTCAGAATCTCGGCTATTACCAGGCGCAAGACGGAGCCGTCTCGTTTTGCATGGACCAGCAGCTCCCCGGACCCGGAAGCTCGATGAAAACCTACGACAAAGGTTGGACCTGGGTAAACGACGCCTATGCCGCGGTTGTTCACAACGGCTATCCAGCCACCACGACCATCGGCGGCATCGCACTCAGTGAAGAAGATGCCCGCGCCGCCACGCAGATCGCCGTCTGGATGATCTCGGGAACCACCAAACGCGATGGATCCTACAGCTATTCAGGCTATGGCGGCACCTCGCATTCGGGAACCTTTGCCGGACAGGCCGATATCACGCGTGCGGCGCGTTGGCTGTACGACGGCGCGACGTCGGGCACGCTGAAAGCTCCCCTCAACCGGACCAAGCGCTATGCGAGCATCTATGACGCCACCATCGGATCGGAACGGCAGAGCATGCTCTACGTCATGCCCACCGTCGAGGTGACCGTGAAGAAAACCTCGGCACATGCCGAAATCACCAGCTCAAATGGATCGTACTCGCTTGCCGGCGCCACCTTTGATATCTTCGATGCGAGCTCTGGCGCCAAAGTCGCGAGTATCACCACGGGTGCTCAGGGCAGCGCAACATGTAACCTGAGCCCCAACAAGCGCTATTACCTCGTGGAAACCAAGGCACCCAAGGGATTCGTCACCACGGGCGAGCGGGTCGAGTTCAGTACCGGCTCCCAAAATTCGACCGTTTCCGTACCGAACCAGCCGGCAACCGCCCGGATCACCGTGGTGAAACGCGACGCGGCGACAGAAGGATCCGCCCAGCCGGGAGCAACGCTTGCCGGGGCGGAATTCCTCTGCACGTCGCTATCCGTTCCCGGGTGGGAACAGCGGGGCACGACCGACGTTCGGGGAACGCTGACGTTTCAGGATGTTCCTTTGGGCGACGTCGAGATCGTTGAGACCAAGGCGCCCGAAGGGTATCTCATCGACACACAGCACCATCGCGTCACTGCATCTGCCGACAATATGAATGAAACCGGGATCGTCGAGCTCAGCTGCACCGTCGACAACACGCCGATCAGCTGCGATCTAGAGATATCGAAATTCAAGGACAACGGCGGAAACGCATCGGGTCTTGAGGAGCCTGCCGGGGGTGTCCGCTTCGACATCGTCAGCAATACCACCGGAGCGGTCGCGGGAAGCATCACCACCAACGCATACGGATTTGCCGATACGGCAAGCATGAAGGACACCTGGTTCGGCACGGGAAAACGTCCCGCTCACGCCTCCGGCGCACTTCCCTATGATCGCGCCGGCTACACCGTCCGCGAAGATCCCTCAACCGTCCCCGAAGGATTCAAACGCGCGGGCGATTGGACGGTTCCAGCCGCCTCACTTGTCAACGGAGCAAAGCTTCAATATATCGTCGACAACCATGCGGTGACGACGCATCTGCAGATCGTCAAAGTGGACAGCGAGACCGGAGCAGTCGTTCCCCTCTCCGGGTTTTCCTTCCAGATCCTCGACAAAGACAAGCAGCCGATCTCGCAAGACTGCTGGTACCCCAACTATGTGAAGCTCGATACGTTCACCACCGACAAATCGGGCAAGGTCACACTCCCTGAAGGGCTGAAACCGGGCACGTACTATCTGCGGGAAACCGCCGCCCAAAAGCCTTATCTTATCGATGCGAGAGAGCTTGAGGTCATCATTCCAATCGACGGAACGCTCCCGCCCGTATGCATCGCCACCTATTCCGACAAGGCGGCAACAGGCAGCGTCCGCATCGTGAAATACGAGAAGGGAAATCAGGATCATCGGCTTTCAGGGGCGACGTTCGACGTCGTCGCGCAGGAGGACATTTCCGCACCCGACGGACGCATCCAGGCAGTCAAGGAACAGGTCATGGCAACGCTGGTGACCGACGTCAATGGTTGTGCTCAGGCTCACGGTCTTCCCCTGGGGAACGGTACGGCGCATTATGCTCTCAGAGAAACGAAGGCCCCCGATGGATATCTTATCGACCCGGCGGAACATCCCTTTACCTTAAGCTACGAGAACGAAACGACTGCGGAAGTGACCGTCTCCGTTAAGCTCGAGAACGATTTCACGAAGGTCGATCTCTCGAAAACCGATATCACGGGAAAGCAAGAAGTCCCGGGAGCAAAACTGCGCCTGACGAAGAAGGATGGGACTTCGGTTGACACCTGGACGTCAACCGACAAACCCCATCGAATCGAACATCTGACTCCTGGGAAATATGTCCTCACCGAGGAGATGACCCCGCGGACATATGATCAGGCCGAGCAGGTTGAATTCGAAATCAAGGCCACTGGCACCGTTCAAAAGGTCGCTATGAAAGATGCTCCCGTCGAGATCACGGCTCAAGTCGACAAGAGGCAGGAAATCGCTCGACCCACCGCAGCGGGAACGGTCGCGAACGGAGACGGCGCCAACGAGGCGGCAACATCCTTAAGCAAGACCGGCGATTACCGCTATATGATCGATGCCCGCAACGATTCCGACACATGGGTCGACGAGTTCACCGTCGAAGACGATCTGAAGCCTGTCAAAGACGGGCTGGCGAAGCTGGTCTCCATCACCACCCCTCAGGCATACGGCGACTACGACGGTCGCTGCAACGTGTGGTATCGGACGAATAAGAGTGCAGACGAGCACCCCACGAGCGATGCCAACGCAACGAAAGACGACGGCCACGACAACCCCTGGCTCACCGGCGATGGCCGAAAACTCGATTACACGGGCTGGAGGCTCTGGAAACGCGATATAGACACTGGCAAACAGGAAACGCTTCAGGTCTCCGAGCTTTCGCTCGATAAAGATGAGGAGATCACCGGCATCCGCTTTGAATACGGTCGCGTTGAAGCGGCGTTTGCGACAAGAGGCGATGAACAGTCGTGGTCCCGCGAAACCTTGAAAGATGTTCACGATGACATCGAAACGAATGACATCGATTCGATGGAGACAAAGTCGCAGACATCCGACGAGGAGAAGCTCGTATACCGCCCCGTCGTCGTGCGCCTGCGCGTGACGGAAGCCTATCGAACGGGAACCGTTTTAAAGAACCAGGCCAGCGTGTTCGCCAGCCGCAACGGCGGAGGAGAGAAACTCGAAGGTCGCGATGAAGATCATGTCGAGCAGGTACCGGGCGTAGCGCAGCAGCGGCTCCCCCAAACCGGTGCACTCGTCGGCGGTGGTGCCGCCCTTCTCGTGAGCATTCTCAGCGTACTCGGACTGTACGCTCGCAAGCGCAGCACGAGATGAACCCGGTCTCGCCATGCACCGGGTAATCACCGCCGTCTCGCTCTTCCTTGCAATCGAGGCAGGCATCATCGCCGGTATCGCGTTCCATGGAGCCGCCGTTCCATGGAACGCGGCCCTTCGCACCTCAACCGTGGGACAACATGCGGCGCCGATGCCGCCCCACGAAGGTGCGGTACTGTCGATCGAGGGAACCGGCATCGTGGAACCCGTTGTTCAAGCAACGGAGGCGGAGGGGAACTCCTTCTATCTGAAGCACGACGTCGGCGGCTCGCCGTCGATCGCAGGGACGATCTTTGCCGACTACCGATGCACGCAACCTTCACTGCACCTTCTGCTGTACGGGCATAGCTTTGCGTATGGCACCGAGAAGTTCACCGAACTCAAGAAAGCATGGAACACGGAGCGCTTTGCATCGATTGGAGCGGCAACGATCTCGATCGACGGTCACGCCGTTTCATACCGCCCCATCGCCGCCATGAAGGTCGATGCCGGATATGCCGAGATCCAGCGGTTCGGCTTTTCCGGCACCGCTGAACTTCGCGCATGGTTGCGAGCACTGGTCGTCTCGGCAGATATACGGGCAGAAAAAAGCGCGGACGAAATCGCCCGCGCTCAACATGTCCTCACGATGGTGACTTGCTCCGACATGAAGCCCAATCAACCAGGAAGGACGATTGTCGTGTTCGCGTCCGCTAGTCCTGAGAGGATTCCCCCTCTTCCGCATCGGTCTTAGCGTTGGTCGCCGCCATCGCAGCTTCCTTCTTGATTTCCTCTTGATGGACATCTTCGGGCGTAGATCCCTTGATCCCCACGAAGACGGCTGCACCGAATCCCAAAGCAAGCGCCAGCGCCAGTCCGATAAGGTACGCCAGCCAGTGCTCCCGTATGAAACGAAACATATGGTGCTCCTTTAGGACCTGCGGATGACTTCGGTGACGACCTCAGCAGTCATGGCGACATTCGAGGGATCGATGTTATGGGGAGCGTCCTCATCCGTCCGCGAGCAGGCAAAACGAGGTCCATCGATGCCCGCGATCGTCAAGGCACGGAGGCTCGACTCCATGACGGCGTGGGCGTCGGTCTGGGCAAAGGGCATATCGACAGCAGCATAGTCGGTGTGGAACGCCGACGAGACACGGCTGACCAGATTCATGATACGACGGTCGCCCTTCATGACATGGTCGCCGCCCTCGGTCGCCACCATGGACACGCGACCGGCGCCGATGCTCTCCAGGTTGATGAAGAACACGCCACGCAGCTTGTCGCGATGCGTCTCGAGGAACGCTTTCATGCCGGCATTGCCCCGTTCGGAGGCACCCGTCGCGACGAACCAGATATCGTGACCCAGAAGTTCATCGTCACCCAACGAAGCGACGGCGGAGACCATTTCCTCGGCGGATGCGCCGTCGGAAGACGCGGCACCGCCCTTCCAGTCATCATCGTCGAAGTTGTCCCAGGAACCGATATCGCGTCCGGAGTTCTTTGCGTCGAACCCATCCTCCACGCCGAGCCAATCGCTCATGCTCTGTTGGCCTTTTTTCTTCTTTCGGCCGAACAGGCCGCCGAGGCCCTTCTTCTTGGGTTTTTCGGCCGAGACCGTCGTGGATTCGTCCGCCGCATGGATGACGGGAAGCTCGCTCGCGACACCGGAAGCCTGTGCCTGACCCGAAGCGGGAGCTGCGGGCGGCACCGGTGCGGACTGCGCCGGAACCTGACGCTCACCGAGCGGGTCGGCGTCCGCGCTGGCGGGATCGGGCAAGTCGAACAGCGACGCGCGGGAAGCGGCGTTTGCCTGCTGCATCGAGGGCAACGAGGGATCGGGCACGGCATTGAGCTTGGTGGGTGTCTGCTGTGTCGAAGGCCGCGCCACCGTCGCGGCGGGCGACACCATCTGCGGTGCCGGCGCGGGCTTCTTGGCGGTCTGCTCGGCGATATGGGAGGAGATCTCGGCCATGAGGCTGTCAACGGTATCGGGCTGCTTTTCGACTTCTTCCACCACGGGCTCTGTCGTAGGCATGGTGAAGATCTGCGTCGAATACTTCTGCTGAGGCGTCGGTGCGGCCTGCTCAGTCACAACCGTCGCATCGGCGGAATCATCCTCGAGAGCGGGGGCGACCGCCGTGCGGTCGAACGAGACCGTGGCGGAAACGCTCTGAGCGGGCTCCGACTCATCCTCGGTCGTCGGGGCGACTTCGGGATCCGCGATAGACACGGGAGCCTCGGACGACTCGACGGCATCTGCCGACGGCTCCCCCTCAACTGGCGATTCGAACATAGCAGTCGAGGACGGCATCGGCTCGAACGTCATGGTCGCATCGACCGGCGGCATCTGAGCAGGCTCGGAAGTTTCCTCGTGGACGGACTCGGAAGAGGAGGGAGCTTCCCGCTCGACCGGCTCGTCCTCCCATGACTCCTCCTCAGCGGCGCGGGCCGACTCGAACGAATCGACCATATCCTTGCCGCGCTTGATCAACCTGTTGAAGAACCCGGCGGCCTTGTCGCCGAATGAACTCAAACCTTCCGTCACGCGCTCAAAACCGCGCTCTGTCTCGCCATAGCTCGAACGAGCGTATGCCATGGGTTCGGCCGTCTCGTAATATCCGTCGTTTGCGGCATATCCTTCGGTATCGACCGCGTCCTCGGTTTCTCTCCGAGTCAGCGGAGCCATCTGAGCAGTGGCCTGGACGGAAACCGGAGCCGCTTCCGGCGTCGGCGCGGAGGCGGAGACGTTTGCAGACGGCTCGCCGTCGTTCATCGGCGGCTCGGGCATCTGTCCCTCGTCATATTCGATCTCGCAGCTACCAGGCAGCATGCCCAACGAGGCGATAACGTCCTTGCCGTAGCGGTAGTTGCCGGCGATATTGACGACAGCGGGCTTCGTCTCCATCTCGACCGGGTCATCCTGCGTGTCCGGCTCTGCAATCTCTTCAAGTGACCCAGCCGTCGCCGCAGCATCTGCGATATCAGATGCATCCATGGTCACCGTCGCAGACGGGGACAGCTCGGACTGAGCGGGAGACGCATCGCGTTCTTCGCTGACGAGAACATCCTCATGCCCGGTCGCGGCGACCTCGATCGGCTCGTCGGCCGCATCGGACTCCGTATCTTCCTCCTCGACGGGGGCGATGACTTCGAACGGATCGACGGCCGTGGCCGTGGACTCGACATCTTGGCCATTCTGGGCGGCAACCTCCGGCTGCACGTCGGACACTGCCGCAGGCGCGACCTCGGTCTGAGGCTGCTGAGGTTCGACAGGCTCCTCAGGCCGGACATCCCCGTATTGGACGACAGGCGCATCCCCCTTTTGCCCAGCATACGCTGCGGCGGCGCGTGCGGCATCGGCGGCGCGGCGTTTCTGCTCGCCGAAATACTGCTCGAACGGGACGTCGTTGGGGAACTCGTTGGAACCCTGGTAGGGAGCGACGGCATCCATGACACCGAGCATGGCGGCAACCGAGGACTTGTTGCATACCGAACCGGACGTGTACGGCAGCACGAAGCTGTTGACGATGGCTGCGACCGCGAACGCCAGCGGCACCAGCGCGACGGCGATGGCCGCGAGCCATAAGATCACCTTGAGGAATCCCGGAAGCGGGAGGAAGCGGAGCACGGCAACCGCAACGGGAACGAACATCGCCACGGGAAGCACACGACCGAGCGTCACGCGGTAGCTCGCATACGGCATCTGGGCCATGATGTCCCCGCGCGGGGAATCGTAGTGCGCGACTACGACGACCGGGCGGTTGCGCGGAGACGCGAGCGGGCCCTCGGCCTTATGGTAGGCGATGACGTTCTGCGAGACACCGGACGTTCCCAGCTTGGACAGGAACGGATGTCCTGTACGCTCCATGCCGTACAGCACGGCGCCGGCAAGCGCCAGGACAAACCCAAGACCACCGAGGAAGCCGCCGAAGCCCATGAACAGGGCGCCGAGGAACACGAGGATCCCCATCACGGCGATGGCGAGCTTGTTGCTCGGGGCAGCCGTGAACTCCTGAACCTCCGGATCGAACCCGTGGTTCCTGAAAATGCCGGCGAGCTCTTCGGCCGCCAGGCGCTCTTCCTCGCTGCATGCGGGCGTGATGCCCGTACGCTGCAACAGGTGGTTAAGATATTTCTGGGTGTTCGCCATGCGCGCTCCACATCCAAGTACGTCCGTATATAGTCGGAAGTATACCCTTTGACCTGAAAACGTGCTGCACGCGCGGCACTTAGCACTTCGCGAGGACATCTGATTACCCCCTATCTCCATAACGGGATACAATGGGCGCGCTCGATTTTGTTGCAACGGCAGGAGCAACCCCGTGAACGATTCCTATATCGAACGCCCTATCGACGAGACCGCCCAGCGCATCTTGAACCTCATGTTCATCTTCAACACGGCGGCAAGACCGCTCTCGACCGAGGAGATCGTCTCGGACAGCGACCTGGGATACGGGTCCGCGAACCGGGACTCGGATAAGAAGAAATTCCGCCGCGACCGCGAGAAGCTCGAGGAACGCGGCTTTATCATCAAGAATGTCCAGCCCCAAGGAGCGAATGAGAACGAAGAGAGCCTCTGGGCCCTGGACCGCGATGCCACTTTCGCCGTCACCGGCGCCATCTCCACCGACGATGCGGACACGCTCTGCGCTGCCATAGACACCTGCGTCATGGCCTCAACGCCCGCGCTCGCCGTGCCGCTCAAGCATATCCGCGAAAAAGTCGCCGCCTGCGGACAATTGGAACAGCGTGACCGTAACCCGTCCGACATTCCCGACACCACGCCGGCACAAGAAGCCGTATGGAGTGCGTTCGCAGCGCGCAAGGCGTTGACGTTCATGTACGTCAACGCCAAAGGTGAGGAAAAAAAGCGGACGGTCGAGATCTACGGCATGTTCTCGCAGCGTGGCGCATCCTATTTCTGCGGTCTGGACTCCGTATCGCAGAGGGTCAGGACGTTTCGCACCGATCGCATAGCGAAGGCATGGAATCCGACCAAGCCCTACGCGATCCCCGACGATTTCAATGTCGAAGAGCACATGTTCCTACCGTTTGATTTTTCCGATCATGAACCGCGAGACGCCACGTTCGCCTTTCCCGCCGGCATGCCCGTAAGCGAGGTCGACGCGATCCGCCACCATCGGGGTACCGTCGAGACGGACCCGCGGGACGGCACATGGCGGTGGCACGTCGCCGTTCGCGATATCGCTGCCGCCGCGCGATTCGCGCTCGGTCATGCTTCGCGCGGCATGAGGCCGAAGAGCCCGCAACCCCTGATAGAAGCATGGAACAAGGCGATCGACGAGGCGGTGACCATCAATGGCGAGGCATAAGTTGCGCGGCGACAGGCGTATCACGTTGACCCTCGAGCTTTTGGAGTCCCTTTCCGCTGCCGACGATCAGCGGATCTCGGCGGCGGCATTCGCCCGCGAGCATGGCATCGGACTCGACGACGTCTGCGAACTTGCCGGACTCGCCGCCACGCTCGCAGACCGCAACAGCGGCGCCCGCGCGATCGTCACGACGGAGGGAGACCGGATCTCGCTCGAGGGGGCCGCGGCGAAACTGTACCCGACGCGCCTGAGTGCCGGGGAAGGCGCCGTGCTCGCCTACGCACTCGACCTGTTGGAGCTCGATGATGATTGCAAACACCGCATCGAAAGCGCGCTGATGCCCTTCGGACTCGGCGATACGGCACCGGCTACCGTCACGTCGGCGTTGAATGTGGGGGCGTTCTACCAGCAGCTTTCGGCTGCCATCGTCGATGGGGTGCGCTGTGCCATGCGATATCGCTCAGCCCGGGATGCGGAACCGACGCCGAGGATCATCGACCCTCTATCGTTCGAAACGACCGCGACGGCGGCATACCTTCTTGCATGGGATATCGATGCCGGCGCCGAACGGCGCTATCGCCTCGACCGCATCGCCGAGCTCTCCTTCACCGAGGATTCCGTCACCGCCCATAAGGCCTCGCCCCAAAAGCTCGCCGACAGTCTGGCTGAATATGGCACGCTCGTCGAGCTTGCCATGCCGTCCGATATCGCGCGCGATCTCACGTGGCAGGGCATCGTCTCCCGTTCGTATACGGAGGGCGAAGCGAGGATCACCGTCGCTGTCACCTCACGTACTTGGCTTTTCGATCAACTGCTCTCCTTGGGCAACGGGGCGCGCATCGTGAATAGCCCTGAGCTCCAGCAGGAGTTCAGGGCTTATGCGAAAACCTTGGTGATCGGCCGGATCTAGCTTGAGCGCGCTCCCTTTTCATGGGAGCGCCGCCACAGGTCAAGATAACGTCCGATCTTATCGGTCTCGATACGCTGGTACGACGAGGTCGGCAACGAGTTCAGGAACTTTTTCCCGTAACCCTTGGTGACCAAACGCGAATCGGCCAAGATCAGCACCCCGGCATCCGTCGACGTGCGGATCAAGCGACCGGCAGCCTGCTTGACCGCGAGCACCGCCTCGGGCAGCGCATACCGAGCCCATGCGCGGTCTTCCCTGAGGTTTCGCTCGCACGACAGGGGGTCAGTCGGGCTGGAGAACGGCAGCTTGGGGATGATGACGCAGCGCAGCGTATCGCCCGAGGCGTCAAATCCCTCCCAAAACGCCTTGAGCGCAAACAGCGACGAGGCCTTCTCGTTGATGAAATGGTCTCGGAGACGGCGCGGAGACGAATTGCGCTGCTGACAGTTCAGCTCGAGTCCCTCGCGGGCAAGCTTCGGCTCGACGCGCTTATAGAGCTCCTCCATATCGCGACGGTTCGTGAAGAGCGTCAGCACAGATCCCCCCATGGCGAGATGGCTGTCGACCAGCATGGTCTCCAGGGCATCGAGATAGGCGTCGCGGTTGCGGGGATCGGGGATATCGGACGCAACGACGACCGCCATGTTCTCTTCGAAGTCATAGTTCGACGTCAGATGCAGTGTCGACGAGGAACTCGGCCGAACGCGGTCCAATCCAACCGAGTGCTTGAAGTGCTCGAAGCTATCGGAAACCGTTACCGTCGCCGAGGCGAAAATCGCCGTATGGACTTCGGGGAGCCAGGTATCGGCAAGCGCCTCGCCGATATCCAAGCGTTCGGCCGTGAGCGACTCGCCACCTGCCCTCAAACGTTTGTTGACCTGAAACGAATAGACATAGCGTTCATCGGTGCCGGAGCTGATGAGCTCCAAGTTGCTTTTGAGCTCGTGCAGACGGCGCGACAAGTCACCGAGGTCGACGACAAGCTCGGGCTTTTCGGCAGACACCGTCTCGACCAGCGAAGCGACGTTTTTATCGGCCTGCTCAAGAGCGTCGATAGCCATACCCGCGACACCGGAGAAGTCCTGCCAGTCCGACGAATCGCGCACGTCGGGACCGATCCACACATTAACGGTGTCATATCCGGATTTCACGTGCGTCGCGAGGGTCCTGACACCGTCGAACAGATCGGCCATGGAGAGCGATGCGCGCGACGCCGAAACGGCCGCCTTGGCCGTCAAGCCCATGAACAGCGTCGCGGCGTCCGACGCCGCTAAATCACGGGCGATCTGTCCCAAGGCCCCTGTTTTCTCGCCGCCCAGGCGCTCGAACAGCAAGCGGCTCTCGTCAGAGGAGACCGTCAGAGCCCACTGCCGGCGCGCCTCAGCCTCGATGGAGTGGGCCTCGTCGACCACCCAATGCCGAATCGGCGGAAGGATCCGCCCCTCGGCGGCAACGTTGCGGAACAGCAGCGAATGGTTGGTGACCACGATATCGGCGTGCGCGGCTCGGCGGCGGGCACCGTGCACCAGGCACTTGTCGGGGAAGAACGGGCAGAGGCGGCGAGCGCATTCACGGGACGCCGTCGTCAGATCGGCGCGGTTGACGCTCCTCCACCGGATGCCCAGCGAATCGAGGTCGCCGTCGGCGGATTGACACACATAGGCGTAGATGACGGCGATGGCAGTCAACGTGTCCGCGGGATCGCGATTCGTCCTGATCTCAGATGTCGAACGGCTCATATGCTCGAGTTTGCGCAGGCAAGGATAGTGATCATATCCCTTGAGGGCGCAATAGCTCAGTCCACCCTCAAGCTCTGCGGCAAGTTTCGGCAGCTCGTGATACATGAGCTGGTCTGCCAGGTTGTTCGACTTGGTGGCGATGCCGACGGTGATATTGTTCCGACGTGCAGCCTCCGCAAACGGCACCAGGTACGCCATCGACTTGCCGACGCCGGTACCGGCCTCGATCACGCGATGCGTCGAGGTCGCCAGCGCATCGCGCACTTCGACGGCCATGGAGATCTGTTCTGGGCGTGGCTCGTACGTCGGGTACATGCGGCTCACCAACCCGCCGGGGGCATATGCCGCCTCGATCTCTTCACGTGACGGCATGTGCAATCCCGGCAGCTCATCGGCATCGACGCGTTCCGGCTCGTTTAGCGCTTTGAGCACGCGCGCCCGCGCCTCGGAAAGCGAGAAGATCCCGCCGGGATTCTCCGAGGCGAGGTACGAGAAGATCGGACGATACGACCAAGGCACGTCAGGATGCATGTCGGCCAGTCGCTTCATAAGACCCGCCGGCAGATCGCTCAACGCAACCAGCAGGATGCGCCACACGCCGCACAAGGCCTCGACATCGTCGTTCGCCCGGTGCGAGACGCTGGCACAGCCGAACACGTCGGCAATGAACGACAACTTATGAGAGGCTAAACGCGGCAACGCGATACGCGACAGCGCCAGGGAATCGATCCAGATATCGCTGACGTTCACGCCGCCTTTCACGGACTCGATGAACGAGCGATCGAATGTGGCGTTATGGGCGATCACCGGACAGCCCTGTACGAAATCGCGCAGCGCCGCGACGGCATCGACGGCGGCGGGAGCATCGGCGACATCCGCATTCGTGATGCTGGTCAGCGCCGTGATCTCCGCCGGTATCAGCGTGGAGGGGTGAACGAACGTATCGAAGCGGTCAACGACCTCGCGCCCGCGCAAACGGGCTGCGGAGATCTCGATTAGCTCGTTATCCGCAACCGACAGCCCCGTCGTCTCAGTATCGAGGACGATCACATCGTCCTCGATCAGCCCGAAATCCTTTGTCTTGGCACGCTCGGCCAACGATGCATACGACTCGATCACAAAATCCGGGGTACCCGGAGTTACAGCCTCTTCTATCAGCATTAAGCTCCCGCTCGGTGTAGCGCCATCCTTATCAGTCCGTCGCATACCTCGGCAAACGTCATATCGGTATGACGGACCTCATCAGGATACAGCGAAGTGTCGGTCATGCCGGGGATCGTATTGGTTTCGAGGATGATAGGGCCGTCATCGACCGTGACGATGAAATCGCTGCGGGAGAATCCGAAGCACCCGAGAGCCTCATGAGCGCGAACGGCAAGCTCCTGCGCCCTGGCGTAGTCAACGGCGTCCAGTTGGGCGGGAATGCGGTGGATATCCGTGGGGTCGATGTATTTGACGCTCAGATCGTAGAATTCGCTCTGTTCGGGCTTGCAGATCTCGACGATCGGCAATGCCCGCACATCACGCTCTCCGTACACGCCCACGGTGATCTCGACACCCTCGATGCATTTTTCGACCAGGATCTTGTCGCCGTACTCAAATGCTTTATCGATGGCGTCTCGAAGGTCTGCCGAACGATGTACGAGGCTCACGCCGTAGCTCGACCCGTTGATCGCAGGTTTCACAAAGCTCTTTTCGCCCACGATCGACACGATGCCGTCGATATCGACCTCATCGCCGCGCTCCAAGGCAACACCGGGAGCAACGGGGATGCCGTCGCGCGCATAGAGGAGCTTCGACAGCTCTTTATCGGCTCCGCAAACGCTTGCCGCCACACCCGAGCCGGTGTAGGGGATACGCATCCATTCAAGCAGGCTCTGGATTTTCCCGTCCTCGCCACCTTCGCCGTGCATGGCGATGAACGCAACGTCGAACGAACCCCCGGAAATTTTTTCAATAAATCCGTCAGCGGCAGGATCGAGCAGTTCAACGGTCTCGTAACCGGCCTCTCGCAACGCCGCCATAACGTTTTCACCCGACGAAAGGGAAACCTCGCGCTCGCTCGAATAGCCGCCGGCAAGCACCGCTACGTGCAAGTTCTTTGGGCTTTTATCATCCATGGGTCAGTCTCCCCGATTTCGTTTTTGCAGTTGGTACCATATTGTATGCATAACCTTGCTTTTTCTCACAACCGAAAGGTGCCGCATGTCGCATAGCAACACCCCTTTGGATATCCGCAATCTCGGCCAAGATGAGATCCGTGGGCTCGTCGCCGAGATGGGCCAACCGGCGTTCCGTGCCAAACAGCTTATCGAATGGGTCTTTGAAAAGAACATTTGTTCGTTTGATGAGATGACGAATCTCCCCAAAGCATTTCGAGAGCAACTCGCCGAGCGCTTCTCGTTCGGCACACCTGTTGAAGTTACCAAACAGGTCTCAAAAGACGGGTCGCGCAAGTATCTCCTGCAGTATTCCGATGGCGTAACGGTAGAGACCGTCGGCATGCCCCGTCGCAACAAGCTCTCGGTCTGCGTTTCCACTCAGGCCGGCTGCAATATGGGTTGCGCCTTCTGCGCTACCGGTCTTTCGGGTTTTACGCGCTCCCTGAAGGCGCAGGAGATCGTCGATCAGGTTCTCCATGTCTCGAACGACTTCGGCGAGCGCGTCACGAGCGTCGTCTTCATGGGCCAAGGGGAGCCGTTTGCTAATTTCGATGAAGTCGTCAAAGCACTGCGTATGCTCAACGATCCTGAGAGCTTTAACATTGGAGCACGTCATCTGACCGTTTCAACGAGCGGTATTATTCCCGGAATCCGTAAGTTCGCTGAACTTCCCGAGCAGTTCACGCTTGCCGTTTCCCTTCACTCGGCCATTCAGCCGACGCGCAACAAGCTTATGCCTGGCGTTAAAAAATTCACGTTGCTTCGTCTCCACGAAGCGCTACAGCTCTATACCGAGAAGACTGGACGTCGGCCGACCTATGAATACGCCATGATCGAGGGTATCAACGATACCAACCCCGAGATGAACGCGCTCTGCGACTTCTGCGAGGGGACACTCTGCCACGTCAACTTGATTCAACTCAATGACATCGATGGCAGTCCGCTGAAGCCTTCACCGATGCACAAGGTCGAGGAGCTGCAGCGCCGTCTCTCCATGCGCGGCGTTGAAACCACTATCCGCAATTCGCGCGGCAATGATATCGACGCCGCCTGCGGACAGCTGAAGCAGCGCAGGCTTATGAAGAACCGCGCGGGGGAGTAGCGCCGGTTCTTGAACGTTTCACATGAAACATGAAATAGGGGTCGCGTCGCGACCCCTATTTTTTAGCTGCAATTCAATTCAGTCGAACTAGATTAAAGCCCCATATATTAGTAAGGTACCTTAATATCCGACACTTTCCCATTGTTTATTAACCCAGTCTTGATTGATCTTAGGATTCTTCGTCATCTGAGCTGTTCGCATAGCGACATCTTCCGTCATACCATCTACTTTCTTTTTCGATGTGTCATACACATCTTTGGCACTACGGAGTAAACGACCACGAAGTTCTTCGTTTGTCGCAAGTTTGAACCCTGCATATGCAGCACCTGCTGCAACAAGCGCTACTGACGCAATGCTGATAAGTTTAATTTTCATCAGGGTCACTTCCGCTCTGAACGTTCATTATCTGACCGATGATCCGAGAAAGTTCCTCCTCGTCTTTAAATTCAATTTCAATCTTATTCTTGCCGCGGCTGCTCTTCACACGAACATTCGTATTGAACGTCTGCCGCAACGCACGTGCCGCCTTTTTAAACGACTGTGGAGTAATCGGTCTTGGTGCTTTCGGCGCATCTCCGACTGAAAACAAAGGAGCAAGGTTTTCAGTCGCTCGCACCGACAAACCTTCTTTCACCACTTTTTCTGCCAGCTTGATTCGTGCATCTTCATATGGCACAGCGAGAATTGCACGAGCATGACCAGCTGTCAGCTTTCCGTCAAAAATCATGTCCTGCACGACCTCGGGAAGGTCAAGCAGTCGAAGTGAGTTAGTAATTGCCGAACGAGATTTCGAGACGGCTTTCGAGAGCGCTTCCTGCGTCATTCCGCTCGAATCGATAAGCTGACGATACCCCTTCGCTTCTTCAACAGGGTTCAAATCAGAACGCTGAAGATTCTCGATAAGTGCCAGAGCGAGCATCTCTTGATCATCGACTTCACGAATGATAACGGGGAGCTCTTCTAGCCCTGCAAGCTTAGAGGCCTGATAGCGACGTTCGCCTGCAATAATCTCATACCCGTTGTTACGCCGACGGACAAGCAACGGTTGCAAGACTCCATGTTCCTGAATCGATTCACTCAATTCACGAAGTTCAGATTCGTTAAAATGGATTCGAGGTTGATTAGGGTTTGGAAAAATATCCTCAATTGGCACCTTGGTATCTGGTGAAGTTTCTCCCGTATTGCCGGTTTCATATTCAGCTTCGCTCACCAGAGCGCTCAATCCTCTTCCGAGGCCCGATTTCCTCTTACTAGGCACGCTTGATCACCTCTTTGGCAAGATTCATATAGGCTTTTGATCCCTTATTAGATGGTGCATACGTAATTACAGGCTCTCCAAAGGAAGGCGCCTCAGAAATCTTTACCGTACGAGGAATCAACGTCTTAAACGCCTTATCGCCAAAATAGTTACGCACCTCGTCAACAACCTGGTTTGAAAGTGACGTGCGCGAATCGTACATCGTCATCAGCACGCCAAAGGTATCAAGATTTTTATTAATACGGCTTTTTACCATTCGCATCGACTCAAGAAGCTTGGTAACGCCTTCCAATGCATAGTACTCACATTGAATCGGGATCAATACGCTATCCGCTGCTGTCAACGCATTGATCGTAAGAAGTCCAAGGGATGGAGGGCAATCGATAAAAATGAAATCAAATTCATTCTTTATAGGCTCCAGAAGATCTTTTAGTCGTGTTTCGCGTGCCATCGCAGAGACAAGCTCGATTTCTGCACCTGCTAACTGAATTGTTGCGGGGATCACGAACACTTTCTTGCAATCGGTATCTTGCACCAAGTCAGCTGCCGGAACGTCGTGAAGCAATGCATCATAAATGCAGTGTTCCAACTTTTCCTTTTCAATACCGTATCCACTCGTACTGTTACCCTGCGGGTCAAAATCGACGATAAGCGTCTTTCGACCTTGTTCACCAAGTGCGGCAGCAAGATTCACTGCGGTTGTTGACTTGCCGACACCACCTTTTTGATTGATAATCGCTATCACTCGAGTGTCTTTGACACTTTTAGATCGCTTTACATCTCGAAAGCTCACTATTCCTCCTGTATCAGCCTATTTCTTTGCTTCAGTGCCTATGTTTCACGTGAAACATAGGCTGATAGTTCACAATTCATTATGTTTCACGTGAAACATCTACGCAAGCGGATTCTTGCGCGCAAAACCGTTGGCCCTGGGAAGAGAAATAGAAGGTTCAGACACCTTCTTATAAACATAGAGTTGACGATGGCCAAGAGACGCAGGAAGATCGCAATCTTTAGAATCGACAAGCGAGAGGCCGCATATACGCGCAGCCTTAGTTCCAGAAGCTAGCTCGGAGTCATCCGGGTTACCTTTAGTAACAATAAACAAGCCATCATGCATCAAAAAAGGCGCTGCATACTCAATCAGCACGGGTAATGGGGCAAGAGCTCGAGCAGTGACAGCGGAAAACGAAGCCCTGCGATTCGTAGCCGCGATCTCCAAACGATCATGAACGGCCTCACAGTTAGAAAGACCAAGTTCAGAAATAAACTCATTCACCGCATCGACCTTTTTCCCGACGGAATCGATCATGACAGCTGAACGAGAAGAGGCAATTGCGAGAGGAATACCGGGAAAGCCAGCACCCGTCCCCATATCAAGAAATGGACCCTCAGGAGCAAGGTTTAAATACGGAAGTAGAACAAGCGAATCAAGAATATGCAGTGCAACTGCTTCAGACGGGTCAAGGATGCGAGTAAGGTTCATAACTTTATTCTTGTTGATCACAAGATTTAAATGCTTGAGGCAAAGCTCTTGTTGATCGCCATTAAGAGCTAAACCATAGTCGGAACAGTACGACTCAAGGAGAGCGGAGAGATCGTTCATGAAAGTCCTTTCTTATGACTGAAATCAGTGTATCAAGAAGCTGAGTCAAAAAAAGGGGCACGGTATACACCGTGCCCCTAAAAGAAGTATCGATAACTACTTAACGAACCGTGATGACAACGCGACGTTCAGGATCGACACCTTCAGAATGCGTATCGACAGCCTCATTCTCCCGAAGCGCAATATGCACGAGTCGACGCTCATATGCATTCATGGGAGGAAGGTTGACGGTCTTATGCTGGGCGACCGCACGCGCAGCTGCAGATTCAGCCATAGCGGTAACCTTGTCATGCCGACGACTCTTATATCCCTCGACATCGACGGCAACCGGATACCTGAAGCCAAGTTTACGACTCACCAGGAGTGAGAAGAGGACCTGAAGCGAATCAAGGGTACGGCCATGACGCCCGATAAGCACCGCGAGATCAGGAGCGGTGACATCCAGGATCAGTTCGCCTTCATCACCTTCGTACTCATCGATCGGCGAACCCTCGGCATCAAAGAAGGAAAGAATGGAACGCAGAATCGAGATGGCGACATCTGCAATCGTATCCAGATCATCGTCACTCAGCTGCTCGCCATTCTTATAACGACGCGCGATGTCGGGGTATTCGCCGACGATTTCCGGCTCCTCAGACTGGATCTGATCAGTTACTTCTTCACTCATGGCACTCTCCATTAATAAGGTACCTAAATAAGATTCGGTCCCTGCTTACTTCTTCTTATGCGGACGGGGCTTCTTCTCGCGGCGCACGACATCAACCTGAAGCGGGGCGTTCTTCTGACGCTCTTCTTCCTCGGCCTTTGCCTTGTCAATCACGCGCTGCGTGATGAAGATCTGCTGGACGACCTGCCAGGCAGACGAGACGTCGTAGTACAGCAGGACGCCGACGGGCAGGCTCCAGCCCATCCAAAGCATCATGACGGTCATGACGACGGCCATCATCCTCATGGTCGAAGCCTGGTCGCCCGTCTGGTTGCGGGACATATAGAGCTGCGGGATCAGCGTAAGGACCGCAAACAGGAGCAGGCAGACCAGTGCGGGCACGGCCGTACCGATACCCTGGGCAAACTGCGCACCCGGCGTAACGGTCAGGTCGGGCAGGATGTTGAAGAACGAGAACTCATTGCCCTTGAAGTACTGCGGTAGATTGCGCAGCAGCGTGAACAGTGCGAACAGGATCGGCATCTGGATCAGCAGGGGCAGACAACCGCCGAACGGGTTGAACTTGTTCTCGCTGTAGAACTTCTGCATCTCTTCGGCCTGACGCTGCGGATCGTCCGCGTAGCGCTCCTGGATCTCGAGCAGTTTGGGCTGCAGGACCTGCATGCGCGCCGTCGACTTGGTCGACTTGAGCATAAGCGGGGTCAACAACAGACGGATGATCAGCACCAAAATGATGATCGAGAGGCCCCAGTCGACCGCGAAGCCCTGAATCAGCTTCAGAACCTCGAAGAGAATGTTAACAATCCAATCCCACATGTAAATCCTCCGGGAACAGCGTGCAGCTAGGGCACGGGATCATAGCCGCCGACATGCAGTGGGTTGCAGCGGATGATCCGCCGCAGGGCAAGCCAACAGCCTTTACGGACACCATATTTCGCAATAGCCTCGATGGCATATTGCGAACAGGTGGGGTTATATATGCACGCATCAGGGAGCAACGGCGAGATGACCCGCTGATAAAAGCGAATGGGCGCGATAACAGTCGCGCCCATGAAGGACCGCAGCGACATGACTACAGACCATCCACACCGGCACGTTTCATCAACGAGCGGAGTGCATGCGTCATATCTTGCGGAGATGATTCTCTTGTCTTGGGCGTCGCGAACAAGATGACGTCACGCCCCGTGACGGGAAAATCGCAGGACCGAGCCGCTTCTCTGAGAACGCGCTTGGAGCGGTTGCGCACAACGGCGCATCCGAGCCTTTTAGCAGCAACGAAGGCGACCCTTCCGGAATCGCCTTCGTTTGCAGACTCAGTGATAACCATTCTGATCAACGGATGGTTATATCGTCGCCCCTCATGGAACACATGCTCGAAGTCTTGCCGAGACTTAATAGTCCTCATGCGAGATGCATATAGCTACTAGACGGTAAGGCGCTTGCGACCCTTGGCACGACGACGGGCGAGCACGGCGCGGCCGCCCTTGGTTGCCATACGGGCACGGAAGCCGTGGGTCTTAGCACGCTTGCGCTTGTTAGGCTGGTAAGTACGCTTCATGGTTGTAATCCTCCTGCTGCATTTCTGGCACTCACATGCGTGAGTGATATAGACACGTGAGCTTTCAGATTGTATGGAATACCGTGCGGAAATGTCAACAAAACATAGGTAAATGCATAGAACTCATCACAGAGTGTCTGCAACCCAGCACGCCGTGCCGAACCAGCCCAGTAGATACATTCGATCGTTTCACGATATTTCACAGAGTTTTCCACAGGTCACGTTGATAGTGTTCATAACTTTTCAGCTGGTTTCTTCACTTTTCAACAGGTTTTGAAAAGTTGTGGAAAGCTTCGAAAGATTGCAGGGTGAGCTAGTATGAGGTGAAAGCTTTCGAAAGATTGAGAAACCAATGTCAGACGACTTCTATCCGTTTGTCGATTCCGGTGACCCGGCACCCGACAACGAGCACCTCAACGGCATCGCGGAACCGCCGGTGGAAACAAGCGGGCAGACAACGGAAAAGCCTGCTATCGCACCCGAGGAGATGTACGCGACGCGCATCGCCGTATACGATGACATGCTCTCGACACCGCGCGTGATCGTGATCGAGCCCAAGGATGTCAGAACGTACCTCGAGGAGACGACGAACACCGTCTACCGCTGCATGAAAGAACAGGGCGGCGGGATAACGCTCATGGTTATCCGCGAGATTGTTGAAAACTTCATCCACGCCCACTTCGCCGAGCCCATCATCTCGATCCTCGACGGCGGAAACACGATCCGGTTCGCCGACCAGGGACCGGGCATCGACGACAAGGAGCGCGCGTTCGAGTTCGGTGTGACCTCGGCAAACCGCGGGATGAAACGCTATATCCGCGGCACGGGCGCAGGGTTCCCCATGGTCCAGGAGTACCTGCAGAACGCTGGCGGGGCCGTTTCGATCGAAGACAACATGGGGCAGGGGACCGTGGTCACAGTGAGCATCGACCCCATGCGCGTCGCCGAGATCGAGCGGAACAGCGCGCGCGGAGCGGCCGTGCGTGCCAGCGAGTTTTCCTCGACCGATCCCCATCCCTCCCGGCAGGCGTCCGCACGGGCCGCACCCGGCATGACCATGGATCCCGCCGCTCCGTACGGACAGGGAACGCCGCAAGCGGCCCAACCGACGATACCGCCCACGGGATATATGCAGCAGGCACCCAGCGGGTACGCCACGTACCCGTATCAAATGTGGCAGGGATATCCGCAGTCAGCCGGGGCCGTGGGCGCAGGCGCGGGCGGAGCCATGCCGGACGCAGGCGGGCAGATGCCTCAGGTCCAGGGGCAGACGATGCGGCAGCCGCAGCAGATGCCGCAGGGACAATACGCGCCTTGGCCCGGCGCCTACCCGCAAGGTGGATACGCACAGATGCCACAGCCTTATCAACAGCCGCAGCAGCAGTTTTCCACAAATCAACAACTGCCCGGTCAATCGATGTATCCTTATAACCCGAACACGATAGGTGCACCGGCGCCGTTCGTGAGCGATCGAGGAAAGCAGGCGCTCGCCTACTTGGGAGCCTACGGCCAATGCGGCCCGACCGACCTCTCACGGGCAAACGGCAGCTCGACGGCCACCTGGAGCCGAGAGCTGTACGCATTGTGCGAAAGCGGTCTCGCCATCAAGCGGGGACAGAAATTCCACCTCACCCAGCTCGGAAGCGAGTGGGTCCAGAACAACGGACAGGCGGTCTAAGCGAACATGGACGAAGAAGCAAGCCTGATACTGGGGGACGCGATCGCGTTCTGCCAGCGCGACGGCATGGAGGCCCGTCTTATCAATATGCTCGGCCAGTGCCGGGCGCTCTCGCTGACCGACGACGCCCTGACCATCGAGGCACCGTCGAGATTCGCCTACGCTTATCTCATGAAGCAGCGCGCAACCATCGAGCGCTACCTCGAGGAGATCGCATTCACACCGCTCGCGCTGGAGGTGACGGTCCCCCAAGCCGCCGGTGCGCCCGCAGCTGCCGCCACCACGGCGGCAGCAGTGCCGGGGCCGCCAGCGCAGCAGGCGGCGTGCCCCGCACCCATGGCAACGGCTCCGGCCGCAGCCGTGCCGGCTGCCATCGATATGCCGCAGACAGCGGTGCCGACGCACATCCCCGATGTTTCCCGTGAAACAACCACCGCACCAACTGCAGAAATCTCTCGCCCGGGGCGCGAGACGACGGCGTTCGAGGCCGCAACCGAGGAGGCGACGGGCGTGACGGTTACCAACACCATGACGCCCGAGGCGTTCCGCAGGATGATGCAGCAGATGAAGGGGTCAGAGGCAGCAGCGACGAAGCCCGCAACCGTCCCAGTTGAGCAGGCGCGCACCACAGAGCCGCCGGCTCAGCAAGACCCCGCGCCGGCAGCGGTACCCATCAACTCCAAATTCACCTTCGAAAACTTCGTGTACGGCGAGGAGAACAAGCACGCGTACCGCTCGGCCATCAAGTTCGCCGCGACAGCCGAGGAGCCGGGCGTGTGTCCATCGCTGTTCATCTACGGCAACTCCGGCCTGGGCAAGACGCATCTGCTGCTCGCCATCAAGAACGAGCTGGCAGAGAAGAAACCCTGGATTCGCGTGAAGTACGCTAACTCGCAAACCTACATCGACGACTTCATCAACGAGGTCAACGCGCAAAAGACCACCCACAGCGCCATCATGCGCGAATACCACGACGCCGACGTGCTGATCATCGACGACATCCAGAACATCATCGGCAAGCAGGCAAGCATCGAGTACTTCTTCCAGCTCATGGAGGAGTTCATCCGCAACAACAAGAAGGTCGCCATCGCGTCGGACCGCGCGCCCAAGGTGCTCGGCATGGACGAGCGCATGACGAGCCGCTTCAACGCCGGTATGCTCTGCTTGGTGTCCGAGCCGGGCTTCGAGATGAAGTACTCGATCCTGAAGCGCTATTACGAGACGACCGTCGCAGCCGCGGAGAACGCGAGCATACCGGGCGAGGATTCCCTGCTGGGATCGCTCAGGACAGGCAACGGACACCTGAGCGACGAGCAGCTCCGCCACATGGCAGAGGTCGCTGGCACGAACATCCGCGAGCTCGAGAGCTTCTGTGAGCGCTGCGCCGGGGACTCCTGGGACCGCGAGCAGGCGGGTGCCGAGCTCACCGGAGAGGATATCGACCGGATCGCCAACGAATACTTCGCCACGGCGCGCAAGAACATCCATGTCGACACCGTGCAGGCGGTCGTGGGTGACTATTACCACGTGACACGCGAGGAGCTCGTGGGGCCGCGCCGCAACAAGAACATCGCGTTCGCCCGGCACGTGGCCATCTATCTGGCGATCGACATGTGCGAGATGACGACCACGACCGTCGGCGCGGAATTCGGCGGACGCGACCATTCGACCGTGCTCAACAGCATCAAGGTGATCGAGAAGAAACTGAAGGAGGACCGCGGCCTGACCGACGACCTACAGCAGCTGCGTAACAAGATCACCTTGCGCTCGTAACGGTAAAGAGCTGTTGAAAACCTGTGGGAACGGACGGGAAAGGGTGTTCAGAAAGGACCGCAGGCGGCGGAAAACCCGTCAACAGGTTTTCCCGGTTGAAAACGGATATGGTTTTCAACAGTTCCATGTCGGCAAAAACAGCGGTGTTTACCAGCGGTAATACAAGTAATCAACATCTTCAACTGTCTTATTACTATTATTAAGATATTTATATCTATAGAAAGGTATTAATAATGAAGTTCACGGTCAGCCAGAGCTCATTGACACAAGCCCTCGCCATCGTCATGAAAGGCGTGGCGAGCGCATCGACACTCCCCATCCTCTCAGGCGTGCTGATCAAGGCAGCGGAAGGCGTCCTCGAATTCCAGACGTCCAACTACACCATCTCCATCCGTCACCGTATCGCGGCGCACGTGGAGGAAGAGGGGCAGATGGTCGTCCCTTGCAAGATGCTGACGAACATCACCAAGACCCTCCCCGATGCGCCTGTGGTCTTCGAGCTCGACGAGCGCCAGGTGCTTATCTCGTGCGAGAAGAGTACCTTTCGCCTGAACACGCTCGATGCCGGCGACTTCCCCGAGTTCCCGACCTATGCCATCGAAAGCGCTGTGGAGCTGCCCACGAGCGTGCTGACCGAGATGGTCGGCCGCGTGTGGCGCGTCACGTCCACCGACAAGGCCCGCCCCATCCTGGGTGGCGTCCATATGAAGGTCGAGAACAACACCATCCGCCTGGTGGCGACCGACTCGTTCCGCCTGGCGGTGTGCGACACGCAGGTCGAGACCTCGTCGCTCGAGGGCAGCTTCGAGCTGAACGTGCCCGCCGACGCGTTCAACGACGCGCTGAACATCATGTCCGACCAAGTTCAGATCATGATCGGCGCGACCGATACCCAGGTCGTGTTCGAAGGCGGCAACACCACGTACGTGTCGCGCCGTATCGAGGGTGTCTACCCCAACTACAAGCAGCTCATCCCCGATTCGTGCGTGACGAGCGTCAAGATCAACGTCGATGCGTTCAACGCGGCGTTGAAGCGCGTTGCCGTCATCGCGAGCACGAACCCCGCTGTCAAGTTCGAGATCGACGTCGAGGCCGGAACGCTCGGCCTGTCGTCCATCTCCAACGACCAGGATCTGGCGCAGGAGACCCTCGATATCGAGGCCGAGGGCGAGTCCGGCGTCATCGCGTTCAACTACCACTACATCTTCGGTTGCCTGAATGCGCTGTCCAAGGAGAAGGAGATCACCCTGGAGCTCAAGAGCTACAGCCAGGCCGGCGTGTTCAAGTCGTACGACAAGATCAACTACCTGTACCTGGTCATGCCGGTGCGCATCTAGGCCCGAGGCTCCTTCGATGTCCATCGTCGCGCAACGGCTCGACGTAGTGCGCTACCGCAGCTTCGACGAGTACGCCCTCGATCTGTCCGACGGCGTCACCGTGCTGGTGGGGCACAACGCCGCCGGGAAAACGAATCTCATAGAGGCGCTTCAGCTGCTCACGGCCGGCACGTCGTTCCGCCGCCCCTCGCCGGGCGAGCTCGTGCGACTGGGCGAGGGGGCCTGCCGCATGGACCTCTCGCTCGCCGGCGAGGGGCGCGTGGTCGACCTGGGGTGCACCGTGCGCGACGGCAAGCGCTCGTTTTCCCGCAACGGCAAGAAGTGCACGGCCGCGGGAGTGCGTGGCGTGCTGCCGAGCGTGCTGTTCTGCCCCGACCATCTGGACATGGTGAAGCGCTCTGCGAGCGTGCGCCGCGCAGCACTCGACGACTTCGGCATCCAGCTCAACGACCGTTACGCCAAGCTCGTGTCGTCCTATGAGCGCATCGTGGAGCAGCGCAACTCCCTGCTCAAGGAGCACTACTGCTCGCGTGACCTGCTGGGGGCGTGGAACGAGTCGCTCGCGGCGACGGGGGCCGCGCTTTTGGTGCACCGCACAGCGCTGCTCGAGCGCCTGTCGGCGCACCTGGTGGAGGCGTACCGCGCCATCTCCGGCGGCGAGGACGTCTGTGTGCGTTATGAGGCGACGATCGGCGACATCGCCGCAAGCGGCAAAGGCGACGGCGCGCGCGAGGCGCTGCGGGAGATGTTCCTTGCCGCGCTGGATGACCGTGCGGAGGACGAGCTACGCCGTGGCCTGACCCTCGTGGGCCCGCACCGCGACGAGATCGCGTTCACCATCGACGGGCGGGACGCGCGCTCATTCGCGTCACAGGGACAGCAGCGCTCGCTCGTTCTCGCCTGGAAGGTCGCGGAAGTTGCCGTGACCCGCGATATCCTGGGCCGCTACCCGCTGCTTTTGCTTGATGACGTGATGAGCGAGCTCGATGCCCGCCGCCGCGAGGCGTTCATGTCATTCGTGGCTGACGGCATCCAGACGGTCATCACGACCACCAACCTGGGGTATTTCACGGACGAGGCGCTGCGCGATGCGAAGGTGGTGAGGGTCGGTGCCGAGGTATAGGGCAAAGGACCTGGACAAACGGAGCGGCCAGACACTCGGACTCTCCGGCTTCCTCGCGACGGAGCGCTCGCGCATCCTCGACGGTGCCTCGGCTGAGCGCCGAGGGCAGATGCGCGCCGCCGAGCATACCCGCGAGGTCTATGCGGCCTGGAATGCCGTGGTGGGCGGCACGCGCGAGGGCAAGCACGTCACGGGCCTGCGCTACCTGCCGGAATCCAACGAGCTGCTCGTCTACCTGGATGCCGCCCCCTGGACCCAGGAGATGACCATGCTGCGCGAAATCATCCGCGGGCGCATGGAGCGCGAGGGCGTGGCGCTCGACGGCTTTTTGTTCAAGACGACCCGACGTCCCGTCGAGCGTTCCGGCGCACCCTCGGGGCCGCGGATGCCGGCGGGCGCCGTGACGACGAAGCCTCCAGTGGTGATACGCCGCGACCTCACGCCCGCCGAGCGCGAGCGCATCGACCGTCAGACGGCCGCCATCGAGGACCCGAAACTTCGTCAGGCGCTCAGAAACGCCATGGAGGCCAGTGCCGAGTACCGTCCAGCCGACGAAGGGTAAGGCGGCATAAATCGCATCTGGTTGTCTTGTAGGGGTATCCGTATGTGCTCCCGTGGGCTTGCTTTGTCCGGTATCATGGAAAAACTAGCCAAAATCTCTATGGAAAGGGAGGACGCGTGGCTGAACAGAACGAATACGACGGCGGCGAGATCAAGATCCTCGAGGGCCTTGAGGCCGTCCGCAAGCGTCCGGGCATGTATATCGGCTCGACGAGCGCGAGCGGTCTGCACCACCTCGTATGGGAGATCGTCGACAACTCCGTCGACGAGGCCATGGCGGGCTTCTGCACCGAGATCTCAGTGACGGTCCATGCCGACAACTCCATCACCGTCGTCGACAACGGCCGCGGCATCCCGGTCGATCTGCACCCCGTGAAGAAGATCCCGACCCTCGAGGTCGTCATGACGATCCTCCATGCCGGCGGCAAGTTCGACAACTCCGCATACAAGGTTTCCGGCGGCCTGCACGGCGTGGGCATCTCCGTCGTGAACGCGCTGTCCAAGAAAGTCGTCGTACAGGTCAAGCGCGACGGGCAGATCTACGAGATGCAGTTCGCGCGCGGCAAGACCACTGAGAAGATGAAGGTCGTGGGTACCTCCGAGCAGACAGGCACCACCGTCACCTTCTGGCCTGACGACGAGATCTTCGAGACCTGCGTCTACAGCTTCGACACGCTGTACAACCGCCTGCAGGAGACGGCCTTCCTGAACAAGAACCTGAAGATCGACCTTACCGACGAGCGCGAGCAGACGCCCCGTGTGGAGGAGTTCTGCTACGCCGGCGGCATCGTGGACTTCGTGAAGTTTCTGAACGACGGCAAGAGCGTCGTCGACGACCTCAAGGACCCCATTTACATCGAGGGGAAGTCCGCCCCGGACGCTCCGGTCGAGCGGATGGGCGAGGTCGAGGTCGCGCTGCAATGGAACACGGGTTACGGCGAGAACGTGATGTCGTTCGCCAACGACATCTACACGCCCGAGGGCGGCATGCACCTCGAGGGCTTCCGTACCGCGCTCACCCGCGTCATCAACGACTACGCGCGCAAACAGGGCCTGCTGAAGGAGAAGGAGGCCAACCTCACCGGCGACGACGTGCGCGAGGGTCTGTCGGCCGTCATCTCCGTGAAGCTTCCCGACCCGCAGTTCGAGGGCCAGACCAAGGCCAAGCTCGGCAGCTCCTATATGCGTACGCTCACGCTCAAGGTCGTCACCGACGGCCTTGCCGACTACCTGGAGGAGCATCCCAAGCCGGCCCGCGAGATCGTCAAGAAGGCCCAGCAGGCGTTCAAGGCCCGCAACGCCGCGCGCAAGGCCCGCGAGGCCACGCGCCGCAAGAGCCTGCTCGAGACGGCGTCGCTTCCCGGCAAGCTCGCCGACTGCTCGGTGCGCGACGCCGAGCTCACCGAGCTCTTCATCGTAGAGGGCGACTCGGCAGGCGGTTCGGCCAAGGACGGCCGCCGCCGAGACATCCAGGCGATCCTGCCCCTGCGCGGCAAGATCTTGAACGTCGAGCGCGTGGGCGATCATCGTGCATTCTCGAGCGACACCATCCAGGCGCTCATCACCGCCATCGGCTGCGGCGTGACCACGAGCGCCGGCGACGGCGGAGACTTCGACATCTCCAAGGCGCGTTATCACAAGATCATCATCATGACCGATGCAGACGTCGACGGCGCGCATATCCGCATCCTGCTGCTGACGTTCTTCTACAAGTACATGCGCCCGCTGATCGACGCCGGCTACATCTACGTGGCCTGCCCGCCAATCTTCGGCATCAAGGTGCGCAACAAGATCCACTACGTCTATCCCAACGGCCGTCAGCCGGAAGATGAGATCCTGCGCGACACTATCGCGAGTCTGGGCCTCAACCCCGACGACAACGACGAGGATGGTAAGGCCAAGGACGGCAAGATCACCAAGAAGCGCAAGGGCTACACCGTCCAGCGCTACAAGGGCCTGGGCGAGATGGACCCCAAGCAGCTTGCCTCGACCACGATGGATCCCAAGACCCGCATCCTGCAGCGCGTGACCATCGAGGACGCCGTGGTGGCCGATCGCGCCGTGCGCGAGCTCATGGGATCCGAGGTCGGGTACCGCCGCGAGTACATCGAGAAGCACGCCCATGACGCCCGCTTCCTAGACGCTTAGTTTTCCATTTCCCGCGGCTTTCCCGGCCACCGCGCCTTCGCCCTCGATCCTCGGTCGCGTACTCAGTACGCCTTCCTTCTCTTTCGGGCGAATCTGCGGCACCTGGAAAGCCGTCTCCGCACTTGCGGACCCACGCAAACCATGAGGAGGTAACGTGGCAGACGATATCAACAACGGCGACGACGCCCGCGAAGAGATCTCGGGCGACAGCATGCCCGACGATCTGAAGCGGCTGCTCGCCCGCGCCGAACAGGGCGAGGACGGCGACCCGGACGCGTACAACCCCGATGCCGACGATGACGAGGGCGAGGAGGACGACGGCGAGCTCGAGGAGAGCTTCGGTGCCGTCGAGCGCGGCACGTCCGCCGGCGAGGACATCAACGGCGGCCGTCTCCAGATCTCGGAGTTCGGTCACGAGATGAAGCAATCGTTCATCGAGTACTCGATGTCGGTCATCACGGCGCGCGCTCTGCCGGACGTGCGCGACGGCTTGAAGCCGGTGCACCGCCGCATCCTGTACGCCATGAACGAGAGCGGCATCTACCCCAACCGCCCGCACAAGAAGAGTGCGTGGACGGTCGGCGAGGTTATCGGCAAGTACCATCCGCACGGCGACTCCGCCGTGTACGAGACGATGGTCCGCCTGGCGCAGTGGTTCTCCATGCGCACGCCGCTCATCGACGGCCACGGCAACTTCGGCAACATCGACGGCGACGGCGCGGCGGCCATGCGCTACACCGAGAGCCGCCTGGCCAAGCCCGCCATGGAGCTGCTGCGTGACCTGCAGAAGGACACCGTCGACTGGCAGCCCAACTACGACGAGTCGCTCGCCGAGCCCCAGGTGCTGCCGGCGCGCTTCCCCAACCTGCTGGTCAACGGCAGCCAGGGCATCGCCGTCGGTATGGCCACGAACATCGCCCCGCACAACCTCACCGAGGCCGTCGAGGCGACGTGCTATCTGATCGACAACCCCGACGCCACCGTCGACGACCTCATGAAGATCATGCCGGGACCGGACTTCCCCACCGGCGCCATCATCATGGGTTCCGCCGGGATCAAACAGGCATACGAGACCGGCCGCGGCTCGATCACCGTGCGCGCCAAGGCGCATGTCGAGTCCACCAAGACGGGCCGCAACCGCCTGGTGTTCACCGAGATCCCCTACATGGTCAACAAGGGCACGCTCCAGGAGAAGATCGCCCAGCTCGTCAACGAGAAGCGCATCGAGGGTATCTCCGACATGCGCGACGAGTCCAACCAGAAGGGCATCCGTCTCGTCATCGAGCTCAAGAAGGGCGTCATCCCGCAGGTCGTGCTCAACAACCTGTACAAGTTCACCTCGCTGCAGACGACGTTTGGCGCCAACAACCTGGCGCTCGTCAACGGCGTGCCCAAGTGCCTGTCGCTGCGCGAGATGCTGCAGCACTACATCGACCACCAGGTCGACGTCGTCACCCGTCGTACGCGCTTCGACCTCAAGAAGGCCCAGGCCCGTGCGCATATCCTCGAGGGTTACCTCATGGCCCTCGATCACATCGATGAGGTCATCAGCATCATCCGCTCCTCGCAGACCGATAGCGAGGCCAGCCAGCGCCTGATCGAGCGCTTCGGGTTCACGCCTGAGCAGACCGCGGCCATCCTCGAGATGAAGCTGCGCCGCCTGACCGGCCTGGAACGCGACAAGATCCAGGAGGAACTCGACGGTCTGCGCCGAGCCATCGCCTACTACGAGGACCTGCTGGCGCACGAGGAGAAGATCCTCGGCGTCATCAAGGACGAGATGCGCGAGATCTCCAGGAGGTTCGGTGACCCGCGCCGCACCGAGATCTCCCATATCGAGAAGAACTTCAACGTCGAGGACCTTATCGCCGACGAGGAAATGGTCGTCACCATCACGCACACCGGCTATGTGAAGCGCATCCCAGTCGAGGCGTACCGCGCCCAGAAGCGCGGCGGTAAGGGCGTCAGCGGCGTCAACCTGAAAGAGGACGACGTCATCGACGAGATGTTCATCGCATCCACGCATGAGTTCGTGCTGTTCTTCACCAACAAGGGCAAGGTCTTCCGCCTTAAGGTGCACGAGCTGCCGGAAGGCACGCGTCAAGCCCGCGGTACCGCGATCGTCAACCTACTGCCGTTCGAGGACGGCGAGAAGATCGCCAGCGTGATCTCGTGCCGCGCGTTCCCCGACGACGAGTACC
>ERZ808240.875-NODE-875-length-38768-cov-11.823315_pt1 | contig 38768 bp, 42 predicted proteins | sample MGYA00521084_ERZ808240 | MGnify/ENA primary metagenome ERZ808240 (study PRJEB31516, sample SAMN03275571) | gut metagenome | biome: mammalia-associated habitat; material: feces | host: Papio cynocephalus | place: Kenya | collected 2012-08-06 ... | reverse complement strand
CAAGCGGTTAAGACGTCGCCCTCTCACGGCGAAAACAGGGGTTCGATTCCCCTATCAGCTGTTTATTCTTTAATAGAATAGCCCAACCCTGAAAAGTGTCGGAAAGCATAAAATGAAAGCTTTCGGGCTCTTTTTTTATAAATTTTCCTTGTCATTCCCATTTTTTTGTTGTATAGTGGTTCACGATTACTCAAAACATGGGGAAAATGCGGCAAAGAGGCGGGAACCGAAAGCCGTATATCCGCGAAAACGGATGGATGGGAGCATATATGGCAAAATATTTAGTAATTGTAGAGTCACCGGCGAAGGTGAAGACAATCAAAAAGTTTTTGGGAGCAAATTACGAAGTCATGGCGAGTCAGGGGCATGTGAGGGACCTGCCCAAGAGTCAGCTGGGAATTGACGTCGAGCATGACTATGAACCGAAATACATTACGATCCGCGGCAAGGGAGATCTGCTGGCATCCTTACGTAAGGAAGTGAAGAAGGCAGAGAAGATCTACCTCGCAACCGACCCGGACCGTGAGGGAGAAGCCATTTCCTGGCATTTATACCATGCCCTGAAACTGGAAGATAAAAAAGTATATCGTATCACTTTTAATGAGATCACCAAAAGTGCGGTGAAGGAATCCTTAAAGCACGCCAGAGAGATCGATATGAACCTGGTAGATGCCCAGCAGGCGAGACGTGTGTTAGACCGCGTGGTAGGTTACCGGATCTCCCCCATTCTGTGGGCGAAGATCAAGAGAGGCTTAAGTGCAGGCCGTGTACAGTCGGTAGCACTCCGCATCATCTGCGACAGAGAGGATGAGATCAATACATTCATTCCGGAGGAGTACTGGTCTCTGGATGTGAATCTGAAAGTAAAGGGCGAGAAAAAGCCCATCTGCGCAAAATATTACGGCACCACCGAGAAGAAACAGGGCATCGGCAGCAAGAAAGAAGCCGATGAGATCATGAATTCCCTGAAAAATGCCAAATACGAAGTGAAGGAAGTACGTCACGGTGAGCGTGTGAAGAAGGCTCCCCTTCCTTTTACCACCTCCACCTTACAGCAGGAAGCCAGCAAGGTGTTGAATTTCTCCACACAGAAGACCATGCGACTGGCGCAGCAGTTATACGAAGGCGTGGATATCAAGGGAGAGGGCACCGTGGGTCTGATTACCTACTTACGTACCGATTCCACCCGTGTATCCGAAGAAGCGGAAGAACAGGCAGCAGAATTTATCGATGCCCATTACGGTGAAGAGTACAAGACCGCCGCAAATACAGAAAAAAAGAACGGTCAGAAGATCCAGGATGCCCACGAAGCTATCCGTCCTACGGATTTAAACCGTATGCCAATTGCCATCAAAGAGCAGCTTCCGAGAGACTTATTCCGGCTGTATCAGCTGATCTGGAAGCGTTTTGTGGCAAGCCGTATGAGTGCAGCACAGTATGATACCACCTCTGTAAAGATTCAGGCGAAGGACCGGATTTTTACCCTGGCAGCATCGAAAATGCGTTTTGACGGTTTTATGAGTGTCTATACCCAGGAGGAAGATAAGGACGAAGAAAATGTACTGGGCGGCAACCTGGATGAGAACAGTGTACTGGAATTTTTAAATTTTGATCCGAAGCAGCACTTTACGCAGCCTCCCGCACATTATACCGAGGCGAGCCTGGTGCGTGCCCTGGAAGAACTGGGCATCGGACGTCCCAGTACCTACGCACCGACCATTACCACGATCCTCGCCAGAAGATATATTACCAAGGAGAATCGTAATATCTATGTGACGGAACTGGGTGAAGTAGTCAATAATATGATGAAGGAAGCCTTCCCTGCCATCGTGGATGTGAACTTTACTGCCAATATGGAGACCTTACTGGACGGCGTGGAAGAAGGCACCGTGAAGTGGAAGACTATTGTGGAGAACTTCTATCCGGATCTGGATGAGGCAGTGAAAAAAGCCGAAAAAGACCTGGCAGAGGTAACCATTGCGGATGAAGAATCCGATGAAGTCTGTGAACTGTGCGGCAGACGCATGGTAATCAAATACGGACCTCACGGCAGATTCCTGGCATGTCCCGGATTTCCGGAGTGCCGCAATACCAAGCCTTATTTTGAGAAGATCGGTGTGGCATGTCCCAAGTGCGGCAAGGATATTGTCATGAAAAAGACCAAAAAGGGCAGAAGATACTATGGCTGTATCGATAATCCGGAATGCGATTTCATGGTATGGCAGAAGCCTTCGGGAGAGAAATGTCCCCGCTGCGGTAAACTGCTGTTGGAAAAAGGCAACAAGCTGGTTTGCATGGACGAACAATGTGGTTATGTGAAAAATAAACCGACGGAAGAGAAGTAGTTTTATATACTGTCAGAATTTTCTCATAAATTAACGCTATTTCCATTGTAATCTGAAATTACATGTGCTACAATGTGCATAACATCTCGTAGTTTCGTAGTATGTGTAAACGGAGGAAGATAGATGAGTAGCGTACAATTGTTGGACAAGACACGTAAGATCGGCAAATTGTTACACAATAACAACTCCAGCAAAGTGGTATTCAGCGATATCTGTAAAGTAATGCGCGAGATCCTGAATTCCAATGTACTGGTAATCAGCAGGAAGGGTAAGGTGCTGGGCATAGGCAAATCCGACGGAATCGAACCCATCACAGAACTTTTGGATGACAATATCGGCGGATTTATCGATCCGATGTTAAATGAGAGACTGCTTGGTGTGTTATCCACGAAGGAGAATGTCAATCTGGAGACCCTTGGTTTCGAGAATATCGACACGAGAAAATTCCAGGCAATTATCACTCCCATCGAGATCGCCGGTGAGAGACTGGGAACACTTTTTATTTACAAGTGTAACGAACAGTATGATATTGATGATATTATTCTCTGCGAGTACGGTACTACAGTAGTGGGACTGGAAATGCTCCGGGCAGTGAACGAAGAGAGTGCGGAAGAGAGCCGTAAGGTAGCTGTTGTGAAGTCCGCAGTCAGCACCCTGTCGTTCTCGGAGATGGAAGCCATTACCCATATCTTCGATGAACTAAACGGTATGGAGGGAATTCTGGTAGCCAGCAAGATCGCTGACAGAGTCGGTATTACCAGATCTGTTATCGTCAATGCCTTAAGAAAGTTTGAAAGTGCCGGTGTTATCGAGTCCAGATCCTCCGGCATGAAGGGAACATATATCAAAGTATTGAACGATGCCGTGTTTGATGAGATCGAAGAATTAAAGCGTCAGAATGGCAGAAATTAAGCAAAAAATACAAATATTAACATATTTTAGGAAGAAGAGACTATTGAAAAGGATAGTCTCTTTTCTTTAATATTTATTCTAAGTGAGCTTATTTTACTATTGTGTTTTTGTCGAAATACTTTATAATAAAAGAGAATAGGTATGGTAGAAGCAGTTTCTATGCGATTTTATCGATTCTTTAAGGAACGGCAGAATGTGAGGTAGTATGATACAGACAAACGCATTTGATTATATCAATGTTTTAGACCGGGCAGCGGATGCCGCCTGGCAGCGGAATGAAGCCATTTCCAACAACATTGCCAATGTGGATACCCCGGGCTACAAGAGACAGGATGTGGCATTTGAATCAGTGCTGCAGAAGGCGCTGGGGAACAACCGTTACGAATCCATGGATGAGAAGGTAAGCAATATTAACTTAAGCAGGCTTCGCGGCAGGGCATATGTGGACTATGCCAATTATTCTTACCGCTTAGACGGCAATAACGTGGATATTGAGAACGAAAATGTGATGTTAGCGGAGAACCAGTTGAAATACCAGGGACTGATCAGCAGTATTAACCAGGAATTTACGAACTTACAGACAGTGATGAAGTGAGGAATTAGTGTATGAGTATGTTTTCAGCATTTGATGTTACGGCATCGGGGCTGACCGCCCAGAGACTGCGTATGGACGTGATCTCTGAAAACGTTGCCAATGCCAACACCACGAGAACCGAGGACGGCACCCCTTACCGCCGCAAGATTGTTACTTTCCAGCAGAAGAACCAGCAGCAGACTTTCAGCCAGGTGTTCCATGATGTGAAGAGTAGCTATACCGGCAGCGGTGTTAAGGTCAGCCAGATCTTCGAGGACACCACAACGGAGATGAATATGGTATATGATCCCTCCCATCCGGATGCGGATGAGAACGGTTATGTAACCTATCCCAACGTGAACATTATCACCGAGATGACAGACCTGATCGATGCCAGCAGATCTTACGAGGCGAACTCTACGGCATTTAATGCCAGCAAGTCCATGGCACTTAAGGGACTTGAGATCGGTCAGTAATCTGACGGATTCCGCAGACGGCTGACGGACACCAACGCCGCAATACATGTAAGGAAGGACATGGTTTATTAAAATGGACATTTCTGCAATTACCGCTTTGAATAGTGTAAATGGGACCGCTGTCGTCTCTCCCACCTCTCTGACCGGAATGCTGGCGGAGAAGGAGAAAAAGGCAGAGGGCACAATGTTCGAAGCTTTTCTGAATACAGCCATCAATAATGTGAAGACGACCAACAGCTATCTCTCGGATGCCGAGAATGAGAAGATCCGTTTCGCACTGGGTGAGACGGACAATACACATGATCTCACCATTGCCATGGAGAAGGCATCTACCGCACTGCAGTATACGGTAGCTATCCGCGATAAGGTGATGGAGGCATACAAGGAACTGATGCAGATCCAGATCTGATCAGGCAGAAGTTAATCTTGACATAAGAGGAGAGAGCTGCAATGGCAGACAAATTAAAAGAAATACCTGCAAAAATACTGGAATGGTGGAATAAGTTCACGACCAGACAGAAGAGCATCATTATCGGAGCTGCTGCGGTCGTGATCTTCGCGTTTGCAATCATCATGTATGTGATGAGCAAACCACAGTATGTACGTCTGGTCACTTGTGAGACGACGGCACAGGCATCGGAGATCATAGATACTTTGGATAGTGCGGGAATTGCACATAAGGAATCCAATGATGGACTGAAGATCAATGTAGAGAGCAGTAAACAGAGTGCAGCAAATCTGGCACTGGGTTCTGCGGGATATATGCCGGATGATTTGAAACTGAGTGATTATCTGGGCAACAGTATGTCCACGACCGCCACCGACAAAGAAAGACTTTACAATTCTTATCTGGAAAAATACATAACCCAGACCATAGAGGCACAGAGCGCCGTGAAATCCGCCAAGGTACATTTGAGCTTCCCGAAGGATAACGGCACCCTGGCAGCGCAGAAGGAAGAGGCTTCCGCATTTATCCAGCTGGAACTGGACGGCACCTTTACCTCTGCCAATGCGGCAGCACTGGCTAAATGCGTTGCTACCTGGCTTCGTAACGATACCACGGCGAACATTACCATTATGGATACGGACTCCAATCTGCTGTTCGCAGGCGGAGACGATTACAGTTCCGCGGGCATTGCCAATTCCATGCAGGAATTACAGAACCAGGCAGAGTCCATGATTGCCAATCAGGTAAAAAAGGTACTTTTGGGAACCAAACAGTATAACGATGCGGCGGTTACCAGTCATCTGAGCATGGATTTCTCCAATTACGAGGAGACCGTAAAAGAATATTATGCGAACTCAGACAGAACTGAGGGGATGCTTTCCCATGAGGAGACTTATGAGAGCGAGAATACCAATGACGGCGGAGGAGTACCGGGTACCACTTCCAACGGCGAGAGCGGTAATAACACTTATGTATCACCGGACAGCAACAACAGCTCTTCGTCCACTTCCGAGACCAGCAGAGATTACCTGCCTAATGAGTCTATAACGAATACCGTAACTCCGGCAGGCGGAATTAATTACACAAATTCCTCCATTTCCATCGCTGCCATCACTTACCGGGAGATCCATTATGAGGATGTGAAGAGGCAGGGACTTTTGGACGGCACGACCTGGGACGAATACAAATCCCAGAACGGTGCAGACACCAAGATCGATGTGGATCAGGATATGTACAGCCTGGTAGCAAATGCCACCGGCATCAGTGAAGATAAAATTACGATCATTGCTTACGAAAGTCCGATCTTTTATGACAAGGAGAGCAAGCCCGTCAGTGTACAGAATGTACTCAGCATAGTGATGTTAGTGCTGATCCTCGGACTGTTAGCCTTTGTGGTACTGCACAGTATGCGTACCAGACAGGCAGTACAACAGGAAGAGGAAGTATCTGTGGAGAATATGTTACAATCCACTCCTGAGTCGGAACTGGAAGATATCGATGTGGAATCCAAGTCCGAGACACGTAAGATGATCGAGAAGTTCGTAGATGAGAATCCGGAATCCGCAGCAGCATTATTGCGTAACTGGCTGAACGAGGACTGGAACTAAGAAACGGAGTAACTATGGCAAGGACAAAAGCAGAAGGCGGAATATCGGGGTTGCAGAAAGCCGCAATCCTTCTGATTGCATTGGGACCGGAGAGATCCGCCGGAATTTTCAAACACTTAAAAGAGGAAGAGATCGAGGAACTGACTCTGGAGATCGCCAACACCCGAAGCGTAACCCCCCAGGTGAAGGAAGAAGTTATCAATGAATTTTATGAAGTGTGTCTGGCACAGCAGTATATTGCCGAGGGCGGTATCAACTACGCGAAGGAACTGCTGGAGAAGGCACTGGGTGCCGACAAGGCAATGGATGTTATCGGCAAGCTGACTGCGTCTCTGCAGGTGAAGCCTTTCGAATTTGTGCGTAAGACCGATGCCAGCCAGCTGATCAACTTCATTCAGGATGAGCATCCGCAGACCATAGCCTTGATTCTGTCCTATCTGTCTCCCAGCCAGGCAGCGTTGATCATCTCCGCGCTGCCTCCCGACAGTCAGGCGGAAGTGGCAAGACGTATTGCTGTTATGGATCGTACCAGTCCCGATGTCATCAAAGAAGTGGAAAAGGTACTGGAATCCAAGCTGGCAAGTCTGGTGAATCAGGACTACACCATTATCGGCGGTGTCGATGCAGTGGTAGATATCCTGAATACTGTAGACCGCGGTACCGAGAAGCATATCATGGAGACATTGGAAATCGAGGAGCCGGAACTGGCAGACGAGATCCGCAAGAAGATGTTTGTATTCGAAGATATCCTTCTGCTGGACGACAAAGCCATCCAGCGTGTGCTGCGTGATGTGGACAATAACGATCTGGCAGTGGCACTGAAGGGTGCCAACGAACAGGTACAGAACGCAATCTTCAACAACCTGTCCAAGCGTCTGGTGGTTATGATCAAGGAAGATATGGAATTCATGGGACCTGTCCGTATGAAGGATGTAGAGGAAGCACAGCAGAAGATCGTCAATATTATCCGTAAGATGGAGGATTCCGGTGAGATCATCATTTCCAGAGGCGGAGGTGACGAGATCGTTGTCTAGTAATCTGTTAAAACGTGGATTTACCAAGCTGGTGGAAGAAGATACCAGAGTGATCAATACCAATGATCTGGTGGCGAAGCGGATCCGGGAACTGTCTGCGAAAATGCAGCAGACGGGAACGGAAGGCTTTGTCTCCGGTCTTGCCGCAGATAAAGTGGATGCCCAGGTGTCGGATACGGAAGACACCGAAGGAAAACCACAGACTTCGGGCAATGTGATCAAGGGGGGAGAAGATTTACAGAAGCTGCGGGAAGATGCCGAAGCGCAGGCTGCGCAGATCTTAGAGGATGCCAAAGCCCAGGCGAAAAGTATTTTACAGGACGCAAGGGCGCAGGCAGAGTCCGAGAAGCAGGCGGTGTTAGAGCAGGCAAAGAAACAGGGACTTGCCGAAGCGCAGGCACAGGCAGACCGCATACAGACGCAGAGGGACGCTGAGTACAGGGAAAAGGCAGCCGGACTGGATGCGGAATATCAGAAAAGGATAGATGAACTGGAACCGAAGTTCGTAGATACCATTACCGGTATATACGAGCATATTTTTCATGTGGATCTGCATTCTTACAGGGAAGTACTGTGTTATCTGATCTCTGCAACCATGAGAAATACAGAGGACAATAAGAGCTTCCTGATTCATGTGTCCAAGGAAGATTATCCTTATGTCAGCATGCAGAAGAAACAGATCACTGCAGAAGCAGCATCACCGAATGCCACAGTGGAGATCATAGAGGATATGACGCTGGGCAAGGGAGAATGCATGATCGAGACAGAGGGCGGTATTTTCGACTGCGGACTGGGAACAGAACTTAAGGAGCTGCGTCAGAAACTAAAATTATTATCCTACGAAGGCTGATAAATGGTCACAAAGAACATTGATTTTGAAAAATACAATAAATTAGCGGATAAAACATTCTACCGGAAGCTGGGAAAAGTAGTAAACGTGGTAGGGCTGACCATAGAATCCGCAGGACCGGATTCCAAGCTGGGAGATCTGTGCCGGATCCTGCCGGAGGCGGAAGGAGCGAAGCCGATCATGGCAGAGGTCGTGGGCTTCCGCGACAGGAAGACACTCCTTATGCCCTACGATTCCGTGGACGGTATTGGATTGGGCTGTGTAGTAGAGAACACGGACGCACCTCTGAAAGTGACGGTAAGCGATAAACTGCTTGGCAAGACAGTAAACGGTCTGGGAAATCCAATTGACGGAGAAGTCATTAACGGAGCAGCCTATCCCGTGGAAGCGGCACCGCCGGATCCTATGTCCCGTACGATCATAGATCAGGTACTGCCCCTTGGGGTAAAGGCTGTGGACGGCATGATCACTGTCGGCAAGGGACAGAGAATCGGTATTTTCGCAGGTTCCGGTGTGGGCAAATCCACACTAATGGGTATGTTCGCCAGAAATACCAAGGCGGATATCAATGTCATTGCACTGATCGGTGAGCGTGGCAGAGAGGTTCGCGAATTCATAGAGAGAGACCTGGGTGAGGAAGGTATGCGCAGATCTGTGGTAGTCGTTGCGACTTCCGACAGACCGGCACTGGAGCGTAATAAGGCAGCGAAGACGGCTACCGCCATCGCCGAATATTTCAGAGACCAGGGAAAGGATGTCCTTCTGATGATGGATTCACTGACCCGATTCTCCATGGCACAGAGAGAGATCGGACTGGCCAGCGGCGAACCGCCGGTGACCAGAGGCTACCCCCCCAGCGTGTATTCCGAGATGCCGAAACTGTTAGAGCGCGCCGGCAGAGCAGCGGTGGGATCCATTACCGGTCTGTATACCGTCCTGGTAGACGGCGATGATTTCAATGAACCAATCACGGATACGGCGCGAAGTATTCTGGACGGTCATATTGTGTTAGACAGAAAGCTGGGACATAAAAATCATTACCCGGCAATTGATATTCTACAGAGTATTTCCAGATGTATGAGTCAGATCGCCACCAGGGAACATAAACAGGCGGCCAACAAGCTTAAAAATGTACTGGCAACCTATAACGAAGCGGAAGATCTGATCAACATCGGCGCTTATAAAAAGGGCAGCAATCCCAACATTGACTATGCAATCTCCCGGATCGATGCCGTGAACGGCTTCCTGTGCCAGGGTACAGATGAAAAGTTTACTTTTGAAGAGACGGTGCAGATGTTAGAAGATCTATTTGCAGATCAGGGGTGAGATAAATGGCAAAGTTCAAATATTCCCTGCAGAACATCCTGAATATCAAGAAAAAAATGGAGACGCAGGCAAAGCAGGAATTCGGAACGGCGCAGGCGGCTCTGAATGTAGAGATCGAACATTTGGAACGTCTGAAGGCACGCAGAAGAGAGTACGAAGCGCAATCCGCGGGACTCTTAAAGGGAAAACTGAATCTGCGGGCCATAGAAGAGAACAAGGAAGCGCTGCTTAAAATGGACAGCATTGTGGCGACGCAGGCGATCCGGGTGGAAAGGACCAAAGAAAATGTAGAGGCTGCCAGAGAACGGATGGCAGAAGCCATGAAAGAGAGAAAAATGCATGAGACACTGCGGGAAAGGGCCTTCGAGGCATTTTTGCAGGAAGAAAATCATGCGGAAAGCAAGGCAATCGACGAACTGACCAGTTATACCTATGGGCAGAAGACCAGACAGACATAAGCGAGACAACAGGAGAATTCATATGGCAAGAGAAAAGACTCCGGAAGAACAGACAACGGATAACGAGAGAAAACAGCTGGCGGAAGAAAAGAAAAAATTAAAAAAAGAGCAGCAGGCGCAGCGCAAAGAAGCAAAGCGCCGGGCAAAAGAAATCGCAAAGCAGGAAGATGCTCTGGATGACGGAAGCGAAGGCAGCAGCCTGCTGACGTTCGGTGCAACCATTCTGATTGTGATTTTGTGGATCGCTGTGATCTGTGCGGTCATCAAGCTGGATATCGGCGGATTCGGAAGTTCTGTGGTGACTCCTATTCTAAAGGATGTTCCGGTGCTTAACCGAATCCTTCCCAGCAATTCCATTACGGAGACTACGGACGGAAGCGCCTACGGCGGCTATACCAGTTTGCAGGATGCAGTAGATCAGATCAAGAGTCTGGAACTGCAGTTAGAGCAGGCACAGACGGCATCCGCAGCCAAGGATGAAGAACTGGATCAGTTGAAAGCAGAAGTGTTAAGACTGAAGGAATTCGAGAATCAGCAGGTGGAATTCCAACGTATCCAGAAGGAATTCTATGATGAAGTGGTATATTCCGACAAGGGACCGGGGGCGGAAGAGTATAAGAAATATTATGAGTCCATGGATCCTGCCACTGCGGAATATATTTACAAGCAGGTAGTGACCCAGTTACAGGAGAGCCAGGAGGTACAGGATTACGCAGCGGCATATTCTTCCATGAAGCCGAAGCAGGCGGCTGCCATCTTCGAACAGATGACCAACGATCTGGATCTGGCGGCACGAATTCTGAAGGTCATGAGCGCGGATGACAGAGGTGCGATCCTCGGAGCAATGAACTCTGAGATAGCTGCGAAGATTACGAAAATTATGGATCCGGAATCTTAAGAAAAAGAGAGAAAGGTCCGATAAATAATCTGTAGTATAATTACAGGTCGCAGAGCGTCACAAAAGGCGCACGGAGATCTGGGAAAGGAGGAAAAATGGCAGGAACGACAATCAAAGGCGTAGGAAACAGTGGCAATGTGCAGATGCCGGATATGGCAACAGCGGCAAAGCAGAATGCGGGGACCAGCTTCCAGGCAGTATGGAACAAGACCCAGAGCAGTGCCCAGACAGCAAATGTGACAGCGAATAACCGTAACCGCACAGATCGCAGCGATGTCAGAAGAGGAGATTCCTTAAGAAACGGTGACAGACAGCGGAACAATCTCGTAAATGCTTCGAACGACAAGGAAATGGACACCGGGAAGACAGACGCAAAGGATCTGGAGAAAGCACAGGAAGTGCTGGGGACCATCATACAGAATCTGATCGGACAGATCACCGAGACTTTTTCCGTCAGCGAAGAAGAACTGCAGGGTGTCATGGAAGATCTGGGAATGACTGAGATGGATCTGACAGATCCCGCAAGCTTAAATGAACTGCTCATGAACATCAGTGGCGCACAGGATTCTTTCGCACTGCTCACGGATGAGAATCTGTACGGCAATGTAAAGGAGATCATGGATCTGCAGAAGGAACTTGTGGGACAGGCACAGGAAGAATTGCAACTGAACCCGGAAGAATGGCAGCAGACAGTTGCCGGGATCGCACAGGAGACTGTGGCAGAGCCGGTGATCACCGTGGAGGCGAAAGAAGAGCCTGCAGCAGAGCCGGATATGAATCTTGCAGATGATGTGACCGGTATCGCAGCACAGGAGACTGAGGCAGAGCCTGAGAATCAGGTACAGAATACACAGCAGCAGAAGTCGGAGAACTCCGGCGGAAAGCAGGAACAGGCGCCGAACGGCGAACATGGCAATCTTCTGTTACAGAATCTGAAGGAAGACAATTTCCTCACACAGTTACAGCAGACAGCACAGACTGAGGAAGCAAGACCGGCGGACACACAGGATATCATGCGTCAGATCATGGATTACATGAAAGTATCCGTAAAACCGGACAGCTCCGAACTGGAAATGCAGCTGCATCCCCAGAGTCTGGGAACACTGCATATACAGATGGCATCCAAGAACGGTGTGGTCACAGCTAACTTCATCACAGAAAATGAGACGGTCAAGGCAGCACTGGAGAGCCAGATGGTTCAGCTGAAGGAAAACTTCGCAGAGCAGGGTATTAAGGTGGAAGCCATCGAAGTTACGGTACAGACCCATCAGTTCGAACAGAACCTGGAGCAGGGCAGAGATGGCAGCGGCAGCCGGGAGGCAGAAGCCGGTGTGGGCAGAAGACGCACCCGCAGGATCAACCTGAATGCAGCATTTGCAGAAGATGAGCCGCAGACCGAAGAAGACCGGATCGCAGCAGACATGATGTCGGCGAACGGCAATACGGTGGATTTCACCGCATAAGACACCAATAAAATAACGAAAGGAGAAAAGAAATGGCATTAGTTGCACCCGTAGAAAACGGCAAGATCGTAGAGACTGCATCCCAGACTTCTGTGAAGAATTCTACGAAATCAAGCAATAACGGCATGGACAAGGAAGCATTTTTACAGCTTCTGGTAGCGCAGATGAAGTACCAGGATCCCCTGGAACCCACCTCCAACACCGAGTACATATCCCAGTACGCACAGTTCTCACAGGTAGAGCAGATGCAGAATATGTCCAGCAGCATGGATTTGCAGAGAGCAAGCTCGCTGGTAGGCAAGGAGGTCTACATCAAGACCACCACATCCTCCGGAGATACCAAACTGGTACAGGGCAGAGTGGACTATGTGTCTTATGAGAATAACAAAGCATACCTCTACATCAATGAGCAGAAGTATTCCATTGACGATCTGGATTCTGTAGTGGATGCGGAATATCTGGATGCGTACAACAAAGCCTATAACTTTACGGTTAAGCTGAACAAGCTTCCCAATGTAAACGGCATTGATCATACCGATGGAGAGACCATTGATGAGCTGGAGAAGGAATACAACGAGATGAGTGATTACGAGAAATCCTTCCTGGCAAAAGATACCGTGACCAGTCTGAACAAGTATATTGAACGTCTTAAGGAAATCCGCAAGGCACAGGAAGATGCGGATCAGAAAGCTTCCGAGGACAAAGATGAGACCGGAAAGACAGAAGGAACTGACAGCACAGAGAGCGTATAAGGCAGTAGGAGATTGACGCAGAGGGGCGAATGGATATGGATATTCAGAAAAACAGTTTTCTGTCCATTGACCAGCTGGCGGATCAGTATTTAAACAACAGTCGCAAGACCGTAAAAGCAGCACAGGAAAATCTGGTATCTTTCCAGGAAATCTTACAGAGCAAAAGTAACGAGCAGCTGAAATTTTCCAAACATGCTACGGTACGGTTGGCAGACAGAGGCATTGAATTGACCGATGCACAGCTGGAACGCTTGAACGACGGAGCGCAGAAAGCGGGACAGAAGGGAATTCGGGATTCTCTGGTAATAGTGGACAATCTGGCATTTATTGTGAACGTGCCCAATAAGACAGTGGTTACTGCGATGAACAGCAGAGAGACCGAAGATAATGTATTTACAAATATTAACGGAGCCGTAATTATGTAGACCGGACCTTAACGGAGGCTACCCTCTTTCGAATGACAGAGAAAGAGAATGGTTCCGAACACAGGAGGAACAAGTACTATGATGAGATCATTGTATTCTGGTGTGGCAGGACTTAAAACACATCAGACCAGAATGGACGTAATCGGTAATAATATTGCCAACGTCAACACAACAGCTTACAAATCCAGTTCCATGACTTTCAGTGAACTGATGAGCCAGACCACACAGAAGGCCAGCGGCGCCAATGCCACCACCGGTGTCGGCGGTACCAATGCCAAGCAGATCGGTCTAGGCGTTAAGGCAGGTGCTATCAACACTGCCATTACCACACAGGGCTCCGCACAGTCTACCGGTAACCCCTTTGATATTATGATTACCGGCGACAACTTCTTCGTAGTCAGCAACGGCTCCGAGAACTTCTTCACCAGAGACGGCTCTTTCTATGTAGATGGTGCCGGCAATCTGGCAATGACCAGCACCGGTTACAATGTCATGGGATGGGGCGTGGATGAAGAGACCGGTAACATCAAGCAGGATACCGTAACCGCACTGCGCATCATGAGCACGGCGAATATGACATATCCTCCCGAGGCTACCACGCAGGCAAATATCTCCGGTATTCTGGATGAGAACGATAAGGATGTGACCAGTGCCAATGGTAAGACAGTCAACCTGAATTTCTTTGATGCCAGAGGTTACAGCTATACTGCAAAGTTTACTTTCAGACAGTCCGGTGAACCGGATACCAATGTTTACAGCATGGAATTGACAAAACTGCTGGATTCCACCGGAGCAGAGGTTGACATCTCAGCGTTGGATTTTGGCAGCCGTACCCAGCAGAAGATGGAGACCAAAGTGACGCTGAATACGGATGCCTATGCGTGGAATGGCACAAAATTGCAGACCAAGGATGGTACCACAGATGTGGCTGACCTTGCAGATATTTTTAATGCGGATGGAAGCCTGATTACTCCTGCAGACGATGCGGCAGCGCAGAAACAGCAACAGGCACTGGATGCTATTGCAGCAGCTTACGGTTATGAAGGATCTACCGATGAATTCCTGAATCTGTATATTACAAGTACGGCAGATCCAAACCAGCAACTGACTATGCAGGAATTGCTTGGTAATATGAGGGCTGGTAAAACGACAGATGTTCTTCCGGCAGATGGCAGTGCTATTACCATGGAAGGTCGTTACTTTGAAGGAACTACCGTAGCATTCAATAAAGATACCGGCAAGCTGGAAAGTGTCGGCGGTTCCACCACGAATTTGAAGGTAAATGCGGCTTTTTCGGCATTGGGCGGTAACTTCTCAGACATTACCATTGATCTGTCCGAGTGCAACAACTACGACAACAAGGGTACTTCCACCATCGGTGCTACCAGCGGTGACCTGGACGGTCTCGGAACCGGACGCCGTCTGGGAGAAATGATCGGTGTATCCATCCAGAAGGACGGCATGATCTACGCAAGCTACGACAACGGTATGACCAAACTGTTAGGTCAGATTGCTACCGCTGCTTTTGCAAATGCCTCAGGTCTGGAGAAGCAGGGAGACAACCTCTACTCCGCAACCCTGAACTCCGGTGAGTTTGACGGTATCGGCGTAGATATTACTGCGGGCGGCGGCTATATGTCCACCGGTCAGCTGGAGATGAGTAATGTGGATCTGTCCTCCGAGTTTACCGAGATGATCACCACCCAGAGAGGTTTCCAGGCAAACAGCCGTATCATTACCGTATCCGATACCCTGTTGGAGGAATTGACCAACCTGAAGCGTTAATGATTTGTTAAAAATGCTTTAAAACATATAAAAGGGATAGGAATTTCACCTGTCCCTTTTGTATGTATAAAAGATCAAGGGAAAAAAGTACTATAAAGAAATTAAGGGAATGCGGAAAAACACATAAAATGCAGAAAATGTTTGAATGATGGGGAAGGAGAAAATGGTATGGTAGAAGTCACGAAGATCAATGGGGTCAAGGTATTGGTGAATCCGGATCTGATTGAACTGGTGGAAGAAACCCCGGATACGGTGCTGACACTGACCACCGGGAAGAAAATAATTGTAAAAGAAAGTAGACAAGAAATAAAAAATCTTGTAATATTATATAGAAAGGATATTTTTGCAAGATAATGCAGAATGTCAGGTGATTTAAGTGGATATAGCATCTTTAGCCGGTATATTGCTGGCATTATTCATGTTGGTATTTGGTATCATAAGTTCCGCAGGTGTGGGAGGATTCCTTGAATATCTGGATCCGGCCTCTGCAATTATCACCTTTGGCGGAGCCTTTTCCTGTACCCTCATGTCCATGAGTTTGCAGAACTACATAGCTGGATTGAAATCGTTCACACTGATCTTCAAAGCGCCCACACTGAATACTTCGGATATGATCGGTAAGATCATCGAGCTTTCCAACGTAGCCCGTAAGGAAGGTCTGCTGTCTCTGGAAGAAGCAGCGACAGATTTAGAGGAACCTTTCCTGAAAAAAGGAATTCTTCTGATCGTCGACGGTACCGATCCCGAACTGGTACGTGCCATCATGGAGACGGAACTGGTCAGCGTAGAGGGCAGACATAAGGAAACCATTGGTTTCTGGGATACACTGGCGGCCATGGGTCCTGCCTGGGGTATGATCGGTACCCTGATCGGTCTGGTAGATATGTTGTATCACATGGACGATCCGTCCACACTGGGACCTGCAATGGCAGTTGCATTGATCACGACTTTGTACGGATCTTTGCTTGCCAACTGGATCAGTACGCCTATTTCCAACAAGTTAAAAGCAGATAATGCGGTGGAAATGCAACAGAAAGAAGTTATGATCGAGGGACTTTTGTCCATACAGGCAGGAGAGAATCCCCGTGTCATTGAAGAAAAGCTAAAATCGTTCCTTCCTCCGAAGGACAGAACAAGCGAAGATGGTGAAGAGGAAGCAGGGGGTGAAGCTTAATGGCAAAGCGTAAGCCAGAAGATCCACCGGCAGGATCACCGGCATGGATGGCAACGTTCAGTGACCTGATGAATTTGCTGCTGTGCTTCTTTGTCATGCTGTTTTCCATGTCATCGATTGATGCCAACAAATGGAATGAAATGGCTGCGGCAATGTCTAACAGCGCTTTCAGTATTTTTAACGCAGGCTCCACGGCCATCGGCGAAGGAATACTGATCAGCAACGGTGTCAGCCAGTTGAACGATCTGGATGAATATATCAGCAATGCCGGAAGAAATGCGGACAGCGAGACGGATTCCGACAATTACGAAAAATACGAAAATACCGCTGCTCTGGAAGAGGCTCTGAATGAGAAAAATCTGCAAAGCAATGAAGAGCTTGCCGAGACGGTGCAGGAAGCAGTGGACGAGAACAGTCTGGCAGATCAGGTCAGCGTATCTTTTACAGCACAGTATGTGCAGCTGTCCATGAAGGGCGCACTGTTATTTGATTCGGGCAGTGCCGCACTGAAGGATCAGTCCAAACCGGTCCTGGACAAGGTCGGCGTGATCCTGGAGCGTTACGGCAGCGATGCTGTGATCGAGATCGAGGGACACACGGACAATGTGCCCATCCACAGTTCTAAATTCGCGGATAACGAGGAACTGAGCAGTGCCAGAGCACTGTCGGTATTCTACTACCTGGTAGAGAATACTTCACTGGATCCTTCCAACTTAAGACATGCAGGAATGGGAGACCGCACTCCGGTAGCTGACAACTCTACCGATGAGGGACGCAGCAAGAACCGACGTGTAGAGATCAGAATATATAATCCTTCCGTGGCGAATTAGCACGGAGAGGGAAAGGGAGCATAAGACGAATGAAGAAAAACCTGATGACGGTACTGATTTTGGCATTACTGATCGTAAATATTGTATTGACCAGTGTCATGCTGGTAAGTATTGTAGGCACCAATAAAAAGACCGCACAGCTGGTGGATAACATCACCACAGCCATGAATCTGGAACTGACGGTACCCGGAGGGGAGAGCGCAGCAAATGTGTCTCTTACCGATACGGAAGTATATAACATTTCCGATACCATGACGATTCCGTTAAAGTGTGAGGCAGGTGCCAAGCAGGATTACATCATGTTCGATGTATCTCTGTCTATCAATAAGAAGAGCAAAGATTATAAGACCTACGGAAGCAGTGATACCCTGTCCAGTTATGAGAATCTGATCAAGGATGCCATTACGGCGACTGTATCCGCACATACAGAAGAAGAGTGCAGTGAGGACATGGAAGGTCTGAAAGAAGAAATTCTGAAATCCATTCAGAATCTGTTCCAATCCGACTTCATCTATAAGGTCGCAATCAGCGGAGTGAAATTCGGCTGATGAGACACAAAAATAAGATGACAGGAGGTGAGGACCTGTGAGCGATATACTTTCGCAAAATGAAATTGACGCCCTTCTGAAGCAGTTGTCAGAAGGAGATTTGGACGTGGATCGGATCCAGGGCGAGGATGAAAAGCAGGTCAAGAATTACGACTTCAGCCGTCCTACCAAGTTCTCCAAAGAACATTTAAGGACGTTAGAGATCATATTTGAACATTACAGCCGTCTGATCTCCACGAACCTCCCGGTATATCTGCGCAAAAATGTGCAGGTAACGGTGGCAAGTTCGGAAACGGTTACATTCAGTGAATTCTCCAACGCACTGTCGAATCCGTCGGTGCTTGGTATTGTTAATTTTGCGCCGCTTAACGGCAACATTATTATAGAGATCGCAACGAACCTGTGTTATGCCATGCTGGACCGCATGCTGGGAGGCAGCGGACAACCCTTGGAAAAAAGCAGAGATTTCTCTGACATAGAGCTGACGATTTTACAGAAGCTTCTGGTCATGTTTACCCAACTCATGAGAGAACCCTGGAAAAATGTTGTTGAGATCTCACCGGTCTTAAGCCGGTTGGAGACAAATCCCCAGTTCGCACAGGTGATTGCACCCAGTGACATGATCGCCATCGTGACTTTGAATATGAAGATCGGGGATGTCGAAGGAATGGTAAATATCTGTCTTCCTTTCTTTACACTGGAAGATGTGATGGATAAACTGAACACCAAATACTGGTTCTCCACAATGCAGGAGAATCATGATGAACACTACGAGGAATACATTGAGTCCATGATCCGCAGAGTGGATGTTCCCATCAAGGCCGTGCTGGGTAAGAGCACGATTTCGGTGAACGATTTCCTGAATCTGCAGGTGGGTGACTGTATCCGGCTGGATTCCAGAGTCGATACCGACATGGATGTGTATGTGGGCAATATTAAAAAGTTCACGGCATTGCCCGGCACGGAGAGAGACTCATATGCTGTTCAGATCACATCGGTGATCAGAGAGGAGGAGTAACGATGGATGGGATGTTATCTCAGGATGAGATAAATGCCCTGCTGCAGGGCATGGATCTGTCGGACACTGCGGATGGCGGTGATACGGCGGCTCCTGCACCGGAGAGCAGCACGGCTGACAATAATGACAACGGATATGTGACAGACGCGGAACCGACAATCGGAGACGGTGAGGTACTGACGGATGTGGAGAAGGATGCCATCGGTGAAGTAGCCAATATCAGTATGGGATCTTCCGCCACCACATTATATTCGCTGGTCAACCGTAAAGTAAATATTACCACACCGGTGGTTACGCTGGCTACGTGGAACACTTTACTGGATACTTACGAAAAACCCTGTGTGTTTATTCAGATCAAATATACCCAGGGACTGGACGGTACCAATATTCTGGTGCTGAAGGAACATGATGTAAAAGTAATTACTGACCTGATGATGGGCGGTGACGGTACCAATACAGACGGAGAGCTGGGAGAGCTGCATCTGAGTGCAATCTCCGAGGCCATGAACCAGATGATGGGATCTGCGGCAACTTCCCTTTCCACTCTGCTGCAGACGGTCATTGATATCAGCCCGCCGGAGTCTTCTCTTTTTGATCTGACGAAGGTAAAGGACGGCAAGGAGATCGCTCCTTTCCTGGGAGGTACTTTTGTAAAGATCGCGTTCCGTATGCAGATCGATGATCTGGTGGACAGCTCCATTATGCAGCTGTATCCGATTGACTTTGCGAAAAAACTGGTGGAGACCTTTATCAATACCCAGATGGACAGCATAGATGGAGCCACGGAAGAACAGCCCGCGCAGACACAGGAAAGCGCACCTGCGCAAAATATGCAGAGCAGTGCTGCTATGACAGGTGGTACGAATAATATGACCCAGCGTGGTATGGACAACAAGGGACAGCAGAATTCCATGAACATGAACGGTATGAACCAGATGAGTAATATGGGCATGAATCCCATGGGTAATATGAACAGTATGAACCAAATGGGCGGCATGGGTATGAGCCAGATGGGCATGAAACAAATGGGTAACATGAACGGCGTGAATCCGATGGGCAACATGGGTATGGCTAACAATTCCATGGGTATGAACCAGATGGGCAACGTGAACGGTATGGGCATGATGAATCAGATGGGCATGATGGGAATGCCCGGGCAGAATGTACAGAATGTGAATGTACAGCCTGCACAGTTCCAAAGCTTTTCCAATGAGAATATGGGAATGACGGGACAGGAGAACATCGGGCTGATCAAAGATGTGCCTTTGGAAGTAACCGTAGAACTTGGAAGGACGACGAAGTCCATATCCGATATTCTGGACTTCTCACCGGGAACCATTATCGAACTTGACCGTATTGCCGGAGAACCGATCGATGTATTGGTGAACGGCAAGTTCGTAGCCAAGGGAGAGGTGGTTGTAATTGAAGAGAGCTTCGGCGTAAGAATTACGGAGATCATAAAATAAGCAGAGAATAGACCAAATAAACGGAGGAAAATTTAATGGCTAAGAATATTTTAATCTGTGATGATGCAGCATTTATGAGAATGATGATCAAGGACATTCTGACCAAGAACGGTTACAATGTTGCAGGAGAAGCAGAGAACGGAATGAAGGCAGTGGAGAAGTTCAAAGAGGTAAATCCGGATCTGGTACTGATGGATATTACCATGCCGGAGATGGATGGCATCCAGGCACTGAAGGAGATCAAAAAGATCGACGGAGGCGCTAAGGTGATCATGTGCTCCGCAATGGGCCAGCAGGCAATGGTTATTGAGTCTATTCAGGCAGGCGCCAAGGACTTTATCGTGAAACCTTTCCAGGCAGACCGTGTTATTGAAGCAGTGAAAAAGGTAGTGGGTTAATGATCATACTCACCGGAAAAGCAGACAGCTATGCTCAGTTTATTACAGTGCTGCTGATCTTCGTTGCAGTGCTGGCGGTAACCGCATGGGTGACGAAATGGATCGCAGGATACCAGAAGAAGCAGGGAGCGGAAAGCAATATTGAAGTAAGGGAGACCGTACGGATTGTCAACAATAAATACATTCAGCTGATCCGGGTCGGAGAGACCTATTTCGCTGTTGCGGTCTGCAAGGATACCGTGACGACTCTGGGAGAGATTCCGGCAGAACAACTAAAGGATATGACAACATCGGAAAATACTTCCGGTTTCCGGGAGATATTGGAACGTGCGGCGAAGAAAGAGAATGAAGAGAAAGATCATTGATTTTGATTCCGACAGAAAATTAAAGATGGTTATTTATATGGTATGCCTGCTGGTCACGGTGGGCATATTGTGTATTTGCACCCCGGTGAAGGTACATGCGACAGAGCATCATCTGACGGGGGATACCGAGGTATCTACCGTGATCAATCCGGCAGGAACGGCTACTACACCGGAAGAGGTGGGAAGTCTGAACACTGCCAACACCGTCAGCATTACCTACAATAACGGTAACGGACAGATCAACGGAGCGCTGCGTATTCTGATCACTCTGACGCTGATTGCACTGGCTCCCACCATTATCATCATGATGACCTCTTTTACGAGGATCATTATTGTATTGCATTTTACCAGATCTGCCCTGAATACGCAGACGGCACCGCCAAACCAGATCCTGATCGGACTGGCACTGATCCTGACATTTTTCATTATGGAACCTACCATTAACAGGATCAATGAGGAAGCGATACAGCCTTTTGAGGAAGGCACCATAGACCAGAGTGAAGCTCTGGAAAAGGGTATGGCTCCTTTGCGGGAATTTATGTATCCCCAGACCCAGGTGAAAGATGTGGAGCTGTTTATGGATATTGCAGGACTGGAATGGGACGGAACCCTGGAGGATATTCCAAATTCAGTACTGGTTCCCAGCTTTATGATCAGTGAGCTTCGAACCGCGTTCTGGATCGGATTTATGATCTATATTCCTTTTATCGTGATCGACATGGTAGTGGCATCCACACTGATGAGTATGGGTATGATGATGCTGCCGCCTACGACGATCTCCATGCCCTTCAAGATACTGTTGTTTGTTCTTGCCGACGGCTGGGCACTGATCATAGGTCAGCTGGTGCAGACATTCTATTAACCGGGAGATGAGGTTTTGTTATGACGATTGATGCAGTATCGGAAATGACAAATAATGCGTTATATGTGATCATCAAGGTATCCCTGCCGGTACTTCTGGTGTCGTTGATCGTCGGTCTGGTCATCAGTATTTTCCAGACGGTGACATCCATTCAGGAGCAGACACTGACATTTGTACCAAAGATCATTGCAATATTTCTGGCGCTTGTCCTGTTGGGCAGCTGGATGATGAACACCATGGTGGAATACACCGTGCAGCTCTGGTCAAGCTTCAGCCAATATGTACACAGGTGATGGGATGACTACATGATAGATTTTTCGTTTTCCATTTACGATCTTGAATATTTCCTGCTGATTTTTGTCCGGGTATCCTGCTTTGTGTATATCGCTCCCTATTTCGGAATGAACGATACGCCTGCCAGGATCCGGATCGGTATCAGTGCATTTACAGCAATTCTGCTCTATGAGACACTGACATCGGTGGACGCGGTGGTGTTTGATACGGTGATGGAATATGCCGTGATTGTTATGAAAGAAGCAATCGCCGGTCTGCTGATCGGCTTTGGTGCCAATATCTGTATGGCAATTGTTAATTTTGCCGGTTCAATCGCGGATATGGAGACAGGACTTTCCATGGCGACACTGATGGATCCGGCGACCAGAGAGAGCACCAGTATTACCGGTGTGCTGTATCAGTATTCTTTTATGCTGATGCTGATCGCTTCCGGAATGTACCGCTATCTGTTTGGGGCACTGGCAGACAGCTTTGTGCTGATCCCGGTGAACGGTGTGGTGTTTCACGCAGACAGCCTGTTACAGTCCATGATCGAATTTATGAATGACTATATCATGATCGGCTTTCGCATTGTATTGCCGATTTTTTGTGCAACATTATTGCTGAATGCAATCCTGGGCGTACTGGCAAAAGTATCGCCGCAGATGAACATGTTCGCGGTCGGTATTCAGTTAAAGGTGCTGACGGGACTGGCAGCAATGTTTCTGACGGCGGGAATGCTGCCGGGAGCGGCGGATTTTGTCTATCAGGAGATGAAGAAAATGGTGGTGTCCTTTATCGGAGGTATGATGTGAGCTTAGAATACAATCTGCAATTCTTTGCCGCAGAAGGACAGGGCGGAGAGAAAACAGAACCCGCTACCGAGAAAAAGCTGACAGATGCCAGAAAAGGAGGTCAGGTAGCAAAAAGCCGAGAGATCGCCAACGGACTTGGACTCCTTGCGGTGTTCCTGGTATTGAAACTATGGGTGGGACACATGGGCTACCAGTTCATGAATGTGTTTTCCACTATTTATGAAAAGATTCCGGAAGTCGTAACTTTCTGGCACGGAAATATGCCCCAGACGGATGCTGGTATCGTATTCCGGGATATGATGCTGGAATCTGTGATTATTATGGCACCCTTATTGCTGATCGGCTTTGTGGTAGCTTTTTTGAGCGATGTGGTGCAGGTGGGATGGAAACCAACTGCCAAACCGATGCAGCCCAAATTCTCCAAACTGAGTCCAATCTCCGGATTCAAGCGGATCTTTTCCGTCAATTCCGTGGTGGAGCTGATCAAATCTTTGCTGAAGATTGGACTGATCATATACATATGCTATAATTACCTGAAGGATAAATGGCCGATACTGTACACCTTATATGACCTGGAGCTGACCCAGGCAATCGCTCTGATCGGTGAGACGGTGACGGACTTGGGCATCCGGATCTCTTTAATCTACATGATCATTGCTGCGGCGGATTTCATCTACCAGAAGTACAAGTTCAGCAAAGACATGCGGATGACCAAACAGGAGATCAAAGAAGAATATAAACAGCAGGAAGGTGACCCCCAGGTCAAGGGACGTATCCGGCAGAAGATGCGGGAAGTATCCCAACGGAGAATGATGCAGAACCTTCCCCAGGCGGATGTGGTCATCACCAACCCTACCCATTATGCGGTAGCCATAAAATACGATCCCGAGGTGGCGGATGCACCTATTGTGATTGCCAAGGGTGCGGACAATCTGGCAGCGAAGATCAAAGAGGTCGCCAGGGATCATAAGATTGAAATCGTAGAGAATAAACCACTTGCGAGAATGCTGTATGCAAATGTGGATGTGGGACAGACCGTTCCCCCGGAGCTTTACCAGGCGGTGGCGGAGGTTCTGGCATTTGTATATCATCTGCAGGGAAAAGTATAGAGAAATGTCAAAATTAAAAAATACACAGGCAGAAAGGATGTCAGGCACAGATGAAAATGAAAAAAGCGGATGTGGGTGTAGCAATCTATATCATGGCGGCCATTATTATGTTTATTGTGCCGATTCCCTCCTGGCTTCTGGATATTCTGCTGGCAGTCAATATTTCCATTGCACTGACGGTGCTATTTGCCACCATGTTCAGCAAGGAAGTACTGGATATGTCTTTCTTCCCGACGATGCTTCTGTTCACCACGATCTTCCGTATCGCGTTGAACACATCCTCTACCCGTCTGATCTTACGAGACGGTAATGCGGGTAACGTCGTGGAGACTTTCGGTGAGTTTGTAGGCGGCGGTGACCTGGTCATCGGTGTCATTATCTTCATCATTTTGATCCTGATCCAGTTCATGGTCATCAACAAAGGTTCCGAGCGTGTATCCGAGGTAACGGCAAGATTTACCCTGGATGCCATGCCCGGTAAACAGATGGCAATCGATGCGGATTTGAACACCGGAGCCATCACGGATGCGGAAGCAAAGAGACGAAGAGAGAAGATCCAGGAAGAAGCAAGTTTTTTCGGTTCCATGGATGGTGCCGTGAAATATGTAAAGGGTGACGCGGTAGCGGGTCTGCTGATCACCACCATCAATATTGTAGGCGGTATCGTCATGGGAGTGACGAGACAGGACATGGATATCACAGCAGCTCTGAACAAATACGCAATCCTCACCATCGGTGACGGTCTGGTGAGCCAGATTCCCTCACTGTTAATCTCCCTGTCCACCGGTATTCTGGTGACCAAGGGAAGTAAGGATGCAGATTTCGGAACCACGCTGGTCAGCCAGTTATTCGGTGTACCGAAGGCACTGTACCTGGTGGGAGCCATGCTGGCGATCCTGGGATTTGTGACGCAGTTAAATACGATCCTGTTTGTGGGACTGGGTCTGGTGTTTATCATTGTGGCGAGAAACATCGAGGGAACCATCGAGACGGCGAAGATCGAGCAGGAGGTAGACAGTGAAGAGGCTGCGGCGGAGGAGATCCGGCAGCCGGAGAATGTCAACAGCCTGTTACAGGTGGATCCCATCGAGTTGGAATTCGGTTACGGTATTATTCCGCTGGCGGATGTGAACCAGGGCGGCGACCTGCTGGACCGTGTCGTTATGATACGAAGACAGATTGCACTGGAACTGGGTACTGTGGTGCCTATTATCCGACTGCGTGATAACATTCAGCTGAATCCGAACCAGTATATTATCAAGATCAAGGGAATCCAGGTCAGCGAAGGCGAGATCCTGTTTGACCATTATATGGCGATGAACCCCGGATATGTGAAAGAGGAGATTACGGGTATTCCTACTTTTGAGCCTTCCTTCCATCTGCCGGCGATCTGGATCACAGAGGGACAGCGAGAACGGGCGGAGAGCCTGGGCTATACCGTAGTGGATCCCCCCTCCATTATTGCTACGCATCTGACGGAGATTATCCGCCAGCACATTGCGGAACTGCTTACCAGACAGGATGTTCAGAATCTGATTAATAATGTCAAGGAGAACAATCCCTCCCTGGTGGACGAACTGGTACCGAAGCTGCTTGGACTCGGCGAGATTCAGAAAGTACTGCAGAATCTGTTAAAAGAGGGCATCTCCATACGAGATCTGCTGACGATTTTAGAGACACTGGCAGATTATGCACCGACGACGAGAGATACGGATATTCTTACGGAGTATGTCAGACAGAGCCTGAAGAGAGCTATCTCCACGAAATACTTTCCTTCCCATGAGACCACCAGCGTACTGACACTGGATCCCAAGATAGAGCAGGAAGTGATGGGAAGTGTGAAGCAGACCGAGACGGGAGCCTTCTTAAATCTGGATCCTGCCAGAAGTAAAGCCATCCTGAACGCGGTGGGCGAGGAGATCAAAAAGCTGGAAAATATGGGAAAGACTCCTATTATTATGACTTCCCCTATTGTAAGAATGTATTTTAAACGACTGACGGAAGATTACTATCCGGATCTGGTCGTAGTATCCTATAATGAAGTGGAACCCAATGTGGAATTACAGTCTGTGGGAATGGTCACAGCCTAGGAACAGGCACAGTGAACCGCCGCAGGAGCGAGGAATAGTATGATAATCAAAAAATTTACGGGGAAGACAGAAGCGGAAGCCACAGAGGCTGCGAAAAAGGAATTGGGAAGTACCCTTGTGATCATGAATGTGCGTGAGGTGAAAAAGAAAGGATTGTTTGCTTTTCTGTCACCGAAGCAGATAGAGGTCACCGCGGCGCTGGAGGAAGAAGCACCGGCGAGACCGCAATACGGCAGTATGCTCCGGACAGCAGCGGATAAGGAGATCCGGACGGAGCAGCATGTGTTAGCCAAAAACAGCGCAGAGAACATTGAAAAAAAGCTGGACAGCTTACAGACGCTGCTGGAGAGTCAGTTAAATAACAGACAACCCGAAAAAGACGAATCCGCAAAGGCACAGGATGTGCCGGATGCCGAAGGAAAAGAGGAGAAGACCTCCGATATGGCTGCTGCGGAGAAAAAGGAAGAAGAGGAAAATCCCGAACAGGATAAATTCATACGACTTTTGTATAATAAGATGCTGGACAATGAAATGGATCAAAAATATGTCAACAGCATTTTAGAAGATGCTTCGAAGACGAAGAAAGCAGATCTGCCGTTTGATTATCTGTTGGCAAACATCTATCAGAAGATGGTACTCAAATTCGGAAAATCCGAAGGAATCACTCCTTCGGAAGAAGGACCCAGAATCGTATTGTTCATTGGACCTACGGGAGTGGGAAAGACGACTACCATAGCGAAACTTGCCGGCAGGTACTGCGTGGAAGAGAAAAGGAAAGTGGCACTTTTGACCGCAGATACCTATCGTATTGCCGCAGCGGAACAGTTAAGAACCTATGCGAATATTTTAGAGACGCCGTTTCGGGTCATCTATACTCCGGAGGAACTGCAGGCAGCGGTAGATGATTATTGGGACTGTGATTATATTTTTATAGATACAGCGGGGAGATCACATCAGAATACGGATCAGCTGGAGAAGATGAAGGAAATGGTGGCTGCGCTAAAGAAACCGGAGCGGTATCAGGTATTCCTGGTTCTAAGTGCAACGACCAAATACAGGGATCTTCAGAAGATCGCGGATTGTTACGGTAAGATCGCAGACTTTGAGCTGATTTTTACCAAGTTGGATGAAACAGAGGCAGTGGGGAATCTGCTGAATATGAAGCTTTATATCGATGCGCCGATCGCTTATGTGACCTGCGGACAGAATGTTCCGGACGACATGGAAGTATTCAATCCACAGAAGACAGTAAAGCAGATCCTCGGCGGAAAGGAATAAGCGTTCACAGAAAGGCGCGGAAAAATGGATCAGGCGGAACAGTTAAGGATCATTAAAGCAAATAAGCAGATACGACCTACTGCAAGAGTCATTACCGTCACCTCCGGCAAGGGTGGTGTCGGAAAATCCAATATGTCCATCAATCTGGCAATTCAATTCCGTAAAATGGAGAAACGGGTGATCATTCTGGATGCGGACTTCGGACTGGCGAACATTGAGATCATGTTCGGAGCGGTACCGAAGCACAATCTGTGTGATCTGGTCTATGAGGGCAGGAGCATCAGTGACATCATTACCTGGGGACCCATGGAAGTAGGCTTTATCTCCGGTGGCTCGGGAATTGCCGGTATGTCGAATCTGGGGCGGGATGCCCTGACCTGTATCATACAGAATCTGGCGGAGTTAGATGCCGTGACAGATGTGATCATTGTGGATACCGGCGCAGGAATCTCAGACAGTGTGCTGGAATTTTTAGTGGCAAGTGGGGAAGTACTTCTGGTGACCACACCGGAACCGACATCTATCACAGACTCTTATTCATTACTGAAGGCTCTGTACAGACATCCGAGGTTTGAGGAAGACTATACCAAGGTCAAGATGGTAGCCAACCGGGTGGATAATGTGAAGGAAGGACAGGTATTGTTCGAAAAGCTGAATGCGGTAGTCACCAGATACCTGAAGACTCCTATGGAATACCTGGGATGTGTACCGCAGGATGCCCAGGTCGTGCAGGCAGTGATGCAGCAGGTACCGGTATCCATACAGAACCCCGGGGCGAAATCCAGTCAGGCATATGAACGGATCGCACAGAGACTGTGCGACAAGACCCAGGAGGAACAGCCCAGACGCGGAATGGCAGCTTTTTTCTCACACATTATAGGAACCAGGAACGGAGCTGCAAAACAATCCAGATAAGTGAGGTACAAAAATATGTTGTCCAGATTTGTGGAAGAAGGATCCAAAGTAGAACTCCGTGCGCTGGAACGCGGACTGGGTGAAAAAGGTGCGGAAAATACGGCAAAGACATATCAGAGCCGTGTACTGCAGATCCTTTCGGAGGACACCCTGGAGATCTCCATGCCCATGGAACAGACCAAACTGATCCTTCTGCCGGTGGAGAGCGAATACGATATGGTGTTTTTTGAGGAGAACAGTCTGTATCAGTGTTTTGCCAAAATAGTGGACCGTTATAAGAGCAACAACGTCTACGTGCTGGTAATGGAGCTGACCAGCAATCTCAGAAAATATCAGCGAAGAGAATATTACCGTTTCAGTTGTGCCCTGGACATGTGCGCAAGAAACCTGGAGGAGGAAGAGATCGAGGCACTGGAGAAAAATTCTCCCTACAAACTGCAGCCCGGACTTCCCTTGAAGCACAGTGTGATCGTAGATATCAGCGGAGGGGGCTTACGATTCATGTCATCCCAAAGATACGAACCCGACAGCCTGATCCTGTGCAGTTATCATCTGCTCACGAAGGACGGGGAGCGGAAAAAATACGATGTGGTAGGCAAGGTGCTGGCGGTACGGGAGCTGGAGAACAGAAGGGGAATCTTTGAACACAGAGTCCAGTACTACAATCTGGATGTGAATACCCGGGAAGAGATCATACGTTTTATATTCGAAGAAGAGCGTAAGAGCCGCAAAAAGGAGAGAATGAACTGATGCCAAAAAAAATACTGCTTGTAGATGACTCTGCACTCATGAGAAGAGTGCTGTGTGATATAATAGATTCAGACATAAGATTCCAGGTGGTTGACAGGGCAAAAGACGGATTGGAAGCCTTTGACCTGCTGAGCAGAAACAGCTACGATGCTGTAGTCCTGGATGTAAATATGCCGCGAATGAACGGATTGCAGTTGCTGCAGGAATTGCGGAAATACAAGATCCCGGCAAGGGTGATGATGGCGAGTACCGATACGATGGAAGGTGCCAGAACCACACTGGATGCTCTGGAACTGGGAGCACTGGATTTTGTACATAAGCCGGACAGTGCAGTGGACTGCCGGGGCGAGAATTTCCGAAGAGAATTCCTGCAAACACTGAATGTGGTAGCGAACAGTAAGCTGCCGGTATTTGCTGAGGAGGAGAAGCTCTCCGAAGAGAAGGACACCGTAAAAGAGATGATGAAGATCATCAATCATCATCCGGTCAGTGTGTTCGGCAGCAAGATCGTAGCCATCGCAAGCTCCACGGGAGGTCCGAAGTCGCTTCAGTCCGTGATTCCCCTTTTGCCGGCGAACTTAGATGCACCGGTGTTAGTCGTGCAGCATATGCCGGTGGGATTTACAGCGTCCCTGGCAGAGAGACTGGACAATTTAAGCCAGCTTCATGTAAAGGAAGCAGCAGAGGGAGAAGAACTGAAAAAGGGATGGGTCTACATCGCCATGGGCGGTAAGCACCTGAATGTCGTCACTTCTCCGGCGGGACGACATACCCTGCATTTGTCGGAGGAACCTTACAGAGAGGGTGTCAGACCCTGCGCCAATTATATGTATGAATCGCTGCAAAACAGCCGTTTCGATTCGGTGGTATGTGCCGTAATGACGGGTATGGGAGCAGACGGAACGGAAGGAATCGGCAGATTAAAGACTTCCAAGAAGACATATGTGATCGCCCAGGATCAGGATACCAGCGTAGTATTTGGAATGCCTAAAAGTATAATCCAGGCAGGGCTTGCCGATCAGGTAGTACCCTTGGATCAGATAGCCCAGGAGATCATACTTCACGTAGGAGTAAGCAAGTAAGCAATACATGCCGCTTTCGGCAATACCGTGGCAGGCAGAATGGAGGAAGAGATGGACGTAAGCCAATATCTTGAAATTTTTCTGGATGAAACAAATGAACATCTGCAGAACCTGAACACACAGATTCTGGAACTGGAGTCAGACCCCGAGAACATGGACAATATCAATGAGATATTCCGTGCGGCGCATTCCCTGAAAGGAATGGCGGGAACCATGGGCTACAAGCGCATGCAGAACCTGACCCACGATATGGAGAATGTGTTCTCGGAAGTGCGCAACGGCAACATTAAAGTAAAGCCGGAGATGATCGATGTATTGTTCCAGTGCCTGGATGCTCTGGAGGAATACAAGAATAATATTCAGGAGACCTCTGATGAGGGAACCAATGACAACGAGAATCTCATCAAAGCACTGAACGATATCTTAAACGACGGCAAGACCGAAGCCCCCGCAGCCAAGGAAGAAGCTCCCACACCTGCAGCACCTGCCGCAGAAGCCGGCGCAGAGGAAAATGAAAAGTGGAATGACATTGCCTTTGAAGACAGCCAGATTCGTGTGATCAAAGAAGCTATGAAGCAGGGCAAAAATGTATACGGAATCAACGTAGTGGTACAGGAGAGCTGCATCCTGAAGGCAGCAAGAGCTTTCCTGGTATTCAAGGCAGTGGAAGAAAAGGGTGAGATCATCGTATCCATGCCCAGTGCACAGGATGTGGAAGATGAGAAATTCGACAGAGATTTCACTCTGATCGTATTATCCGATTATTCCCTGGATGACATCATCAAGGCAGCCGAGAGCGTATCCGAGATCGCTCAGGTAACCGGTGCTGTTCTGGATCTGGCGAAGACAAAGAATTATCATCCCGAAGAAGAGACTCCCGAACCCGTGGAGAAGAAAAAGGAAGCAGTAGCAGAAGTCAAGGCAGAGCCTAAGAAAGAAGAGAAAAAGCCCGCAGCTGCAGCCAAGGCTCCGGAGAAGAAGCCCGCAAATAAGCCGGTAGTGAACCGTACCGTACGTGTGGATATTGAGAAACTGGATTCCCTGATGAATCTGGTAAGTGAGCTGATCATTGCCAAGAACTCTCTGGTAGCTGCATCCAGCAGCGATCAGGGCAACAATTCCGCATTCAATGAGCAGATCGAATATCTGGAGAATGTTACCACGAACCTTCACGAATCCGTGATGAAGGTACGAATGGTACCTATTGAGAGCGTAGTTGTGAAGTTCCCAAGAATGATCCGCGATCTGTCCAAGAAGCTGGATAAGAAAATGGAACTGTACATGACCGGTGAAGAGACAGAACTGGATCGTACCGTGGTGGATGAGATCGGAGATCCTCTGATGCATCTGCTTCGTAACTCTGCCGATCACGGTCTGGAGTCCGCGGAAGTGCGTGCACAGCGCGGCAAGCCCGAGCAGGGATCCATTTTCCTGGATGCATATCAGGATGGTAACAACGTAGTTATCGAAGTGAGAGATGACGGTAACGGTATTGATGTAGAAGCTGTTAAGAATAAAGCCATCGAGCGTAATCTGGTAACCACAGAGCAGGCAGCCAACATGTCGGAGAAGGATATTATCAATCTATTGTTCCAGCCCGGATTCTCTACTTCCGAGAAGGTAACCGATGTATCCGGAAGAGGTGTGGGGCTGGATGTCGTGAAGTCCAAGATCGAATCCTTAAGCGGTGAAGTGGAAGTGAAGTCCAAGTGGGGCGAGGGAAGTACCTGGACCATTCGTCTGCCTCTGACCCTTGCAATCATTCAGGCTCTGATGGTAGTCGTAGGCGGAGAAAAGTATGCGATCTCTCTGGGATCTATCCAGACGATCGAAGATATCTCCCCGAAGGACATCAAACTGGTAGAGAATAAAGAAGTCATCAACTTAAGAGGAACTGTAATCCCTCTGATCCGTCTGACAGAAGTACTGGATGTCGAGAGCACCAGATCCCCGGAGGACAACCTGATCGTTGTCATTGTCAAGAAGGGCGATAAAATGGCAGGTCTTGTCATCGACGAACTGATCGGACAGCAGGAGATCGTTATCAAGTCTCTTGGAAAATACATCAAACAGTGCAAATTCATCAGTGGTGCAACGATCCTCGGAGACGGTGAGGTAGCACTGATCCTGGATGCCAATGCATTACTGTAAGGAGGGAGATGACAGCTATGGAAGAACTTAGCATGAGAGAAGAATTAAAGGCCGGAGATGAGCGTAAGGTTGAGGAGGAATTTTTCCAGTATATTGTGATCCGCCTCGGAGGCGAACAGTACGGCATTGATATCCGCTATATTGATAATATTGTAAGAATGCAGCACATTACCAGAGTTCCCAAGGTGCCTGTTTATCTGAAGGGAGTAATCAATCTCCGCGGAGAAGTATTACCAGTTATGAGCCTCCGGCTCAAAATGGGACTGGAGGCAGACGAGATGACCCGTGCCACCAGAATCATTATTCTGAAGCAGGAGCAGCAGGGAAGCGTGGGAATCATTGTGGATGAAGTAAAGGAAGTGGTAACTCTCGGAAGCAGTGAAATCGAAAAAATGTCACAGAATACCGGCGAGAGCAGGAAGAGCTTCATCACAGGTGTCGGTAAACACAATGGGGAGCTGATCTCTTTACTGGATCTGAATTCCATTACACTGGAGGAAAACGCATAAAGGAGAGAGATCCATGGGAGACCTGAGTTTAGAGAAAGTTTCGGAAACATATCTGGATGTTTTAAAAGAAATCGGCAACATCGGAGCGGGCAACGCTATGACAGCACTCTCCCAGATGCTGAACTGCAAGGTAGACATGAAGGTACCGCAGGTAAAGCTTTTGGATTTTAACGAAGTAGGAGCTCTGATGGGCGGAGAAGAGCAGGTAATGATCGGCGTATTCTTAGGAGTCGAAGGTGATATTACCGGCAGCATGATGTTTCTGGTAGAGCAGAACAGTGCAAAACATCTTCTCCATAAGATCCTGGGGGATATGGTACAGCAGGACGGATTTTCGGAGATCGAATTTTCCGCCATGCAGGAGATCGGCAACATTATCACCGGAGCCTATCTGAATTCCCTGTCCATGCTGACGAATCTGACGATCATCCCAACGCCTCCGTCTCTGACCCTGGATATGGCAGGTGCGATCTTAAGCGTGCCCGCCATCGAATTCGGGATATTGGGAGACAAGATTTTACTGATTCAGTCACAGTTCTATGATGAGGTAGAGATCGACGGTTATTTCATTCTGGTTCCTGATATTGAATCCTATCCCAAGATCCTGTCATCTTTGGGAATACCGGTGGAATAAGGAAGTCGGAAGCAGAAGAAGGGGAGCAGAATGAGCGAGATAATTAAAGTAGGAATGGCGGATCTGAAGACCTGCGTAAGCCCCGACGGAGTGACTACTTTGGGACTGGGATCCTGCGTGGGAATAGCGATTCGCGATCCGGTGACGAAAATAGGCGGTCTGGCACATATTATGCTGCCGGACAGCACTACGATCCGCAACAGTAACCAGAATATCGCAAAATTTGCAGATACGGGAATTGATGAACTGGTCAGACAGATGGAGAAACTCGGCGCGAGAAAGGCAAGAATGGTTGCCAAGATCGCCGGCGGAGCCACCATGTTCACCTTCCAGGGACGCAACGATATGATGCAGGTGGGGGAACGCAATGTGGAAGCGGTCAAGAAAAAGCTGAAAGAGATCAGCATCCCCATTCTTGCGGAAGATACAGGTAAAAACTACGGAAGAACCGTAACTTTCTATCCGGAGACCGGAGAATTCCATATCCGTGCTGTGGGAAGAGATGAATCGGTGATCTGACAGAGTTTGTATAGGAAGAAGATTATGAACAGAAAGAACATGCCATTGCTTCTGATGCTGATTGCGGGTGCATGCACCTGCATCGTTACATTGGTAAGATCATACTCGGTGTTAGCAAGTCTGGTGGCACTTTTTGCGGTGATGCTTTTGTTCTATTGTCTGGGAAGTGTGATTCGTCTGCTGCTGGATCGATTTGACAGACAGAACGAGGAGAAGGCAAAACAAGAGCAGGAAGAGAAGGCGGAAGAAGCAGCTGCGACGGAAGAAGACGCAGGGCAGAAGGGTGTAAGCGAATCGAATGGATGAAACCGGTAAGAAGAGGTTATTAGAAGAATATGCTGCTAATAAGCGACCGGAGACCAGGGAACAGCTGATACTGGAATATGCTCCGCTTGTGAAAGTGGTAGCCGGAAGACTGAGCATGTACCTGGGATACAATGTGGATTATGAAGATCTGGTAAGCTACGGTATCTTCGGATTGATCGATGCCATCGACAAGTTCGATTGCATGAAAGAAGTGAAGTTCGAGACCTATGCCAGTCTGCGCATCCGGGGAGCGATTCTTGACCAGATCCGTAAAATGGACTGGATTCCCCGTACGATCAGACAGCGGCAGAAAAAAATCGATGCTGTCATCAAGGAAGTGGAGCAGACCACCGGACGCACTGCGACGGATGAAGACATTGCACAGGGGCTGGGAATATCCTCCGAGGAATACCTGGACTGGCAGTCCCAGATGAAAGTTACGGGACTGGTATCCTTAAATGAGTACATGGAGCAGGGAAGCGATGTCTCCCAGGATTACAGCAGGCATACGACGGCGCAATTTGACAGCCCGGAAGAGAGCATAGAAAAAAAAGAACTGACCAAAGTACTGGGAGAAGCACTGGAGCTTCTGACAGAAAAAGAGAAAAAAGTAGTTATGTTATATTATTATGAGGATCTTACGCTGAAAGAGATCAGTAATATTCTGGAAGTGTCGGAATCCCGGGTATCACAGTTGCATACCCGTGCTTTACAGAAGATGAAGACCAAAATGGGAAACTACATGGGACTTTTATAGAACTTTGTTGACCTGCGCGGGATGCAGGATGGGAAGGCAGAGGAAAGGCGTATGCAGAATGGATATTTTCAGATAGTGACAGCACCGGGAGGTTATGGACTGCGAATCGTACCGCCAAAGGACGGGGGCAGTGGTGTGAATCTCCAGGAGATCCTCTCATATCTTGACAGAGAAGCGGTGCCTTACGATCCCATGACAATCAAAAAAGCGATTTTGAACGGTGAGGACACCGTCTGCTTTTTAGAGAGAAAAGATTGTCCGGAGCTGGAGGAGACTTACAGTATCGAGGTCAGCCAGGACAATATGCAGGTCACCCTACGTTTTTATCCCGCATCACAGACCGGGAAAAGAGCGACGATGGACAGCGTGATCAAAGATCTGAGATTCCGGAATGTAGTCTATGGAATTCAGATGAGCGTTCTGCAGGATCATTTTATGTCTGAGGGAATCTATTGCACGGATCTGGTGGTGGCAAAAGGAAAAGAACCCAGACACGGAACGGACGCATACATTAAGTATTATTTTAACACGGATGTTCATGTCCGGCCTACATTAAATGATGACGGAACGGTGGATTATTTCCATCTGAATATGATTAATCCCTGCAAGAAAGGGCAGCTTTTGGCGGAGACCGTTCCGGAGGATGAGGGCGAGTACGGAACCACGGTACAGGGCGCTAAGATAAAACCGAGACAGGTGAAAAAAGCACATCTGGAATTCGGACATAACATCGAGATCTCCGAAGACCGGAGAAAAATCACTTCTATGGTGGATGGGCATGTATCCCTGGTAGAAGGTAAGGTCTTCGTATCCGATGTCTACGAAGTGGAAAATGTGGATCTGTCCACCGGTAATATCGATTTTGAAGGAAGCGTACAGGTCAAGGGCAACGTGTCCTCCAATTTTGTCATCCGGGCGGGGGGCAATGTGATCATCAGCGGTGTCGTGGAAGGTGCTCATATCGAAGCCGGCGGCAACATTATCATTGCCAGAGGCATGAACGGTATGACCAAGGGAACGCTGAAAGCCGGCGGTAATATCGTGGCGAAATTTTTAGAGAATACCACTGCGGCTGCCGGCGGTTATGTCAGTACGGAATCCATTCTGCACAGCAATGTGACAGCCGCCACAGAGATTCAGGTCACCGGTAAGAGAGGATTTATCACCGGTGGGCATGTACGCGCCGGACAAAAGATCGAGGTGAAGACCCTGGGAGCCACCCTGGGAGCACCTACGGTGGTAGAGGTAGGTGTGGATCCCGAGAAAAAGGCGGAGTACATGAGACTTCAGAAGGAAGTCTCCGAGATCGTAAAAACGATTCGGAATATCCAGCCGATCCTCGCAAGCTTTGCGGAGAAAAAGAGCAAGGGAGTTCGCTTTACGCCGGATCAGATCAATTACATCCGGAATTCCGCAGCTACCATGGAGACGCAGAAAAAGAGTCTGGAAGAGAAGAACCGCAGAATGCAGGAACTGCAGCTGGAGTTCAATCCCCAGGAGAGAGCAATGGTGCTGGTAAAAGGAGAGGTGTATCCCGGTACCACGATCATCATCGGAGATTCTTCCATGCAGGTGAAGAGTACTTATCATTACTGCCGTTTTGAACGCATCGACGGTGATGTGAAGTCCACTCCCCTGTAAGAGATCATAGAAAAGAGGCACAGATATGGCATTTGGATCTTTAGAGATTGCTTCGATCCCCAGAACACAGGATTATACTGTGATGAAGCAGAATGAAGACAACAAGGGGACATTTCAACAGATGACGCTGGGACAGCAGACGCAGAAGCATACCGAGCAGCTCACCAAAGAGGTGCACAGCAGTGACGATGCGGACTGGTACACCGGACAATACGATGCCAAGGAAAAAGGCAGCAACGAGTATGCGGGTAACGGCGGCAAACGCCGCAAAAAGCAGCCGGAGGACGGTGTCGTAGTGAAAAAAGGGCATCAGGGATTTGACATTAAGATCTGACAATACAAAGGAAAAGTAGTAATATGGGCATTTTGGAAATCATCCTGCTGATTGCGGGAATTATAATATTCACGGGAAGCTTTTTCCTGCCGTTTGGCGGTAAAGAGAGCGAAGGGATCAACAGGGAAGCGGCAAAAGAAGAAATCCACGGTCTGGTGGAAGAGGAAATGAATAGCGTCCGAAGTCAAATGCAGGACAAAATGGAAGAGACCTCCGAGGATGCCGTGGAGAAGGCGGAGCGTTCCCTGGAACGTCTGACCAATGAGAAGATCATGGCGGTCAATGAATATTCCGACACGGTATTACAGGAGATTCATAAAAATCATGAAGAAGTAATGTTCTTATATGATATGCTGAACAGCAAGCATGCGAATATCAAGGACACCGTATCCAAAATGGATAAAGTGGTAAAGGCGGCTGAAAATAAGGTTGCTGAAGATAAAGTTACTGAAAATAAAGTAACGGAGAATAAAGTAACGGAGAATAAAGTAACGGAGAATAAAGTGACGGAGGATAAGCCAACAGAGACCGGGGCGGCATCATCCAAAACCGCAGATACTGCTCAGCCAGAACCGCTGGTACAGCCGGAGAATTCTCCCGAGATCGGATTCATGGGAGAGACGGTGCAGGAGGGACAGAACAATAACAAGAAGATCCTTGAGATGCACAGACAGGGCAAATCCACAGTGGCAATTGCCAAGGAACTGGGACTGGGCGTCGGAGAAGTGAAGCTTGTGATCGACCTGTACAAGGCCTGATGAGAATCGCATGAAGCAAGGATAAGAACGGAGAAATACAATAATGAAGTTAAAATATTATCTGCGCGGTCTCGGAATCGGAATGGCGGTAACGGCATTGATCTTAGGAATCAGCTTTTCCGGCAGACAGGGACAGGAGACGCAGACACTGACAGATGATCAGATTAAAGAGAGGGCTGCGGAACTGGGAATGGTGGATAGCAGCGAGCTGACCCTGGCGGCACTCCAGAACAGTGCGCAGTCGCAGCCACAGGTAACGACGGAGCCGGAAGCTACAGCAGAACCGGAGGCGACCGTGGAGCCGGAAGTCACGGCAGAACCGGAACTCGCGCATCCATCCATTACGTCCATTACAATCAATAAGGGTGCCGATTCCGGCAGTGTCAGCAGACAGCTCTACGAGGCAGACCTGGTGGAGAATGCGAAAGCATTTGACGATTACTTATGTAATAACGGCTACAGTCGCAACATCAATCCCGGCACCTATGAGATTGCACCCGGAACTTCCGAAGAAGAAATCGCCAAAATAATCACAGGAAAACATTAAAAACCCCTTGCTATAGGGGTTTTTCTGTGTTATAATCGCACTGTTGTGACAAAAAAACACGCCTTTCGATTTGGCGATGGTGCTCCTGCTTTGTGCAGAGGTCTTCGCCAGAGCTAACCGGGTTCTTAACGCGTCCCGGCAGAAAAGAAAAGCGGAAGATTTTAACCAAACGGAGGTAAATACATGAGCGTTATTTCTATGAAACAGTTACTTGAAGCAGGTGTTCATTTCGGACATCAGACCAGAAGATGGAACCCTAAGATGGCTCCTTACATCTTCACCGAGA
>ERZ808240.874-NODE-874-length-38775-cov-15.186854_pt1 | contig 38775 bp, 41 predicted proteins | sample MGYA00521084_ERZ808240 | MGnify/ENA primary metagenome ERZ808240 (study PRJEB31516, sample SAMN03275571) | gut metagenome | biome: mammalia-associated habitat; material: feces | host: Papio cynocephalus | place: Kenya | collected 2012-08-06 ... | reverse complement strand
TACTTTTAGTTAACAAAAGTGATGCACATAAAATAATCTCATTAGATAAAATATATTCCATATACATCACCTACTTTCTGTTAAAATTATATCAAAATATTATATTAAAATCAAGAAGGATTAGTAGTAAATTGTAAATTAAAACTAATATCACCAACAGAAGCATTATTTTCACAATCAACATCTTGTCCCTCTATCCATAAATATACTCTAACCTTTGTAATACCAGAAGCAAGTTGAAATAATTCTGTATTATTACTATTATTATTAATAGTAGCAATATCAACATCAACTGTCTTAAATAAATTAGGATATAAACTAGACTTAGCAGAATTAAGTCCTATATTCTGATTACTAAAAATATCAGATATAATACCATCATAAATAATTCTAGTTCCCCCAACAATACTAGTACTAACACCATATACATTAAGAGCATTACTAACCCCATATGCAGTATGAGTATCATAATTAGGTTCCCAAATATAAACATTATTAGAATCATTAGTAGATAAACTCTGAATAGTACCAAGTCCACTACCATCTAAAACATTACCCTCCAATATAAAAGCAACCCTAACAGCATTCTCTATACCATAACTATTATCACCCTGATAAGTAACCTTAGAATCACTTGTCAAATATATAGACTTACTCTCAGTAGTTTTTAAAAATAAATCAAATGCTAAAAATTTTCCTGAAGAGCTATCACCATTACCCTCTTGTTCAATACTCCTACTAGCAGTTAAAATATAATTACCCAAACTATCATTAGTAACCTCACCATAATACATTACTAATTTACCATCATTAATATCTCCCCCTGTACTAGTAGGTTCCAAATAAGAAGGAAGTTGATTAACACTAGTAGGATAACTACCATTATGAACACTAGTCAAATCATCTATATCCAACATTGCCTTCCATTCATTACCATCAGCACTTATTTCAATACCACCAGCAGCATTAACCTTAACATCTAAACTATCAACAGATACCATTCTATTAGTAGTAAACCAAGCATAAGTAGTAGTTGATAATAATATTCCCGTAAGAAGTAATATAAATAATAAATACAATATTCTTCTATTATTACTATCATCATTTTCTTCTTTTCTATATATAAGTTTTCTTCCCTTTACCTTACTTCTCATTTCACACCTCACTTATCCTTGCTTAATATGTTCCTCAGTAATATCCATATGCATCTTTATTTCTCCACCAATTAAAGCATTAACACAATCAGGATCATCGCCCTCAAGCCATACTACTATAGTAAATTTATCAACATCTCCAGGAGCAAATTTCTCTCTTTCCTCTAAAACAGGTATCTTATTATCATAAAACAAAACACTATCTTCCTCAGCCTCACCAGTAGAACTATTAGCCTTAGCATATATCTTTCTTTCCCCATTACGTATTACCATTATCCTAACAGCCTCATCTACATTCTTAATAACATCATCTATAGTAATTTGATACCAATAATGAACAACTTCAGTACCTTGATTTTCAATATAAAAAGTATATGCTATATAGTTATCACCATTATGACCACCATCACCCATATTATCTATATCATTAGGTATCCACTTATAAGAAATATTATCCATAAAATCTATATCATCAGCATATAACTTAAATTTACCATCTTTCCTATCAGAAGAATCATATAAAACAATCCCACTATCTAAACCAAAACTACTATCTAAAGTAATAGTAAACTTACCACCATTATAAATAATACCTAAAACAAAATAAGTAATAGTTAACAATAAAATCAAAACTAAAACAACTATCTTAGATATCTTAGAAAATTTCTTCCTTCTTTTTAATTTAGAAGCAGTAACAATTACTGTTCCATTAGCCATAAAACCTCACCACTCTACACTATTCTTATATTAATTATACTTTATGTATTTTTTAGTGTCAACTGAATTTAAAATACTTTACACATTGCACAACATTTAATATTATGATATAATCTTATCATACGAGGGGAGCTAAAAATGAGTACTAGAACTATAAAATATAATTTAAAATACAATCAAAAACTAAAACTTTTATTAGCGTGTATATCTCTATTAATATGTATCTCTTTTATCAAAGAAACATATGCAAAATATGTAACAGAAACAAATGCTGGAGTAGATATAACAATAGCAAAATGGAAAATATTAGTTAATAATCAAGACATCGTAAACAATAACAATCTAACCTCAACAATTACACCAAAATTTACCGGAAATACTAATATCAAAGATGACGTCATTGCTCCCGGAGCTACAGGATATTTTGACTTAATAATAGATCCAACAAATACAGATGTAACATTCTCCTATGAAATAACATCATCAGTAAACGAAAATAGTAGCGTTAAAGACTTATACATAACAGGATATAGTATTGATGACAATGAAGAAGTAAAATTTGAAGAAGAAGAGCAAAAAATTATAAAAGATACCATATTCTATGAAGAAAAAAGAACTCCAACCAAAATAAGAGTATTTATCTCTTGGCAAGATGGAGAAAATGAAACTATGAATAATATAGCAGATACATCTGCTACTCAAACAAAAGATAAAACTGCTAAAGTAGACGTAAATATCAAATTTATCCAAACTCCAAAAGCAGAAAAACAAACATAAAAAGAAGCACTAAATAAATGCTTCTTTTAATTTATACAATTTATGCTTGTAATGCTATAATCCTAAGTTTTAGTTCAATAACACTACCCTTAGGATTTTTTTCATAATAATCATATGCCTTTTTTCCCCATTCCGTATCACTCTCATCATCACCAGACTCATAAGGCCAAACAACAGAAAAATAAAATCCCTCTTCACCGCCACCATGACTAACAATAGGATTAGTAACCCCAATATCAATAGTAAAAGGATAATCATTTTTAAGAGAATTAAGTAATTCATCACTAGTAATTCCATCATCAGAAACAACATACTCTGTATCTAAAATTCTAACAGATAAAAGTTCATAATTTAATTTACCATCAGTCTCTCCAACATTCTTAATTCTAATTTCATCCCTATAATCATCCATACCAGGATACATCTCATCAACACTAAAACTTACCTCTTCTTCCAATTGTTCATTATCTATCTCAAAAGAAATATTCCAAGATTTAACATGAACATCAACCCCAGTAGCAACTTTATTAGTATAAATAAACCAAGCAAAAGAATTAAAACTAATAAGTAATGCAAAAAATAACAAACTTCTTAAATTTAATCTTCTCTTTAAAACTATTAAAATAGCTCTACCTAAAGAAACATTATCATTCTTATCATCCACATTACTCACCACCTTTAATTACTTTTCATTTTTTTCTCCTTCGCATGTATAACATCCATTATTTCAAAAAATAACAATACTACAAACGGTACAAAAACAATAAAATAAAATCCATACATATTATTAATAAGTTTTGATAGCATACTAAGAATTTTAAACTTATAAACAACTCGTCCCATAATCTGAGAAGAAGTAACTATAGGATCCTCAACACTATTAGCAATTCCTTTAGTATGAAAATATTTCTCCCCATTAGTTTCATCAATTTTAATAATTTGATGGGTCACAATCTTATCCTTAAAATCACCAGAAGCTCCCATATAAACAACATCTTCTCCGACATTTAAACTATTTATATCAGTCTCCCTACTAAGTATCATATCTCCAACTTTATATTTAGGAACCATACTCTCAGTAACAATAGTAAAGATTCTATATCCAAATACAGTTACATTATTATTAGATACTCTTTGAATAAAAATAACACTAACTAAAAGTACTATAAGTAAAGATAATATTGCTTTTAATATACTCTTAACAATTCTGTATCCCTTATTCTTTTCTAATTTTTTAAATTTCTCTTTCATATCAACATTCTTCTTTCCATCATCATTATATTTTTAAATTATTTAAAGAATCCAAATAATTACTAATATGTTTTCTAAATATTTGTTGTATCTCCCTATCACTAGTAACATTCTTATATTTAATAATAGTATACTGTTTAGATACAATATCTTTAAGTTCATCCTCACTTATATTTTCATTTAATGCCATAACTTGTGACACCATATTACCAACAATCTTCTCAGATATATCCTTTTTATTAACTGTACTTTCCGTATTAGATAATGAATCCATAACTAAATAATTAAGCATAAAAGACTCATCAATACATTCCTTTAAATTTCCATTATCCTCATAATTCTTACTATCTTTCTTTTTCTTTACAGAACTATCCATATGACTCTGCAAATAATTCCATAAATTTAAAGCATACTGAAAATTAACATTTTTCAAAATCAAATTAGTCTTCTTTATAGGAGAAGTAACTAAAGCGACATGTAACTTAGCTAAATTTTTATATACATCACTATTAGTAAGATCACTAATTTGTGCCTCTAACTTACTAATTCTGTCTGCTATAGATAAATTATTATCCCCCTTATTACCACTACCATTAGATTTTAATTTAGAATTCATCTCCATCGATACATCAACCATAGTACCACCAATCTTAGTACTACCATTATACTGAAACTTCTTATTATCTCTAACAGAAGATTCCGCTATCTCCCCTAATGATTTCTTTCTCTCAAGATAAGCTCTCATATTTTGAATTAAACTATAAATAAATCTATTTTCATAAGTATTAAAACTCTCTTCTTTATTAATATTAAGAATTTTAGAAGGTTTTACATCACCAGTCTTTTTATCATAATCCTGAATTAAATTAGTATTCCTAGACAAATGCTTAATACTTTCAACTGTAACCCTTCTAGCAAGTTCAATCTTAACTATATCTTCCTCATTAACAATAAAACGATTAGGATTTCTTAAAATATTATCCAAATATCTAATACATTTCTCCATCCTATCAAGCCATTCATAATCATAATCTTCACTATTGTAATCAGTAATAACCCTTAAATTAGAATTAATATGACTAGAAAAAGCCTCTTTCTTTTTATCATCAGCATTATTATAATAATCAATAATTTTTAAGTCATCCATATAGTATCATCTCCTATGCCATCTTCTTAAGTCTTAATAAATACTCTTCACATTCTTTCATTTTACCCTTACCAAAAGTCTTATCCAAAAATTCAATATAACCATCAATTTCATCTCTAATATAAGATACATTTAATTGTTCAAATTTTCTTAAAATCTTTCTAGCAATAAAATAATCAACCCCATCAACTTCATCTCCACCACAAGCTACATATACAGGAACAAATTTCTTCATATGAGCCACTATTCTGTTACCAAAAGCAATTCTAAAATGTGCTATAACATAATTATCCATTTGTTCTATTTTATCCAAAGTATCCTGAGAAATAGGATTATCTGCTATAGCAGTAACAAACAAATTATTCAAATAACTATAATTAATATCCTGAGCACTAACATCAGTAGGTTCAAAGACTTGTCCCTTATCATTAATATCAAGAGGCATCGCTCTATCATATACCTTATCAGTAACCATAAAAGTAGAATCATCATTATTGATAGTACCAATATACCACATATTAGCAGGTATTTTTAATTTACCATCAATAAGTTTTTTAGGATCACTCTTCCAAGGAGCAGAAACCAATTCAACAATCCATTCATCCTTATTGGGCATTTCCAAAATAGAAAGCATCTCCGCAAAATAATATTCAACACGAGAAATATTCATTTCATCCAATATTACAGTATACACATCATCAGTATAACCTGCTAAATACATTTCCTTTAATACCTCAGTTTCATTAAATTTCTTAGTAAATTCATTAAAATAACCAAACAATTCAGTTCTATCACGCCAAGAAGGTTGAACTGACGCAACACAAGAATCATGTTTTAAAAACTTTCCCCAAGCATAAGCAAGTGATGTTTTACCAGTACCAGAAATACCTTGTAAAATAACCAACTTAGTAGAAGCCAAAGCAGATATAAATAACCTAATCATTTCAGTCTTATAATAAAGGCCTAACTTACCAGCAGCAAAATTTCTAAACATCTCAACTAACTCTGGTAAAGTAAAACTATTATTATAATTTTGAACCTTATACTTAGAATACTCTTCATCTATCATAGCAAGTTTAGCAAATCTTTGTCCCTCACCAGCATCTACTACCTCACCACTAACCTCTTCTGTAGCATCTTCACCAGGCTTTAGTCCTAATTGAGATACCTTCATAGCAAGAATATCTTCTTTTTCTTTTACTAAACTAGAAACTTGATCATTCAAAGTTGCAACCTCCTCAAGTAAAGACTCTTGCTCTACTAAAGTTTTTCTAAACCTAACATATTTTCTAATAAGTAAATATCCCAAAAATATTATTAAAGCAAGTATTACTAATACCACCACTATAGCGCCCACTACTAATACCCACTCAGGACCATTAAAATCGCCCTTATAAAAATTAATAACAGAAACATATGATTTTATATTAAACATCTGAATTATTCCATTACCAATTCCCTTCAATATAGTAAGAACTCCATTAAAAAACTGCATTAAAAACTCATATAAAAATCTAAAAAAAGTATCCATCTAACAACCACCTACTTCCTAATAATAACATTATCTAACTTAGAAAATCTTAAATCATTTTCCAAAACAATAATATATTTAAACACACCCAATTTTTGATATTCTATCTCATCTATAGAATCACTATCAAAAATACATACACTAAACTTAAATCCCTCTCTCATAAGTTCATATATTTTATCTTTATTTAGATTAAAATCACTATAATTAATTTTAAAACAAATAAACTCCTTACTAATATCATTATCAATTATCTGTAATAGTCTTTTAAATTTATCAACCTTATCACTAATTCCAATATCAAAATCAACCAAATATTCTTTATCAAAAGTACCACTAATAATATTAATAAGTATATTCTTAGAAAGCAAATACAAACAAACATTTAGCATATCCTCTCTTATGATTTCAGAATTTCTAACCTTCTCTATAGCAAATTCACTATATAATCTTGGTATCTTAATATTATCCTCTAACTTTACATCATAAATGCCCTTAATATTACACCTTTTAAATACAAGTTCAAAATCTTTAGTATCAAATTTAAGTAAATATTTATTCTTTCTCTCAAGATCATCTTTATACATAAGATTAAATTCCTTTTTGCATACCTTAACATCTATATTACTATATCTTAAAAACATATCGTTTATTAAAGAAGCTAAAACCTCGTTATAATCCATTTCTAATCTTTTAACGCCATCAAAATACATAATATACTTAAAGAAATAAAAAGTATCCTTTATTATAATAATATCCTTAGGACTATCCATAGTCTCTAATAATGAATCACATTTATTCTTTAAATAATAATTAATATTAGAAACAAATCCTTTTTGTTTTAAAGGAAATAAATTATAATATCTAACTTTTTCATAAACATCATAAAATTCCATAAAAATATCCCTATTATAATATCTATTCATAAAAAACTTCATATATCTAATATTACATTTTCTACAAAAAGAAACATAATTAGAAACAACATTACAGCTCATAAAAACACCTTCATTCTACTCAAAACTAACATCAACAATAGAATTATTATTAACAATAGGATAAGTATAATCTTTACTATCGTCTACCTTATAAAACTTAATAGTATTAGATGATAAAGCATCTATACCAAAAGTAATATCATTAACATAATCATATCCATCACTAAGTTTTTTAGTCTTAACACTATATCTACTCAAATAAGCATGACTAGTCATATCAAGTATAACATAATTAGGATCAAAATTAAGATGAATAACAGAAGAAGTACAATTTTTTTTCTTTTCATCATCAAATGCTTGATAAGTAGAAATATCAATCTTATCTCCAATACTATAATTATCAAAAGCAGAAATAACCTTATAATAATCAAGAGTATTAGTAATTCTAACCTCCAAATAAGGACTACCCTTAGAATCATCTATTTCATAAGATAAACCATACATACCTACCACTATAACAAATTTACCTTTTAAAGTCTTTTTATAAGGACTAGTACTCTTTGCATATACCTCTAGCCAAATACTATCTCCCTCTTTTAACTTAATATCACTTTTAGGAGTCATATTAATAGTAAACTCATCCTTATTCTTATTACTATAAATTATACCACTTTTTTTATTATCAACACTCTCACAAATAATATTTGTAGAACAATTAAAACTTATATCATAAGAAATATCTACCTCACTAAAAAGTTTATTATTATCAATACTATTCATATTAATGGTAATAGAATACATATCAACACCAGACCAGTTGTCTATTTCATAATAAGAACCATCTACAGTAAGCATATCACTATTAAAATAAAATTTCTTAGAAGATAAATAAAAATCTCTTACATGCTTATAAGTATATCTTCCAAAAGTAATACCAAAACTTAAAAACGAAATTAAAAATAATATTAAAACTGCTATTAATTTTTTATCAACTTTAATATCTTTAAAAGAGCGTTTCATTACTATCAACTACTTTCTTCCAATTTCTCTAATAATCATATACACCTCATAAATAAATGCTATCATTATAGGAAATACAACAACAAGCAAATATCCCCATTTAGACTCTAAGAAAGATAATATTCCACCTACTACTTCATAAGAAGAACTACCTTTTTTAGTACCTATAATATCATTACTAGATATAGTACGACTATTATCTATTGTATAAGCAATATCATTTTTATTACTATCATTAACGATATTTACTATTCCACCATTAACTATATTCTTACCATCATAAACATCATAATAATACACATAATCACCCTTATTGATATTTAAAATATTAATATCAACAATCAATAAATCACCACTATTAGACATAAAACTATTACCAATAATTAAAGCTTTATTATTAATAATTGTAACTCCCTTATCATTATAAGAAAGTAAACAAAAAGTAATAAATATAACAATAAACAAATAAACAACAACAAAAATATTTGTAATAAACTTTTTCATATCTACACCTCAACTACTCTTAAAACAATTTTACCATATATTAAAAAGAAAATAAAGATAAAATTACAATACATAGCTATATATCACTAAACATAAACAAATAGAAAAAATATAACAATTAAAAAATACAGTATTAAAAACTGTACTCTTATAACACTATACTATTTCTTCGTATTAACAGATAAAAACTTATCCAAATCATCCAATATTTTATTATACTCAAAAGATGATATCTTACCACCTAAATATAAACTTCTAACCTCTCCTCTATATCTTTCGATAAAGCCAGTATAACTCATACTATCTCTCTCACTAACATTATTATATATAATACTAAGTTTATCTCTATCAATATCAGATATAGTAACATCATTATTATAAGCATTATTACCAATAATACTATTAACCAAACTAGTTTTCTTAATACCATGAACGCTAATACCACTAGAAGAAGAATTAATTTTAGAATCCACTGCCTCTAAATACTTAAATATTACCCTACTATTATTAGGACTCTTAAATCCTAAAACTCCACTATTCAAAGTAATATTTTTAGCATATAAATTAACATCTTTTTTTGAAGAAAAGATCAAACTACCACTATCAACAATAATCTTATTAAAATTAACAAAAGAACTACCAATACATTCTAAAGAAGAATTATCCAAAATAATACTATTAATATCATCTAAACAAATTCCCTTAACATAACACTCAATATTACAATTAATAAACTTCATATCTAACGCCTGAATCCCCATAAATAAATTATAATTATTAGTAACATTACAATTTTTAACAATTAAAGAATCACATTTTACATTAACAGCAAGATAGTCATCAACACTAACCTTACCAGTACCACATAAATTATAATCCAATATTACCTCACCATCTAAATTACTAATATATAAATTATTAAGAGTAATATTCTCATTCTCATCATTTTTATCAACCTTTGGAGGTATAAAATATACAGAAGATTTTTCAAAATCCAAAACGTATTTAGAAAATTGATTATCAACATTACGAACCTTATAAGTCATATTAGGTCTAAATTTAGCCCACACAATATCCCCAGTTAAATAAACATCATATTCCTTTTCAACTCCCTTAGAATAATCATCTCTTTCACTTTTTCTAATATAATTTAAACTATCTAAATAATCCCTATTCATAATAATATCCCTCTATTCTTTTCTACTCTTAAAATTATTTTATCACATATTAAATTTTTTTACCACAATTTTTGATAAATTTTAATCTCAGATTACATCCTAAAATGAAACATCATGTAAATACCTTATACATATAACAAATCAATAATACCCTACACCTAAATTAAATCAAAGAATATACTATCTATGATTAAGGAGGAAATATGAAAAAAATATGCACATTAATTATTAGCATTTTAATAATTTTACTTGCTACAACTATTATTATCTTTTCACTTCATAAAGATAATAAAGAAAACAATTTAACCAAAGTAACCGTAGCAGAAGTAGCACATAGCATCTTTTATGCCCCACAATATGCCGCTATAGCAAACGGATATTTTGAAGAATACGGAATAGACATAGACTTAACACTAACTGCAGGAGCAGATGCTGTTATGGCAGCAGTATTATCAGGAGACGTTGATGTTGGATTCTGTGGTACAGAAGCAACAATATATGTATATAACGAAGGTGAAAAAGATTATCCAATAACATTTGCTGGTCTAACTAAAAGAGATGGATCATTTATTGTATCACGTGAAAAAATAGATAACTTTAAAGTAGAAGATTTAAAAGGAAAATATATAATTGGAGGAAGAAAAGGCGGAATGCCAGAAATGACACTAGAATGGACTTTAAAAGAAAATGGCTTAGATCCACATAATGATGTAACCATAGATACCTCAATTGCCTTCTCTGCTATGCAAGGAGCATTTATTGGAGGCACTGGAGATTTTGTAACACTATTTGAACTTAGTGTAAGAGAATAAAGTCACCAAGTAAAAAATTACAAGTCTAATCATAAACAAAAATAACAATTCACTCGGTAATAAACTTTGTACCTTTTAGTTCCAGATGTATCATATCCTCGTTTAAATTCATAACTACTTCTTAAAATAGGTTGTAGTTCTTTATTATCACTTTCTTTATAAGATAAAAATATATTTAATTCCATATTATTTTTATTATTACTTATCTTTGATACGACAATATGATCAAGTAAAAAACTAATAATTTTAGTTATTGTAGATTTAGAATTTACTTTTGATTTTAAGATATCTTCTAATTCTTTTGTTTTATCAGTAGTTGCTTTTAATTTATCTTTATCAAGTTTAAACTGATTTAATTCTTTAGTTAGAGCATTTATCTTATCATTAAATTGATTATTTCTTTCATAAAATTCTTCATTTGATAAACTACCTTGAATACTTAATTCTAATATCTTATCTTTCTTAATATATAGATTATTTATTTCTTTCTCTCTAGATGATATTTCTTCATCAATACCAGTATCTATTTCTAAATGTTTATAATAAGAAATTAGAATATCAATAATATCTTTAGAATCAATTTGTAATTTAGATATTAAATCTTTAAATATAACATCTAATTCCGATTCTCTTATATTAGGTGAATCACAAGTATTTTTACCATTTTTTAAATAAAGAGAACAAACCCAAGTAATATCTTTTTTATTCCTTCTAAACTCTCTTCGATGAAAAACTGTATTGTGCTCTCCACAATAAATTTTCGCACTGTAAAGATATCTATTTTTATAAATACTTTTGTCTTTTTTCCTTTCACTAAATGCTTTCTTTCTTAATAATAGTCTAGTATTTGCTCTTTCCCATAAATCTTCATCTACTATTGGTGGTATTCTTGTTTTATCCTCATAAATAACCCAATCATCTTTTTCAAAATATTTTATTTTTTTAGTCATATAATCTACTATTTCAGATTTTCTTGCACAATAGTATCCTTTATATTTAGGATTTTTTATCATCCTTGAAATTGTAGATATACACCATTTTTTGTTTTGACAAGTTTTTAATCCTTCACTATTTAATATTTTAGCAATTTTTGATAAAGATAATTCTTCTACTGCATAAAGTTCATAAATTCTTTTAATTACTTTAGCTTCATCCCCAATTAATTTTAGTACTCCTGTATCTTTATCTTTTTTATAGCCATAAAGTAAATCATTCCCAAGTATTTCTCCTCGTTCTATTGCACGATTCATACCAAATTTAACACGCCCTGATAATCTTCTTATTTCATCTTGTGCCATAGAAGCCATAATAGTAAGTCTTAGTTCTGAATCAGGTAAAGCAGTATTAATATTATCATTTACAAATAATACAGCTACTCCATAAGACAAAAGTTCTCTAGTATATTTAATACTATCAAGAGTATTTCTTGAAAATCTAGATATCTCTTTAGTAACAATTAAATCAAATTTACCACTTCTAGCATCTTCAATCATTTTCATAAAATTATCTCTTTTAATATCACTTGTACCAGTTATTCCATCATCTACATAACCCTTGACATAAGTCCAATTTGGCTTTTCTTTTATATATTGTTCAAAATGTTCCACTTGATTTTTTAAAGATTTTTTTTGTTCTAAATGATCTGTTGATACTCTTGCATAATCTGTTACTCGAAGTTTTATGTTTGTAAGTGGCATTCCCATATTTAACTGCTTTCGAACAGTATATAAATCCAACTCTTTCTCTCCTTTCAAATTACATTATGCCTTATTATTTCATGTACTAGTGTTTGGCATCACTTACACTACATATTTTTAATTCTTTTAATATATTTTTTTCGGTATATTTAAACATTTTATATGAAATTTTATTTTCGTTAAACAACTCTTTATTTAAATTGAGAGCTACTTCTAAAAGTATTTCCTTATTCTTATTTTTTACTTCTTTACTTTCAATAAGTTCATTATTTTTCATAATCACGCTCCCTATTTAAAACTATGAGAAATAATAAAAAATAATACTCGAAAAAAAAAAAAAAAAAAAACTATTTAATTTCTAGTTTCTGTTTAATCTCCTTTATATGAACATTTTTTATATTTTCAAATTATTTATCAATTTCTTCTACTTCTTTTTTTAATACTTCTAAATAGTCTTGTTCTGCTTGAGTTAAATGTTTTTCCATATATTTATCATATTCTTGATGTGCTTTCTCTAATGCTTTTTCGTGTGAGATAGTTCCTGAACCTTTTAAAATATCTTTTCTAGTCATTTTTAAAAATGAATCTAATTCGTTTACCCAATCTTGCATAGTCATTGGATTTCTATCTAATGCATTAATTTCTGCTATATCTAAATAAGCTGATACCATTCTATTTAATGTATTAAGTTCTTCTTCAGTTAAATAATTTTTAGCAACTTCAGTTTCACTTTTTGTTGGATAATTACCTTTAAAATTAGTAAGACCTAAATTATCTTTTTCAGAATCAACTCGTGTAAATATAACTTCAGCTGCAGTTTGTCCATGTGTTGCATAATGCATTTTATTTTGTACAGTTTTAAAAAAGTCAATAGATAATTTATCTTTAGGATTGTAATCAATACTTGTTGCATATATATCTAATACTTTTCTCCAAAATATTTTTTCTGAAGACCTAATATCACGAATTCTAGCAAGTAATTCTTCAAAGTAAGTATTTTCACCATTATTTTTTAATCTCTCATCATTTAAAACGAAACCTTTAACCATATATTCTTTTAAAATTTTTGTTGCCCATATTCTAAATTCTGTTGCTTTTTTAGAATTAATTCTATATCCAACAGCAATAATAGCATCTAAATTATAATGCAGAACATTGTAATTCTTACCATCATTAGCAGTTGTTAAGAATTTCTTAACAACTGAATCTTTTTCTAACTCACCTTCTTCAAAAATATTTTTTAAGTGCATTGAAATATTATTTTTAGTTGTATCATAAAGATTAGCCATTACATCTTGACTCATCCATATATCTTCATTTTGTATATTAACATCTACTTTTATATTACCATCTTTTGATACATATATAAGTATATTATTTTTCAATATATCACCATCTTTCTATTTTTGTATTAATTCATAAAATCTATTTTTATTTTTATTACTTAAAACATTCATTATTTCCTCTTTAAATGCACGTTTACTTCTATAATTTGGATACATTTCTTTTAACATTTCAAAAATGAAATCATCAGAATTATTAAGGTCACTCATTTTTCCAATATAAACACATAATTCTTGATACCATTTTCTATCAGATGCTCTTTTAGATTCCTCAAGGATTTGTGGTTTATATAAATTTAATAGTTCTTCACTATATTTTTCTTTTACCCCATCTTGATATCTAGATAATTCATACATATCAGGATTTTTCTTTAACAAATCAAACAATTTATCTGTTTCATTTTCTTCCATATAGATATCCTCTAAAAAACATTTATTATTAGGTTTTATATTTGAAATGATTTCTTCTTTTATATTCTTCCATTCTAATTTACCACACATATCTTTGAGTTCCTTATATCTTTTAAAACTAGATGTTTCTATTATTACTTCAGGCAATAATTCTTTTTTTTCTTTTATCATATTATTTTCATCATAAACATCTAATAGTTTATCATAAGCCATATCTTTTCTTATATGATTTCTAACATCATTTTTTAATATTCTTATTATTTCATCTATTTTATCTTCTTTTTTCAAATAATCTATTAGTATTTCTTTTACTCCATAATATTCTATATTTTCATAACATAATTTTATAGCATCATGTTTATCAATATAATCATAAGTTAGTGATATTTTATCTAATGTTGTATTAACAAAAATGCCATAATTTAATTCAATTTCATCTAATATTTTAACAACTTTTTTAGCAGATTCTTTATCATGTACATAAAGAATAAATGAATGTAATGGGGCATCTGAAAAATCATCTAAAGAATTATTTGAGATAATTTCATAGGTATAATCTAAGAAAATATCATAATATTCCTCATTATATAAAAGTTTACTTGCACTTTTATTAATTAAATATAAAGATTCTTGATATTCTCCATTTGAACCATCCATAAAAACATCTTTTATAAAATGATAAGTATATTTTATTAATTCAAAAGCACCATCATGATCTTCATTATCTATAAAGTCATCTATATAATCAGAAACATTAGAAATTAAATTCACAAAATATCTTCCATTGTAATAATTAACAAATCCATTCCTATCACTTATTTTTCTTAATTCATACTGCATTTCATCATAAATTTTAGCTAGTTTAGATTCTTCTTTTTTTTGTTTTAATTGTTTTTTATCTGACTTTTCTAATTCAGGAATTTTATTTTCTTTTAGATGATATAATACAGCTGCAATATGTTTACACATAAACTCACCATCTTCAGAATATGGACACGAACAATAACTATTTAGTAACTCTTTATTATCAGTTTTCAATTCAACTCTATATATTTCTGAACCATCAATATATGCAGTTATTAAATTATCTTGACACCAAATATCTAATATTCTATTTTCCATATAATAACTTTTTCCACGAGATAAGATGCGTGACTCAAAATAACGTTCAAAATCATAATCTTTTAAAAATTTCTTCATACAACACCTACTATTCAAATTCAATATTATTTTCTTTGCACCAATTTATTGCAATCTCTTTATATCTTTCATCTCTAAATTTATACCAATCGTTAATAATATTAAAATTAATACAAGTGTCTTTAAATCTTCTAAAAGCACCATTACCATTTAGAGAAATATATAATTGATTTTGTAATCTTGTATTATTAATTGTTTCCGTAAAATCTTCCATCATTTCATATTCATTAATATCATATCTAGTAGGTAACATAATTGACTTTTCAAACAGTTTATCTAATTCATCCTCGTTTAAATCTTCAAAATCTCCAATGTTTGACATAAATATTTCTTCATTATCAGGATTATAATAATACTCTATTTCATTATTTGTAAATTCCAATACATCAATAACTTCACTTAATTTTGCTTTCATAAACCCATACTCCCTTCAAAGATATTTGTTGATATAATTATACCAAAAAAAGCTGAATTTTTCTCAACTTTAGCAGTATTTTATGCAAAAATTTTTTTAAACAATATGTAAGTGACTTCTTATTCTTGCACTAAGAGAACCCAATGCTCTACAAATTCAAAAACAAGGATTAGGATATATAGTAGCATATCTAGGAGAACTAGGTGGTGATGTCCCATACACAGCATATAATGCTAGAAAAAGTTACATAAAAAATAATCCAAAAATAATAGAAGGATTTACAAAAGCAATAAATAAAGGATTAGACTATGTAAATAATAGTAGTCCAGAAAAAGTAGCAAAAACAATAATAGACTTCTTCCCAGATACCACTTTAGAAGATTTAACAACAATTATTGAAGAATATAAAAATGGTGGAGCATGGAAACAAAATATTAACATCTCAGAAGATGAATGGGAACATATAGAAGAAATAATAATAGCAGCTGGAGAATTAGAAGAAAAAGTCCCTTACAATGATTTGATATATACAAAGTATTTTAATGAATAATATTTTAATACTAGATAATATATCTAAAACATATTACACCAAAAATAAAGAAATAGAAGCAATAAAAAACATATCATTAGAAATAAAAGAAGGAGAATTATTAGCAATAGTAGGTCCTTCAGGTTGCGGAAAATCAACTCTGTTAAATATTATAGGTAATTTAGATACATTAACCAAAGGAAAAATAATATTTCCAATAGAACGTGCTAACAAAATAGGATACATGTTTCAACAAGACTGTTTATTTGAATGGCTAACAATTTTAGACAACTGCCTACTAGGATTAAAAATACAAAACAAATTAACTAAAGAAAACAAACAAAGAGTAATAAATTTATTAGAAAATTATGGACTTAAAAATTTTCAGAATTTTCTACCCAAAAATTTATCTGGTGGTATGAGACAAAGAGTAGCATTAATCAGAACCCTAGCAACAAATCCTGATATACTATTATTAGATGAACCATTCTCTGCCCTAGATTATCAAACTAGATTATCAGTATCAGATGATGTATATAAAATAATAAAAAAAGAAAAAAAAACTACTATAATGATTACCCATGATATAGCAGAAGCAATATCAATGGCAGATAGAATAATAGTCTTAAGTAATAGACCTTCCACAATAAAAAAAGTATATAATATAGAACTAACAAATAAAAAAACACCCATATCAAATAGAAGATGTATTGAATTTAATGACTATTATCAAAAAATATGGAAAGATATTGATCATAATGTCTAAAGAATATAAAGATTACTTAAAAAAAATTAAAATAAGAAATTTATTTATTCATATTTGTAGATTACTTATATTAATATCTTTAATTGCAATATGGCAAATTTTAGCAGATAAAAATATAATAAACTCATTTATAACATCATCTCCTAAAAAAATATTAGATACAATAATAAACTTATATCAAACAAATGATTTATTTCACCATATATGGGTAACAACATATGAAACAATAATAAGTTTTCTATTGGGAACAATATTAGGAATATTATTTGCAATAATACTTTGGTCAAATTCATTTTTAGCAAGTGTATTAGACCCTTATCTAACAATAATTAACAGTCTACCAAAAGTATCCTTAGGTCCAATTATAATAATATGGGCTGGTGCTAACATAAATTCCATAATAATAATGGCACTACTAATATCAACAATTATAACAATCATAACTGTATATAATGGATTTATTTCTACGGATAAAAATAAAATTAATCTTTTAAAATCTTTTAATGCTACAAAAAATCAAATATTAAGATATTTAATACTACCAAATAGTTATAAAACAATAATATCAAGTCTAAAAATAAATATAAGTATGTCTTTAATTGGTGTAATAATGGGAGAACTTCTAGTTTCAAAAGAAGGAATTGGTTATCTCATTATGTATGGTTCCCAAGTATTTAATTTATCATTAGTTTTAGCAGGTATAATTATTTTAATGATATTATCTTACCTTATGTATATAGCAATTAGCATAATAGAAAAAATACTAATCAAAAATGGTTAGTATTTTTGTTCTTTAAACTAATCGATTTTTAAAGATAGTTTTATTTAACTTTATAACTATAGAAAAATATTTTGCAACTAATTATATACTAACTTTTAATTTGATAAATTTTACAAGAACTTTAGAACCAATAAAATATTAAGTGTTAATCTAAAAAGTAATCCTATATTCAATACATCATTTTGGTGTTAGTATAGATATATAAACACGAAATTTGGAAAGGAGTGGTATAATAGTAAATTAAAAAAGGAGAAAGTGCCTATGACGAAACAATATACCAAAAGAGATGAAAATTTTAAAAAAATGATTGTAAATCTTTGTGAAACTAGTTCTGATAAAACTATGAGTGACATAGCAAGAGAATATGGCGTGAGTAGAACTAATATAACAAATTGGAAAAAATTGTATAACTTGAATATTTATATTTAGTTTTGGTAGTTGTTCACTAATACTTTTTAATAATTCTGACTTTTTGCTTATAAATAAAACACCTCTATTACTAAAGATATTTTACCACTTTTTTCATAAATCCACAATTTATGATTTTACCTGATTTTTTTCTTCAAATATTTACATTTTATTTTTTTTTTGCTATACTAACTTTATCATAGGAGGTAAAAAATGAATAATTACTTAGAATTTATATTTCAAATAATGGTATGTTTTATATTAAGTTTTTGTATAGGATTTGAAAGACAATATAGAAGAAGAGCAATAGGCTTAAGAACCGTAATATTAGTATGTATAGGCTCTTTTCTATTTGTAAAATTTTCCTTTTCTTTTCCTGATTCTGATATGACAAGAGTAGCCGCTCAAGTAGTAGCAGGAATAGGTTTCCTAGGAGCAGGAGTAATCATAAAAGACGAAAAATCAGTAAAAGGATTAACAACTGCTGCTACCTTATGGTGTGTAGCAGCAATAGGAATCCTTTGTAGTGCTAATTTATTAATAGAAGCATCAATAGGAACATTCATAATATTATTTACAAATATTATATTAAGAGGAATAAATACTAAAATAAACTCATTAAGCGGTAACATTAATTATAATTTATATTATTTTAATATAATATGTGACGAAACAAAAGAAGACGAAATATTACAAATAATTAAAAAAATTTCTGATAGTAAAAAAGCAGAAATAGTAAATATAACAACATCAGAAAATATCGATGAAACAATAAAACTTACAATATGTATTTCAAACGAAAAAGATGACAGTACTATAACAAATGAAATAATGGCTAAATTATCAGGAAGAAAAGATATAACATCAATTAGTCTAGATAAAAAAGATAATAAAATATTATTTGAAGAAGAACTATAAAAAGCAAATATTTGCTTTTTTTTAATATCAAAATATAGATATTATGTATTGTAATTAAAAAAGCACTAAAATAAATCTTAATATAAAGATAAAGGATTTATAGTATATCCCCCTCTATCAGGAATTCCACTATATACCTCAAAATGTAAATGCACTCCACCATAAGGATTATAAGAACTAGGTAAAGGTATTACATACCCAGTATTTCCCATAGAACCTATAACATCTGTAGCACTAACAACATCACCTACATTAACATATACATTATGTAAATGCATATACATAGTATAATAATCTCCATTATTGTGATTAATAACTATATAATTACCTCTTCCCCCATTACAAGAAGAATTACCAGCATAACAGCCAGTATTAACACTATAAACAACCCCATTATTAGCACTTCTAATATCAGAATCATATCCATTATAACTATAATAATCTATCCCTCCATGAGATGCTCCATAATAAGTAGTAATAGTATAATTTCCCACAATTGGAAGTACCCAATTATTTAAATCAGCTACTCCATTTTTAGCATTCATTAACCTAATCTCAGCCTTTTCCTTCTCTACCCTCTCAACATCTTCTTCCTCAACTAAAGCAATATTTTCTAAATATCCCTTATCACTCTTAACAACTAATAAAGAAGAAAGTTTACTAACCTCACTATTATATGAAGAAACAATATTAGAAACAAGTATCCCAATACCCTCCTCAGGATGACTAACACCATAACAATACGTATACCATACAAAAGCAATAAATATAAAAGGAATAAATCCCATAAACCTTAATATCCTTCTCTTTTTCTTCCTTACATTATCTCTTCTCATGTCAAATCCCCCAAAATTTACTCACTATTCTAATATAAAGAAAACAAAAAGTCAACAAAAAAAGAAAGATTATAACCTCTTTCTCTCCTCATCACTCAAATCATCTAATATCTCTTTAATAATAACTCTCTCATCAAAAGGATATCTAATACCTTTTATTTCCTGATAATCCTCATGACCTTTACCAAGAATCATTATAACATCCCCCTCTTTAGCATTAACAATACTATATTTTATAGCCTCTTTCCTATCAGGAATAATTATATATTCACCACCAGTAGGTTTCAAAGTACTAAGAATATCATTAATAATATCAGCATTATCTTCATACCTAGGATTATCTGCAGTTAAAATAGATAAATCAGCAAGTTCTCCCGCTATTCTACCACAATCAAACCTTCTCTGCTTACTTCTATTACCACCACAACCAAATACAACAACTATCCTCTTAGGCTTAGCCTCCCTAATAGTCTTAATTACATTCTCCATAGCAATACCTTGATATGCATAATCAATTAAAACATTAAATTTTTTACTAACATTAACAGGCTCTAATCTACCCTTAACAGATATATGTAATAAAGTCTTTTTAATACTATCAATATCTATATTCAATAAATAACCTAAACTAATAACACACAACATATTATAAGCATTAAAATTACCAGGAATACTAACCTTAAAACTATCATTAACAATTCCACTAGTCTCCATACTTATTCCAATAAACCCAGGCTCTATTATATTCTTACAACTAACTAATCTCAAATCAGCCTTTTCATTAACTCCATAAGTATGTATATCTCCCTTAAATTCAGATATCATATTCTTATACTCAATATCATCTAAATTAAATATACCATGTCTACTTTGCTTAAACAACAAACTCTTACAATATACATACTCTGCATAACTATCATGCTCATCTTTTCCCACATGATCCAAAGATAAATTAGTAAATATTCCATAATCAAATATCATATCTTCCCATCTATGTAACTTTAAAGATTGACTAGAAACCTCCATTATAAAATATTCTATACCCTCTTTAATCATCTCTCTCATATACTTATAAACATCATATGATTCCGGACTAGTATTAACAGTATGATAATGTTTATCCTTGAAAAATACCCCCATAGTACCAATAACCCCAGCACTCTTTCCAGCATCCTCTAACATCTTCATAATAGTCCAAGAAGTAGTAGTTTTTCCCTTAGTACCAGTAATACCAATCGTAACAATCTCCTTATCAGGATAATCAAAAAATCTTCTAGATAAAGTAGCAAGTTTCCTTCTTGTATCTCTCATCTTAATTATACATATATCCTCGTTAACACTAAAATTCTTCTCTGTAATAATTGCTACAGCACCATTACTTATAGCCTTTCCAATAAAACTATGACCATCTACCATAAAGCCACTCATAGCAACAAATAAAAATCCACTCTTAACATTTCTAGAATCATATGCAATATCTTTTATCTCTACATCAATATCTCCCTGTATTACTCTATATTCCATTCCCTCTAATAAATCTCTTAATCTCATAAACATCCTCCTATAATATATTATTTATATAATTTAAATTATTGCTATAAATATAAATTAAAATTAAACACTACCAATGGTATTGGAACCATTATTACTATCATTATCTCCAATATCATCTATATCAGATATCTTACTAACATCCTCAATAATCTTATTCAAAAGTTCATTATAAGCACTAATCTTAGAATTATCTGTAAATAAAATAGTATTATTATCAACATCAACTTCCCAATAATTTCTATTCTCACTCAAAAAGTCATATATCTTGTAGCAGTCATCTAAAAAAAGATTAATATCTTCACTTAACTTCTCAATCTCTACTACATCTTTAGATAACTCATCCTCAAAAGAATTAACATCATTACCAAACATATATTCCTTATACAAATCTACATAATAACTATCAAGATCTTTTTTCTCTATAAGACCAGTAATATATTCAGAAGAAGACATCTTAATAAGCTTATCAAGATTATCACTAATACGCTTCTGCAAACTAGATAAACTTCTCTTACTCTTAACAAAAGAAGGACCATCACTAGCAAAAGTACTAGCACTAAACATACTCTCAAAATCAAAATTATTTAATTCATTCATAAATGCTTTATAACAATTAGAATAATCCCTATAATAAGTTTTAATAGTCTTTTCAACAACAGCATACTCATCACGAGTAACAATATTCATATCTATAGTATCTGATAAAATATCTAGTCCCAATATCCTATCAATCTCATTATCCAAAGCCTTCTCTTGCTTTTCACTATCATAAATTACATATCCAACAAAAATAACAAATATAAGTACTAATACTCCCAAAACTATCAATATCTTCTTACCTATTTTTTTCATATAATATCTCCTAATTACCAATATTATTTATATCAACATTAACATTCTCTAAAGCAAGTTCATCCTTAAACTGTTCTTTAAATACCAACAATTCCTTCTTTATAACATCAGGATATACAGCCTTTGAAGTCCTTATTGCATCATATATATTCTTAAACCCAACAGAACTTCTATTCTCATACATCGCATTACTAAAAGCCTGCCTTAGTAACACTAGTGCTATATCTGGATATCTAGATGAAACCTCATATACCCTCTTATATTCATCAGTCATATTAACAATAAATTTCATTATTTCTTCTTTCTGAAAATCTGTATACGCTAATTTCAACCCAGTCTGATATTCTATCTTAGGTAAAGTCTTAAGTAATATCTGAACGCACATCTCCTTAGTAGGTTCCGCTACATCAACCTTATCAAATCTTCTTAAAAAAGCCTTATCTCTTAATATAAAATGCTCGTATTCATAAGTAGTAGTAGCACCCACTATCTTAATACTTCCTCTACTAAGTCCCTCTTTAAACATATTAGCAAGATCCAATGTACCATTACCTATCAAAGTATGAATTTCATCTATAAATAATATTACCTTATCCATAGTCTTAAGTTCATTAACCAACTTCAAAACTCTATTTTCACCATCTTGATCGTTACCAATCAAAGCAGTAGTATTTAATCTAAATATCTTAAAACCAAGAAGTCTATTAGGAACCATATTTCTCTGTATCCTATAAGCAAGTCCCTCTACTATAGCAGTTTTACCTATACCAGGTTTACCAACTAAAACAGCAGATTTCTCAGGAGTAAGCAATACCAATATTAAATTTTTTATTTCCTTATCCCTTGCTATAGCAGGATCAGTAATATAAGTAACAGCAGTCATATCATCAGAATAACGAGCCAGTATTGAAACATTCTCTAAATTATTATCCATCAGTATCCTCCTATCTTAAACTAAGTCCCCACACAAAAGCCCACAATAATCCAGTAAGCATTATAGCACTCAAAAACATAGCATCTAAAAATCCTCCGGATGTTCTTTTTCTAAGATCATAATACATATGATACTTCTTTCCCTTTTCCTCAGGTAATAAATTATTCTCAATCTCAACAGGCAACTTATCTCTATTCATTACAATCATCCTCCAATATATTTTTAATCTCATCTCTTATCATAAGATTATCACAACTATCAATAATATCCAAAATTTTACTAGTTTTATAATACAACTTTAATTTATCCTCATAAAAATATAACTTATTAACAATACTCTTGATAGACTTATGTATAGCATTTCTACTAATTTTTAAATTATCACCAATTTCTTGTAAAGATAAATTATCAAAATAATACTGCTCAAAATACTCCTTCTGCTTCTCATTAAATAAATCCCCATAATAATCATATAAAATAATTATATAATTTCTATCATCCATATCAAATAGTATTTAATATTGTATATATAACTGAAATCACTAATAATATTAAACCACAACCAAATAATATATATATAATATTAATCCTTTCCTTATCATCCCTAAAGCAGTATCCTAAAGAAAAGCATTCCAAAGCTCCCATAATTAACGTTGCAGGCAAAAAAGCTATCTTCCTAAACGTATTAATAAGTAAAACTATAAAAATAATTAAAACAATCAAACAAAATAATTCCTCAATTTTCTTCATTGATAGCATCATATCATTTTTCTTTTTTTTCATATCTTTCCCTCTTTATAAATCTTTAAACAATCCATATATATATTTTTCTATATCAAAAGGCTCCAAATCATCTTCTCCTTCACCAAGACCAACAAACTTAACAGGAATATTAACTTCCTCTTTTATGGCAAGTACAATACCTCCCTTAGCAGTACCATCCAACTTAGTAAGAACAATCCCAGTAATGTTAGTAATCTCCTTAAAACTTTTAGCCTGACTAATACCATTTTGACCCGTAGTAGCATCAATAACCAGCATAGTCTCATGAGGAGCATCAGGAATTAATTTCTTTACAACTCTATTAATCTTAGCAAGCTCATTCATCAAATTATCTTTATTTTGTAATCTACCAGCAGTATCTATCAAAACAACATCATAATTATCATCCTTAGCAAGTTCTATCGCATCATACATAACAGAAGAAGGATCAGTTGATTCATTAGTAACAACCCTAACACCTATTCTATCTCCCCATTCCTCAATCTGTTCTATAGCACCCGCTCTAAAAGTATCACCTGCTACAAGCATTACCTTTTTGCCATCTTTTTTTAACTTCTTAGCAATCTTACCAATAGTAGTAGTTTTACCAACACCATTAACACCTACAAATAATATAACAGTAGGTCCATCACTACTATAATGAATTTTACTATCAATAATATTATTACCAACATACATAATAAATAATTCATCAATTATAATTTCTTTTAACGTTTCTGGACTATCAATCTTCTCAGATTTCACTCTATCTCTAAGTCTATCAACAAAACTCATAACAGTATTAACACCAATATCTGCCATAATTAAAATATCTTCTAATTCCTCAAAATAATCCTCATCTATATTTTTATATTTTTTACTCAAATTAGAAAGCCTAGTAGTAAATTCCTTTCTACTCTTTTCCAATCCCTTATCATATTTAACAACCTCAGAAGACTTATCCTTTGTAAAAACATTCTTAATTTTACCAAATAATCCCATAGCATACCTCCCATATATACTTACATTATAACATAATTAATAAATTTATAAAATAGATTTAAAAAACAATTGACAAAATTAAGCCATAATGTTAGAATACAACTCATAAATTATTAAAGGGGGATTAAAAAATGAGTAAAAGAGAACAACTTAAATTAGTAAGAAAAAGAAAGAAAAAAGAGAAAATAGCAAGAAATTTATATGCCTCAAGCACAATATTATTTTTATTAACAACAACAATAAACATAATAAATTTAGTACATAATCCCTATTTATTAAATGGTTTAATATTAGAAATAAATATTGCAATAATAATTTACTGTATATATTCTTGGATAAAATCTCAAAAAACAATATCTAACCTAAAAGAAGAAGAATTAAACATAAGAATAAGAACTATTCTAACATCTTTAGAATAGTTCTTATTTTATTTTGCCTCTTCGCAAGCTCTAGTCTCTCTAATAACAGTAACCTTAATAGTACCAGGATACTGCATTGTATCTTCAATTTTATTTTTAATTTCTCTAGCAATCTGATAAGAAGTTAAATCATCAACCTCTTCTGGTTTAACCATAACTCTAATCTCTCTACCAGCACTAACAGCATATGCCTTATCAACTCCAGAAATAGAATTACCAATTTCCTCAAGTTGTTCCAATCTTTGAAAATAATTCTCAGAAGAATCATTTCTAGCACCAGGTCTAGAAGCACTTATCGTATCTGCTATAGCAACAACAGAAGCAATAACACTATCAGCATCACAATCACCATGATGTGAAGCAATAGAATTAATAACCACCTTATCCTCATTATATTTCTTAGCAAGATCAACACCTATTTGAACGTGTGAACCTTCCATTTCATAATCAATAGCCTTACCAATATCATGAAGAAGTCCTGCTCTCTTAGCCAAATTAACATTCTCACCTAACTCTGATGCCAAAAGTCCAGATATGTTAGCAACCTCAATAGAATGTTGTAAAGCATTCTGACCATAACTAGTTCTAAAATGTAACCTACCAACAATATCGATAAGTTCAGGATCCATTTTAGATAATCCCAATCCATATACCGCATTCTTACCATATTCCCTAATCTGTCTTTTAACTTCCTCACACATTTTGTCATAAACTTCTTCAATTCTAGCAGGATGTATCCTACCATCACTAATCAAAGTTTCCAAAGTAAGTCTTGCTATCTCTCTACGCATAGGATCAAAACTAGAAATAACTATTGCTTCTGGAGTATCATCAATAATCAAATCAACACCAGTAACAGATTCAATAGTCCTAACATTTCTTCCTTCTCTACCAATGATACGGCCTTTCATCTCATCATTAGGTAAACTAATAACAGAAACAGTTTGATTATTAGTAACATCTGCAGCATATCTCTGCATACAACCAACAATCACCTCTTTAGCTTTAGCATCTGCCTCCAATTTTGCTTCTGCTTCACACTCTTTAATATAAAGAGCAACTTCTTTATTCATACTTGCCTCAACAGCCTTCATTATCGCATCATGAGCCTGTTCTTTTGTATATTTACTAATACTTTCAAGTTTTTCGAGTTGTTGTTTCTTAATTTCTTCTATTTTGGTTTCTTTTTCTTGAATTTCTTTTTGATAATCTAATAACTTATTTTCTCTTTTAGATAAATCCTCTTCCCTATTCTGCAAAGTAATATCTCTTCTATCTATATTATTTTCTCTTTGCAAAAGTCTATCTTCAGTTTCTTTTATCTCACTCTTTTTTTCTTTTATTTCTTTATCAGTTTCCATCTTTAAATGATGTATCTCTTCTTTATATTCTAAAATAGAATCACGTTTTAACTTATCTGCTTCCTTTTTAGCAGTTTCAATCATACTCTCAACTAAAGATTCAGTTCTTTTCCTTTTAATAATACCAAAGCCAATTATTAAAGCGCCACCAATTATTAACCCAAGAAGGAATACCAAAATAGAGATAATTATAGAATTCATAATTCACCTCCATTTACTTAACTATTATAGAAAAAATTTAATTTAAAAAATTTTAATTTAAAATTTAATTTAGACTATACAATATCATTGTAAATGTATTTTAAAACCTTGTCAAGTAAATTGACATAATTTACCATAAGGTAACAAAAAAGGAAGTTATTTTGTTTTTTCTACTTCCTTTTCTTTTTTCTCCTTTTTAGAATCACTTTTCTTTTTCTTATCTTTTTTATCTATGCCATAATGTTCGCGAACCTTTTGCTCTATCTCTTCCATTAAAGTAGGATTATTTTTAAATAACATTTTAACATTCTCTTTACCTTGACCAATTTTATTATCCAGATAAGAATACCACGCTCCGCTCTTATCAATAATTCCAGCCTCAGTTGCTAAATCAACAAGTTCACCCTCATGACTAACTCCCTCACCATACATTATATCAACACTAGCAATTTTAAACGGAGGAGCAACCTTATTTTTTACAACTTTTATATTTGTTCTATTACCAATTACATCACTACCTTGTTTAATTTGCTCTCCCCTCCTAATATCCAATCTAACAGAAGAATAATATTTTAATGCTTTACCACCAGGAGTCGTTTCTGGATTTCCAAACATAACTCCAACTTTTTCACGTAGTTGATTTATAAATATTACTATAGTATTAGTTTTATTAATAGAACCAGATAATTTTCTCAATGCCTGACTCATAAGTCTAGCTTGTAACCCAACATGAGAATCTCCCATCTCACCATCAATTTCAGCCTGTGGAACTAATGCTGCTACAGAATCTATTACAATTATACTAACAGCTTCACTCTTAACTAATGCATCACAAATTTCCAGTGCTTGTTCCCCAGTATCAGGTTGAGATAATAATAACTCATCAATATCTACTCCTAAATTACTAGCATATACTGGATCAAGCGAATGTTCAGCATCTATAAAAGCCGCTCTCCCACCATCTTTTTGAACTTCCGCTATAGCATGTAAAGCAAAAGTTGTTTTACCAGAAGACTCAGGTCCATATATCTCTATAATTCTACCCTTAGGATATCCACCAACACCTAAAGCAATATCCAAAGTTAAAGAACCGCTACGACTAACTTCAATATCCATCTCCTCTTGTTCGCCTAATTTCATAATAGAGCCCTTACCAAATTGTTTTTCAATATCAGCTAAAACTTGTTCTAAAGCTTTATCTTTATCTAAATTTTTACTCATTTTTCTCTCCTTCTCTCACTGTACAACTAAATTATATACTACATTTTTTTTACTGTCAACACTTTTGCAAACATTTGTTTGTGTTTCTTCAAAAAATCGAAAATAGCCCCTCTGACAACATCTACTAAAATGAAAAATAAAAAAATCATAACAGCGCATACAAAACAATATAAAACATTTCTAAATGAAGTACCATAAAAAACATCAATCTTCAAAAATTTGTAAATAAATTCCCTAACATATACATTATCATGTAACAAATAAACACCAAAAACATATCTTGAAATAAAATTAACAAACCTACTTTTAAACTTCAAATTTCTAAAAAATTCAAAATAGCACAAACTTTGAACTATAACTAAAGGTGAAAAATAACTTAAAGAACTATAAGAAAATTTAGTATATAAATCATTAACAAAATTAATATTTTTAAAATTAGAAACTAAAGATAAAATAAAATATCTAATCAAGGGACAACTAAAAAATATACAAATCAATATAAGAAAATACCAAGTATTAGAAATATTTTTCATTTTTTTACATTCATTTATTGGATAAATTCTTAAAAAAGCACCTAAAATATATAAATAAATAAAACTATAAAAATTATAACCAATATTATTTAATATTTTGCCTCCACACCCAAAAGGAATAATCGAAAAAATGACAAACCCTATAATTAAAAACTTTCTATATTCTTTATAATTCAAACTACTAATAAATTTATTTATATAATCACTAAAAATATAAACTATCAAATAACAGTTAATAAACCAATATCCATCTATACAAGATAAATAATAATTATACAATCTAACAAAATTAGTACAATATATAGGTAACCCAATAAAATTACCCACTATCAATATTAAAGTTATATAAAATAAAACTTGCATTACTAAATCTAAAAGTTTATCTACTCTAAATTTACTCTTAGATTGAAAATATCCAGATAGTAATACAAAAGAATTTACATGAATTATAATTATATACTGAATTAATTTTAAAATATTTTTAATACTTTCACTTGACGTATTAGCAAACATCTTACCATGCATAATAACATGCCATATAACAATTAAAAACATTGAAACTATTCTCATCAATTCAAAATTAGATAATCTCTTACTCTTCATCTCATACCTCACTAAATACATTATAGCAAACGTTAAAAAAAACAAATAGTATTTTTACCATTTGTTTACTCAAATTACTTCATTACAAAATATTCTCTAGCCATCATATAATATTTGAATGCTGAAATTACTGATAATACTGCCGCTATAATCAATAAAAAGTCAGATACCCTAATATTAATCAAAGAAAAAGGTAAGTTATAAAATAAAGTTAAAGCAAGTCCAAACATAAGCGTAGCAGTCTTAACCTTTGCTACCCCTATAGCACCTACAGCTCTACCCTTATTACCAATTATCATCTTCATAGAATCAACTACAATATCTCTAACCACAAACACAACTGCTATAACAGGACTAATCATACCATTACAAGCAAGAATTACTAATAAAGAATTAGTAAGTAATTTATCACTTATAGCATCTATCATCTTTCCAAAATCAGTAACCATATTATATTTTCTAGCAACTCTACCATCAACAAAATCAGTCAAAGAAGCAATTATAAATAAAATACCCGCAATTATATATCTTAAATCTACTAAAATATTACCATTAACTAAATAGGTAGGAAATTTTATACCAACCTCATAAAATGGAAATAATAAAAGTATCATTATAATAAAAGATAAAACAATTCTAGACATTGTAATCTTATTAGCAGCATTCACACTTACTCTCCTCCAATCAAATAACTAACACCAATATCACTGGTTTTCTTGTCCATAACAATCTTATTAACAACAAAATATGAAATAAAGAAAATAAATATAAGTATTACAGCAACAACTATACCAATTATAACTTTATTCTTTTCTTTTTTTTCTATAGTATAAGGAGAAGAAATCTTATTTTTCTCTTTCTTTTCCTTTAATTCTTTAGCTTTTCGTATATCCTCTAAAGAAATTCTTGAAGTTTGTTCAAATAAATATTCATTAAATTTATCAATCATTTCTCCTTTATCAAAGCCTAAATATTTAGCATATTCTCCAATTAAAGTCTTTAATTTATCTATATCTTTAAAATTATCACGTAGGCCTTCTTCCAAATCACTAATATCACTAGCAGTAACTTTTAAATCATCTGCAACTTCCAGCACAGACAACCCATTTTCTTCCCTTTTAGTCTTAAGTTTTAAACCTATTTCCTTCATAAAATCCTTCCTTAAATAAATAAAATAATAATCTTATAAGCCACGTTCTGTACCTACTAATAGGCGGTAAACATTTATCTATAACCGAAGTTATTCAGAACTCAATTCTTATTCTCTCATTCTAATTCCTCTACCAAATTTGAGTTTCTCGCTTGCGGGGCTTACCTCGTTTCACTCTATAAATTTCTAAATAGAATCGTCACTGTGGCGCTTTTACAGTAATATTATCATAGATTACTCCTTAGATAATATCACATCCGTCAGTATAAACTGCCTTAGGTTATTTTTTCCCTAAGCACAAACACTACTATCATCACAGATAGTGCGAGCGTGGACTTTCCTCTACATTATTATATGCAGCGTTTACCCAAATTAATTATTTTCCTTACCTAATATAATTTTTTCAAGTTGACTAACTCTTCTTAGTAAATCAACATTAGTAATTTCTTTTTCACTATATTTAACTGCTTCTATATTAGACTTTAAATCTCTTATTTCTTGTTTTAAAGATTGGTTTTCTGCTATCAACTTAGCTTTTTCTTTATCAAGTTGTTTTATAATATTATTATATTCATTATAATCGCCCATAATAGTATCCAAAAACTTATCAACTTCCTGTAATCTATATCCTCTAGCATCTATTTTAAATTCTTTTTCTAAAATATCTTGAATTGATAAAACAATCCTATCACGATACATTCCATACCACCTCTTATTATAATTTTAAAATAAGATTAACAATTTGTCAATTTAAAATCTATTTTTTGAGAAATCGACTATAATTCTACCACATATTCACACTTTAGTCAAATTTCTTCATACTAACATCATACAATAAAATAGTTTTATCCATCACTAAATTTTTAATTAACAAATTTTTATTTCTTAAAAAGAAAAAAGACTATCAACAAAATTAAATTTTTTAGTAGTCTTAAATAATCATAATAATTATCTCAATATAAACAAAATAACAGAACCAATTATCAATAAAATAGATAATACCAATAAAATAATTACAACCTTACTCTTTCCTTCTTTATCATTATTAATTAAATATCTATCATTATCATCAAACATATCCATATCCATAGCAGTTTCATCATATTTTATAGTCTGTTTTTTCTTTAATTCTCTTTCTCTAATACCACCTTTAGGTATCTCTCTTTGAAAAGTTTTAACTTCTTCTATAACTCTAGTTTCTTTTTTTTCTAAAGGCTTTTCACTAGGTTTACCAAGAAAATTCTCAAAATCATCTTTCTTCTTTTCTAAAGTTTTATTTTCTTCTTTTAAATTATTTATTTCTTGTTTTTTTAAATCAATAACATTTTCTTTATTTAAAGTATTAGGAGTTCCCCCTCTTTTAGTCTCAATTATTTCCTCTATCTTAGTTTCTTTTTCTACTTTCTCTTTAACCTCATCTTTAGTTGTTAATTTTCCTAACTTAACTAAAATTTCTCTAAGATTATTATATGTATTTATATCCTTAATATCCATAAAGTAATTAGGACAAGTAATATTTAAATTAGCTAAAACACTACAAAAACTATTAATCATATGCTCTAAATAATTATTATCTAATCCTTTAATACAAAATACTAACTCACCAGAATTTATAGAAGACATATCTTTATCAGTAATAATAATTTTATTAATTAAAGTACCCTTATCCATATAAAAATAAGAGTTAACCTTATTACCTAAAGTAATACCCTTTATTATATATTTACTATTACTCATATCTACAACACGATAATCATTCATCTATACCACCCTCACAACATTTAATATTATAACATTTTTTAATATTTTAATAAATATCAAAATTATAACTTTACACATATATTTTTACTTATTTTGACACTTAGGACAATAGTAAACACTTCTACCACCTATAAAATCTTTCTCTATAATACTTCCACACCTATAGCAAGGTTGACCATCTCTCATATGAACTTTTAACTCATTCTGAAATAGTCCAGTAACTCCATCAACTGAAGTATAACTATGAATAGTAGAACCACCCTTCTCTATAGAACTTTCTAATATTTTTTTAGTATTTTCTATAATACTATTTAACTCAGAAACACTTACACTATTAGCACTCTTATAAGGATTAATCAAACTTGCATATAATATTTCATTAGCATATATATTACCTATTCCCGCAATAATACTCTGATCCATTATAGCACTTTTAATAGGTAATTTCTTATTTTTAAATTTATCCTTTAAATAATTAGCATCTAATCTATCATCCCAAGGCTCAAGACCTATCTTAATTAAAGGTCCTATCTTATCAATATCTTCTTTCCTTATAAGTTCCATCTTTCCAAATTTTCTAACATCCATATATCTAAATTGCATACCATTATCAAGTCCAAATATAACATGTTCATGTTTATCTCTAACAGTATCCTTATCCTTAAAGAAAAATTTTCCTTCCATCCTCAAATGACAAAATAATACATAATCATCAAAAATAAATTCTAACCACTTACCATATCTCTTTATATCCCTAAAAGTTTGAGAAACAATATTCTTTTTAAATTCCAAAACACTAGGATATTCTATAATATTATCATAGTATACATCACAATATAAAATTTTTCTATCTATTAATTTCAACTTAAGACTTCTTCTAACAGTCTCTACCTCAGGTAATTCTGGCATATCTATCACACTCACTTCCAAGTAATTATAGCATAAATTTAATATATATACCAGTACCTTATTTGCCCATCAGCGCCAATTCAAATATATAGAAGCGCTGTACCAAGTACAAAAATAAAATTAAATTAAAAAAATAAATTATTCATATATAAACAATCTATTTTTTACTCACTAGGTATAACACTAACCTTAATATATTTAATTCTATTTCTCTTATTACATAATCTTTTCTTAATCTTCTTAACCAAAACATCAATATCAGATAATTTTATATTCTTTTTACATACAATCTCTATATCAGCACTATAATAACTACCATATTTAAGCAAATTAATATCTTTAACATCTATTACCTCTTCATAAGATAACACCCTTTTTTTTATTTTATCTATATATTCATTATCACAATTAGTACCAATAACATCTATAATATTATCTCTAATAATACCAAAACTAACATATATAACATAAAATCCAATTACAAAAGTACAAACATTATCAGAATAATAATATATAGAAGCATAAGGACCTAACCTAGAAAATATATAAGCAATAATAACAAATAAAGTAGTCATAGCAGCCATCTTAGACTCAATACCAGATGCTATTAAAATACTATTCTGATACTCTTCTCCCTTTTTTAATAAATAATAAGAAAAAAAATACTTAAAAATAAATACAACAATACTAACAACTAAAACTATAGTACTAGGTATAGATACATCACTAGTAACAGCCTGTACCACTAAATAACCACCCATAACCAAAACAAATATTCCAACTAATAAACTAGTTAAATATTCAATTTGACCATATCCAAAAGGATGCTTACGACTAGCAGGTTTATTACTCATATGATTACCAAATATTGCTATAAAATCAGTAGTTAAATCACTAACAGAATTAATACCATCAGCAATCATCGCCTGAGATTTACCAATAATTCCAACAACTATCTTAAATATAACCAATAATATATTAACAAACATACTCTTAATTAATACAATATCAACTTTATTTTTCATAACACACCTCAATATTCTACTAATAAAATTATATCAAATAATAACTAAAAAAACTATATTTTTTTTTAATATCACAAATATATATCATGTATTGTAAAAAAAGAAAAAATTAATCTTTCTTCTCTTACTTAGCATCATACCAATCATTACCAAAATCTACTGATACTTCCAAAGGAACATCTAACTTATAAACATTTTCCATAAGTTCTTTAACAATATTAACAACCTTATCTCTCTCATCATCATAAACATTAAAAATAAGTTCATCATGTACCTGAAGTAACATCTTACTACGAATATTTTCCAACTTAAATCTCTTATCTATATCAACCATAGCCTTCTTTAAAATATCAGCACTACTACCCTGAATAGGAGTATTCATAGCCATTCTCTCTCCCATACTCCTAATCATATAATTAGAATTATATAACTCATCAATAACCCTTTTTCTATTCATAATAGTTCTAACATATCCCCTATCCTTAGCATCACTTACCTCTTTTTCCATATATTCATGTACCCCAGGATAAGTAGCAAAATAACTATCAATAAACTCTTTAGCCTCCTTAGGTTTAATACCTAAATCAGTAGCAAGACCATAACTACTAATACCATATATAATACCAAAATTAACAGCCTTAGCCCTTCTTCTTTCCTCTTTAGTAACACTCTCTATTGGAACTCCAAAAACATCACTAGCAGTCTTAGTATGAATATCTATTCCATTTTTAAAAGCATTAATCATCTTCTCCTCTTTAGCCAAACTAGCAAACATTCTAAGTTCTATCTGAGAATAATCACAACTCATAATTTGAGCACCAGCATCAGGCTTAAAAGCCTTCCTAATAAGCTTACCATACTCATTTCGAACCGGAATATTCTGTAAATTAGGATTAATAGAAGATAATCTACCAGTTCTAGTTAAAGTCTGAGTAAAAATAGTATGTATCTTTCCATCCTCATGAATACAAGAAATAAGTCCCTCTATATAAGTACTATATAACTTAGTAAGCATTCTATACTCTAATACCTTATCAACAATAGGATATCCTACTAACTTAGATAAAACTGCAGCATCCGTAGAATAGCTACCCTTTTTATTTTTCTTCCCATAAGGAAGCTCCAAAGTCTCAAATAAAATATCACCCAATTGTTTAGGACTACTTATATTAAACTTACATCTCGCTATATCATATATTTCCTTACTAACAATATCTATTCTAGAAGTTATATCCTTACCCATACTACTTAAAACAGACCTATCACAATTAATACCAGTATATTCCATTCTAGCCAAAACAAAAGTCAAAGGAAGTTCTACATCATAATATAAACTCTCCATCTCTTCTTTCTTTATATTATTTCTAAACTCTGAAACTATGTCATATATAAATTTAGCCTTCTTACCACAATTATCAATCAACATTTCAGAAGAGTATTTCTTTTTTTTATCATAATATAATATATTAACACCCTTATCTGCCGCTAAAAAAGCAATATCATCTTTAACATTATAATTAAGCAAATATGCCATAATCATAACATCTTCACATATATTATATGAATAAGCATCACCCATACTAAGTAAAATATACTTTAACTTTTTAGCATCATACGTATATATATTACAATCTCTAAACATTGAAAAATCTATATTATCTTTCTCTATATAATAAGATTTATCTCCATCATATACACTTAATGATACTATAGATAAATCATGATAATTTTCACTATCAATCTCTAACCATAATGCTATATTACCACTAAAATTCTTTTTTTCAGATATCACTATAGTAGTAACATCACTTTCTTTATTAGTAGTATTTAATCCTTTTAAAAATGAATGAAATTCTAATTCTTGATATAAATCTATCAACTTATTATTATCACTACCCTTATATATAACATCATCAAAAGTCTCTACTATAGGAACATGCTTATCAATAGTAACCATTTCCTTACTCATGAATGCACTTTCTTTTCCCTCTACTAACTTATTATGTAAAGCACCACTTATAGAAGATAAATTTTCATATACCCCCTCTAAAGTACCATATTGTTGTAATAATTTTAAAGCAGTCTTTTCACCTATTCCTTTAACCCCAGGAATATTATCAGAAGCATCACCCATTAAACTCTTTAAATCAATCATTCTAATAGGTTCTATACCATATACATCATAAAAACTAAGAGGAGTCATCATAACATAATCTTTAGTCTTTAATAACTTAACAGAAACTTCATCACTAATTAATTGTAATAAATCTTTATCACTACTAACTATTAAAGCATTATAATCATCATTTTCATCTACCATTCTAGCAAAAGTTCCAATAATATCATCTGCTTCATATCCCTCTTTTTCAATATATTTAATTCCCATAGCATCTAATATTTTTTTAGCAACTGGAAATTGAGCCTTTAAATCATCAGGAGTTTCAGCTCTTCCTCCCTTATAAGCATCATATTTAAGATGTCTAAAAGTCTTACCAATATCAAATGCTACAACAATATACTTAGGATCTTCTTCTGTTATAATCTTATTCATCATATTAACAAATCCAAATAATCCATTAGTAGGAAATCCCTTACTATTTCTCATAATATTCCCAGTATATACAGTAGCATAATAACTTCTAAATAATAAATTATTACCATCTACTAAAATAACTTTCTGCATTCTATCTACCACCTAACTAAATACAATAATATCATACTTTTCTATATTTTAATACACTAGATTTTAATTTTAGCATTAATTATCTTAAAAAAAAGCCCCTATTTACTATAACTAAGGGCTTAAATACCTAAAAACTATCCTTTTAAACATCCAATTGGAATTACATATACTCCATCGTCTCTTTGATAAGCATATTTACCAATCGCAGTTAATACCATCAAAAATGATGGTTCCTTCATTTTCTTTACATCTATCTTATTTTTCATTTTTATTAAATTTTCTGCTCCCTCATTAATAAGTTTATCTCCACCTAGCTTAATTTCAATTAATCCATATAAACCATTTCTCAAATGAATAACAGCATCACATTCCAAATCAGAAGCATCCCTATAATGATATACACTACCATTTATACTCTCAGCATATACTCTTAAATCACGTATACATAAAGACTCAAATATTAAACCAAAAGTATTCAAATCATTTATTAAATCATCTGGCCCTAGTCCTAAAGAAGCAACAGCAATAGATGGATCAACAAAATATCTTGTATCAGTTGTTCTAATAGCAGTTTTACTCCTTAAATTAGGGTTCCAAGCCAAAGCTTCTTCAACAACAAATATCTTTTTTAATGCATTAATATATGACAATACAGTGTCAGTATCCAATGAAAAAGAATCATTATTTATAATATCATTTCTTAATGTTTCATTAGACACCTGACTACCAATATTTCTAGCATAACTTCTCATCAGATTTTTAACGCGTTCAGGATTTCTATTTACACCATCAACTTTTGAAATATCAGAATTAACAACAGCAGCATAATAATCATAAGCCTGTTCCAAAGCAATATCTTTATCCATAAAAATGCTTCTAGGCCATCCACCTCTACAGCACAAAAAAGCAATATCTTCTAAATCTAATTCATTAATTCCACTCAAATTAGAACTATTATTAAACAATTCTTTAATACTTATAGAACCATTTGATTCCCCAGATTCATAAAGTGACATTGGTCGCATTGTTAAAAAAGAAAATCTTCCAGTTCCAGTATGTGTAACCTCATCCATATTAGCTGGAACAGAAGAACCAGTTAAAATAAATTGACCTTCCTCACCACGATGATCAACTTCAAATCTTACAGCATCCCATAACTTAGGTGCTATTTGCCATTCATCAATCAATCTAGGCGTCTCTCCCACCAATAACAAACTAGGATTCAAATCAGCTAAACTAACATTTTGATCCTTATCCTCAGGCTTAGCCATATATAATATACTACCAGCAATTTGCTCTGCAGTTGTAGTTTTACCACACCATTTAGGACCTTGAATCAAAACTGCTCCCTTTCCTTTTAACTTTTTCTCAAGTAATTCATCAGCAATCCTTTTCCTATATTCTTTCATAAAACAACCGTCGAGTAGACGAACTCGACTACACCTCTCTTTCTATATAGTGAGAGGAAGTCT
>ERZ808240.873-NODE-873-length-38790-cov-4.610327_pt1 | contig 38790 bp, 21 predicted proteins | sample MGYA00521084_ERZ808240 | MGnify/ENA primary metagenome ERZ808240 (study PRJEB31516, sample SAMN03275571) | gut metagenome | biome: mammalia-associated habitat; material: feces | host: Papio cynocephalus | place: Kenya | collected 2012-08-06 ... | reverse complement strand
CCCGCTGCCAGGGACTGTCTACATCCAGAACGGCGAGAAGCACGTCGCCAAGTAACCCCACGACCCAAACGATAAAGCATGCGGGTGCAAACCGAATTGGTCTGCACCCACTCTTTGTTACCCTATTGTTGTATTCAGCGGACTGTCGTTTTCTTGGCATATGTCGCTGCGCGAGTAGTTGCGCGGACTATGTAGATGCCGGCAGGGAGCGCATCGAGCGTAATCTCTGCGCCGTCGGCTGCCAGAAGGCACTTGCCGTCCGTTCCGAAGACTTCGAAGCGTGCGTTGTCAACGCCTGACACACCTGCGCGGTTGCCGGAAATCCAAAGCAAGGATTTGTCTATGCTTGCCTCGTCAACGCCGGCAAGCGACTGTATACGGAAAGCCGGCGAAATGGTGGATGTCTGGCTGTTGCCGGCGTTGTCGGTCAACTTGATGCGCAGGTCAAACCAGCCGTTGAGAGCCATGCGGTCGATGTCCTTCAGGCTGCCGCGCCAGAAGTTGCCGTAACCGGGCATATAGTAGTTTTCAGCCACTTCCTCGACCTCAAGAGGCATCCATTCGCTTGTGTGAAGCGGAGCATACTCGACGCTTACTGCAGGTTTCCCCTCGTCATTGTACCAAATCCACGCATCATACATGCTGCCACTCTCGTCATACAGATAGCGGAGGTAGCTGTGGAGGTCAGAACCGGCGAAAGTCAACACGCCGTCAGAGGGGTTGTCAAAGCGGTCGGTAACATAGCCGTCTGTGTCGCGGAACTGCACCATAGTCGTCACGGGCGCGATTTTGTCCTCCTTGGAGAAGTCGATTTCGAGAGCTGCCGATGTCTCGCAGGGGATATTGTCTACATACACACCTCCATTTTCAGTTATATCGAGCTGAAGCTTGCCGTCAAACTTGGCAATGCCTTTATTGAAATCCTCCCAGAAGCCATACCATCCTTCAACATGGTCATCGTCAAAAGGACCGGACCACGACTTGTCGCCATACTTCGCATTGAGCATTTCCTTATGGATGCCAGCGAAATCCACGGCCTCACCAGCACGGCCTACATTGTCCCATAAGAACGAGAACCGGCTCATCTTGCCCCCTGACGCCATGGAGTTGTCACATATGAAAATCAACGGTGTGCTGCTGCCGGCAGGCTGGCGGCTCATGTCATTGTCGTATGAGAAATGAGGTATGCCGTTCAGCACCAAGTCGTATGCGAGGTCATCCTCACGGTAGAAGAGGTTGGAGTTGTAGAACCCGGCGACAATAGGCATCACCGCGCTGCGCATCTTGCCGTCACGGACAGTCTGCAGGGGGATGTCAAGGTTGTAGGTCGGAATTAGCGTCATCCCGTTCCACTCCTCTTCAGGGCCATAGCATACATAGTCTGCCATGATATTTGCTCGGAAAACTGGTATCTCATCGGCTGGTTCGTCAGGCATACAGCTGGCTATGTTTGTCAATCCCGCAAACAGCGGACCTTCTCCAAAGACCCCCCAAGTGGGCACGCCGAGCCACAAGGACTGGAAACCGAACTGCATAGTGCTGTCGGCAATGTCAACGCCGACATGCAGGCCGCTCGGGTCATAGAGGTCTGCCACCTTAGTGCTGGCATAATTAGCAATGTCATTGTGGACAGTCTGTGCGCCAACGCCGTTGGACTGCGCCACAATCACCATACCGTCCTTGGCATCAGCCGAAGCGGTGATTTCAGCATGGACTACCATGAACCGGTCGCTGACACCAGGGTTGAACAATATGGAAGCTCCGTTTGCTATGTCAACTACATTGTCGCCGTCCATAAAGCGCGGCTCACGTCCTCCCTCGAAACTGTAGACCGCACCGAAATCGCGGTGGACAATCGTGTTTGAAAGGTATCCGTAGAAGTCATCGCCATAGATTGTGCCAGCCTCGATGACATTGCCGTCTCCGTCCAGCAAAGCAGACTTTACCGGCGTTCCGTCGGGAAGCAACGGCTCAAAGGAAACGAGTTCCGTTGCCGCAGCAGCGTTCAGCTCTACCGAGCAGTCGCTCTCGACATTGACATTCTCTGCCACGACGGCACGTATCGGTGCGCCGAATGTACTGGACTGGAACAATGCCAACACTGTATACTTTCCCTCGGGGACTTCATAGACAGACTGTGCATCGCCGTCCATGTCCTCCGACACCCAGCCGTCACCCTCCAGGGCGTATGCCACGCTCACAAGGTTATAGTCATCAACAGTAACGTAGTTCAACGTCAGTGAATGAGTTGTCGCTTCCGCCTTGCGCACGCAAGCCGTAGGCACAGCCTGATTTGCGGACTGCAAAGGCTTCTTCTTGAAGTTGCTCAGTGTCTTTTCGGACACTCCAGTGACTGCACGGTGCAAACAGGGGCGAGCCTCCTGCCCGGCAAGCTGCTGACGCACCGGCGCGGACGAGCCGGAGACTCGTGCCGCGAATGTCGCAGGAAGCGTCATCAGGCACATCATACCGATGATAAGTTGTCTTTTCATATCTCGTTTCTTGTCTATACTCCTGCTAATTCGACATTACAATGACACTTGTTCCGAAAGGCAGGTTATGCTCCTTGCTCGTATACAAAAGAGCCAAACGGACTTTTCAGCTGCAAAATAAACCGGCTGTCCGATACCTTCAAAACGACTGTGCTATGCAATTACACTTGTATGACCATTTTGAGTATACTGCACAATCACTGCAATAACATCAATCATCATTGCATCAATGAATTATAACTTCACATTAAGGACAGCGGATAAGACTATGCAGTATGCGATTTTTCGGCAAAAACTTGCCAGTTCGAGTGATAATGCGTAATTTTGGGTATGACAAACGCCTTGCGAACAATCGTCCTCACAATGCTCATAACCGCCAATGCCCTTGCCGCATTTGCGCGGCAGGACATGAACGCAGAGATGAAGACAACCTACTACCTCGGCAAGCTGAAATCTGACAACATCAAGCCAGCGGAAAGGGTGAAATACATAGACTCGCTCAACCGGGCGAAACCGGGGAACGAGAAGCTGTACCTCAAGGAAAAGGCGCGTGCATACGTCCGCGCAAGCCGTTTCGGCGATGCCGCAGAGTGCTATCGGCACATAGCCGGACAAAAGGACGTACCGGCATACATATACCTCGACGCAGTATATTGGGAGGCCTGGTGTCATCTCAACATGGGGCTGTACGAGCAAACCCTCGACAACGTATACAAGATAGTGGTGTGCGAAAAGCCAGACTCGCTCGACTACTATGACGTTGAGGCGGACTTCCTGCTATGCAGCGTCTACCGTCTGCTGGAAAACTATACCATGAGCCACCGCTACTTGCAAGCGGCACAAAAGAAGACCGCCGCGTCCAAATCGCCGCAAGAGCTGGTGTACAACCTCAAATACCGCTACCACCTCGAGTTGGCAGGCCTCTACCTGCGCGAAGGGAAATACAACGAGGCTCTGGCGGAGGACAAGAAGGGGATGAAATACAACCTCGACCCGGCTACCCGAGAAGCGTTGAACATGGATATGGCGGAATTGTATGACCAGATAGGCGAACCCACCATAGCCGAAGAGTACTACCGGAAATTCATCAACAGCAGCGCCAACTCGTTCCACAACAGCGGAAACCGCGTAAACGCACTGTCAAACTACGCCTATTTCCTGTACCGCCACGGACGCACCGACGAGTCGCTGCGCCTGTGCATGGACTTGCTGCACGGTCCGGACTCCACAAATATGCTCCACATACGCGGCAACCTGTACGACATCCTTGCCCAAAACCTCGAGAGGCAAGGCCGGCACGACGAGGCATACCGGGCATTGCGGCAGTCAGTGGAAATACTTGACTCGGTTACCCACACGAGCGACCTGGGGAGCGTGTCGAGCATCACGCGCAATTTCGAGAGCCGCATGGCAGAACTGGAACAGAGCCGCGAACGGGCTTCCGGGCGCAAGATGCGCATAGCTGCCACAATCCTGTGCATACTGGCTGTGGCTGGAGCAGCTACCGTCCTGTGGATATGGAGAAGAAGCAAGAAGCGGAAGCGCGAGAACATACAGCTTGCCAAGGAAATGGAACACAAGGAAGAGCAGCACCGCGCCTCTCAAAAGGAAACGACAGACAAGCTGGATGCCATGGGCCGCGAGGCGGTGGCACTGTCTATGCGCATAGCCGAATCTGACGCGCTGCTCGCCGAGGTGGCATCGATAGCCGCCGACGCTTCGATGAGCAGCAAGGAGGCCGTCAGCGCGGTGCGGACAAAGCTGCGCGGCATCCACGCCAACGACCGGACATGGGAAGTGTTCCGCCTTCATTTCGAGAAGACACACCCGAATTTCCTGACAGAACTGTACCGCCGCCACCCGGAGCTGACGCAAAGCGAGATACGAATGGCGACATTCATCATAATGAACCTGACGGGCAAGGAGATAGCCAACCTGACGTGCCGGTCGGAGCGGACGGTGGAATCGACAAAATACCGGCTTCACAAGAAGCTCGGTCTGGAAGCCGGCATCAGCACCGCGACGTACCTGCGCTCCATCCTCGCGGAAACATCAGAAACCGATGCCGTATGACAGCGCAGCCAAAGTAGGGACACGGCGTGCCGTGTCCGCACGCAAATCATTACATATCAATTAATTGTGCTTACCGCCCTTCGGACACGGCACGCCCTGTCCCTACCTGTTGGGGATAACGCGAGGACAAATCGCAGTCAGCGATACCGAGCCTCGAGGTCAAGCAGGTACTGCTTCGCGTCAAGACCGCCAGCGTAACCTGTCAACGAGCCGTTACTGCCGATAACACGATGGCACGGCACAAGAATGCTGATGGGGTTGGAAGCTACCTGACCAGCGCAGCCCCTGCCTCTGCCGCTATGCCCTACCGCCTCGGAAATTTCCTTGTAAGTCCTCGTCTCTCCATACGGTATTTCGCACAACGCACTCCATATCTGTTTCTGCAGGTCTGTGCCGACCATCAACAGCGGAACGTCAAACGACTTGCGCTCACCTGCAAAATACTCTTCCAGCTCATCTATGGCGCGGCGTATGGTGCGCGTCATGCCCCCGCTATACCGCACGCCGAGCCTGCCCATAATCCGCCTGTCATTGAAGTCGCGACGTTTTGATTCAACCCAGTCGCACAGGCAAATGTACTCCCCTATCGAGCCGATAATCATCTTGCCGCAGGGAGACTCCCACTCGCTTATGACTACAGTGTCAGGCAATGCTTCCCCATCTGGTCCTATTCTGTTATCCATGCCACAAAGTTAGCAATTATTTTCCTGCGGACACCATACCAAAAACAAATGGAGTATGCCGAAATTCGGCATACTCCATTATTTCATATAGGATTAAATAAGCCCGCTGTATCAGGGGACGAGCACCTTGTATGCGCGACCAGCCACACGTACCATGTAGATGCCTTGCGGCACGTTGATAACTGTGCGGCCAGCAGCATCGGCAGTAGCGATAGCCTTGCCCTCGAGGTCGTAGACATTGACGGTCTTGCCGTTTGCGCCGACAACCACGATGCCTTCGCGTGAAGCGAACACCTGCATAGCATCTGCGCTGATGCCGTCAACACCTGCAACACCGATAGTGATAGACTTCTCCTCGGTCACGTCATTGAGCGGGTTCTCGTCGCCGGTTGCAGTTACCTTGCCTGCATAGCGGTAAGTAACGCCACGGTCTGACTCGTCGGCGGTAGCCTTGAATATGTAGTTCATCACATCGCCGGGAGCGAGTTCAGTACCCTTGGTTGACATGGCGTTCTGGCCGTCGCAAAGGAGCGTGACCGTATAGTCTGACACTGTGTTGCGGCCGTTGTTGTACACGCTCACAGTGAACTCGCGGGTCTCGCCAGGCATGAACTCTTCGGGTATCTCAATAGATACAGCCTCGAGGTCAGTGTCGTATTCGATAGCAGAAGCGTCCTCAACGATGGCGATGTTGTCAACGCAGATGTTCTTGCCATAGCCGGCAGCGGTAGCCTTGAAGGCAACCATGGTGCTTTCGGTACAATGGCGGCGGGGAATTGCGACCTTGAACTGCTTCCAGCCGGTTTCGGCAGCGGACAAGTCGATAGTCTCCAGCTTAGTATAGACATTGTCGTTGTGGGTTATCTCGATGTCGAGAGACTCACGGCAAGTCGAGCCGGGCATATATACCCAGAACGAGAGTACGGGGTGATCGGCGCTGAACAGGTCAACCTTGGGCGAAGTCATGCGTGCAGAGCAGCCGGCGGGGAGATCTGCGCCCTTGAAGTATGCGAAACCGCCGTCTTCGTCCTGCGGGGTAACTGTCGGGTTCATGCCGCTTGCGGCAATACCCCAGCAGCCAGTCACGTTGCCGGCAATTGTGGTAAGTGTCCAGGGGGTGTGCTCGAGGCCGGCTTCCTTGAAGCTCTCGGTGAATGGGACAGCGTTGTCCGGACCCATGACGATGAAGTCAGTGAGCGTGCCTTCGCTTTCCATGCCGCCGTACTGTGCGTGTATCTGGTAGTATACGAAATACTGGTTCTCGACACCGATGAAGCGGTCATCTATGAATGAAGTGTCCTTGATGCCGTCAGCAAGCACGTCGCCGGTGTTGGCATATACCTTATAGGTTATTTCGCCGGCCTTGAGGTCGCCGCCATTCACGCCCTTGGTCGGAGCATTCCATGTCACGAGGACATTGTTGCCGTCCTTGTCAACAGCCTTGGCGTTGGTGACGGGCATGGGGGTGTCGTAGCCGACATAAACGGATACAGATGCCTCAACGCCCTTGGCGTCGCCGGAGTAAGCAGCAACACGGTAGATGTTCTCGCCCTGCACGGCGTTCTCGTCAGTCCATGAGCATTTGCCGCCGGGGGTGAGACCGGAAGTAATCTCGGCAATCGGGCTCATGTCGGTTTCGCCGCGATAGATGCAGACCTTGGAAATGGCAGAGAGTTCGTTGCCGGAATATGTCTGGGTAGGCAGGGTGAAGTTGAGCATAGCGCGGAGCGCGCCGTTAGCGCCTGGGGTAGCCGTCAAATCTGTACATGCAGCAGGTCCTTCGGCAGTTGCTGTCTCGACTATCTCAATGTCGTCGATAAGGAGATAGTAGGACTTGATTGAGCTGACACAGTGGAACGAGATGTTCCAAGTGCCGTCAGCTTCAACGGTGAACGGTATTTCGTACTTCTTGGCATCCTCGTTCATGATTGTGGTCACAGGCATCAGTGTGACGCGCTGAGCGTCAACAGTAGCGCCCTGCCCCATCTTCACCTCGAAACGCTCGGGCGACTCGTCGTCAAATACACGTGCTGTGAAGCGCAGAGCATACTTGCTCGACTTGTCGAACTGTATAGCCGGAAGTATCAGCCAGCTGTCAGCCGCATTGCTGAGCGTGAACTTATGGGCCATGCACTGGAAATCCTGAACGGTATTGTGCCACCAGTACCAGCCGCGGTCTTCCTCGGAGTTAAAGATGGTGAAGCCGTCGAGAGATTCCTCTGTGTCAAACGGCTGGAAGTAAGGCACCGTGAAGGCATTGCCCATGAAGTTTGAGTTGGAAAGGACTGTTCCGCCCTCGCCGACTTCATTGGAAGTGGTGACGGTGTAATAATAAGTGGCGATGCCGTCAGGCAGTGTTTCAGTGAATGAAGTCTCGGAAATCTTGTCAGCAACAAGGACTTCGCCGGGGAAACGCTTGACAGTATACTTCACTTTGGAGGGGTCGATAGTGCCGCCGTTCAGGCCCTGTGTCGGTGCATTCCACGTAAGTGTGGCAGTATTGCCGTCAAGAGCGAAGTTCAGACCGGTTACGGCTGCCGGGCTGTCGGGGCCGCACCACTGAGTCTTGATCGTCTTGGGGCCGGAGCCGATGCTGTTACGGGCTGCAAGCACTATCGGATGCGCACCATCAGAGGCAGCTACGGAGAAGTTGACTGTCGAGCCGGGGTTGCCGGACTTGGTGTCCTTCAGCACGCCGTCCATGTACATATCCACGTATATAGTGCCGGAAAGAGCCGAGCCGTCAAACGCTTTCGCCGGTATCGTGGCAGATACATTCGACTTGCCGCCTACGTATGAGAATATGCAGTTGACGAGCTCACCCGGTGCATTCAGCCCCTTGCGCTCCGCCTCGATGAAAAGGCCTGTTATCTCCTCGTCGTCAGGCATATTGCCGATCAGCTCAGCCTTGCCTGTAAATGTATTGAGACGGCAGAGCTGGCCGCCCTTCTCGTCAGAGAGTGCAGCCCAATAAATATCGTTTGTCTCGGGGTCAACAGTCGCACTCTGTATGTAGCGCGGCTTGATGCCAGACGCGCCAATGAGTGTGAGCGAACCGTCATTCTTGTCGATATAGTATGTATTGCCGTCGCTGCCCACAGTGAAGAGGCGGCCGAAGTTGTCGGCAGCAAGCACTGACATGACAGGGATTTTGGCAATCTGTGTTGACTCGCCGGTCATCTTGTCGATGCGGGCGAAATCGCAGTATCCGTTCTCATACGGACCCCAGAGGATGGCATACATCTCCTGAGTCGTCGGGTAGGTCATGTCGTATGCGATGTTGTACTCCTCATCGTGCATTTCGACAAGGTTGGCAAACGACCAAGTGTCAGTATTGACCACGCAATAATAGTTGTTGAAGACGATGCCGGTTTCAGAGCCGTCCTCGGCATACATTTCCCAAAGGTGGTAGTGCAGACGGCGGTCGGAATAGGCGCCGCCGCCATTGACGTTCAGGTTGGGGTGAATCGCGATTGGTTGAATTTTGACATTAGCCTCAGGCTGGAAGGCATAGTAGCCCAGTTGTTCCTGATTGTCAACGACAAACCAGTCTCCGTAAGAAGAAACGACAGAACCGTATATCACCGGCAGCCCGGGTGTGAACGTCGGCTCGGTGATCTTTTCGGGAGCTGTCTTCATACCGATTACCGGCTTCTCGGCACGGACTGTGCGCACCAGTCGGCGCGGCGTCTGAGCGGCGGTCTTTGTGCCGGTAAGGTTTTTGTGCGCCGTTACCGGGCGCAATTCCGTGTGCGTCACCGCAAGAGCCGTCAGGGCTACTGCGCCGGCGACTATCGCGGAAAGTCGAGGAATGTTTGGCATATAAAATTACAATTACGCGGACCGGACGAGGGGTGCATACGCGCTTGCAGCACAGCACTGTCGCCTGACCCTGATTAAACTTTTCTTTTCCCAACTATGCCATATCTGTCCTGCGGCGAGGCTGTCTCGGCAAGGCATAATGGGATAGCAGGTGCAAAGTTGCGAAAAATAATCAACATTCGCAATAGCGACAGCCGAAAAAACAGATAAATACGCGAACTTCACGCCGCTGGAACATTCACCTCATGCAGGTAAATTATGCAGCAAAACCAGCAGTTTACATTACACGGAATGGAACATCGCGGACACAAGAGGCACATGAGGTTAAAAACTTTTATTTTGCCAATACGTGTATTATTGCTATCTTTGTATCTAAATATACTATATGACGAAAAACCTCATGAAGCAAAATATAAGAGAAATCGCCCTCGCAGCGGTGTCAATCGCCTTTGGCGCTTCCGCTTTTGCAGTGCCAGCATTACCCGGCATAGTCAATTACAGGCAACCTGACGGCAAAATGACACAAGTGGTCTTGCGCGGTGACGAGCATTGCCACTGGTATGAAACACCGGACGGCACGATGCTGATGCCTGATGCGCAAGGAGGTCTTGTGACCGCCGACAGCAAATGGCAGACACGCATAGCCCGCCAGCGTGAGGCAGCTGTGGCGAGAGCGTCCTCATACACCACCTTTCCTACCACAGGGCGGCAAAAAGCCCTCGTGATACTCGTGCAATACACAGACCGGGCGTTCACTTACGGCCATGACGAGTTCAACGACATGCTCAACAAGCCAGGCTATGCCAACCTGGGCGCAGCCGGCAGCGCATACGACTATTTCATCGAGAACTCCGCCGGGCAGTTCGCCCCCGAGTTTGATGTCTACGGGCCGGTGACACTCGACCACGAGATGTCCTACTACGGCGCAAACGACGACGCGCTTGCCCACGAAATGGTGGCAGAGGCGTGCCGCAAACTCGACAATGAAATTGACTTCAGCCAGTATGACCGCGACAATGACGGCTGGGTTGACAACGTTTACATATTCTACGCAGGCTACGGCGAGGCCGACGGCGGCGGCGTGAACAGCGTATGGCCGCACTCGGCAAACGCCTTCTCCAAGGGGGTGCGCCTCAATCCCGACGGCGTGCAGATAGGACATTACGCCTGTTCAAACGAGCTGGTGGGCAACACTCAGCGAATGGTCGGCATAGGCACGTTCTGCCATGAGTTTTCGCACGTGCTCGGGCTGCCCGACCTGTACAGCACAAACGGCAACGATGCGTTCACGCCATACTATTACTCGCTCATGGACCATGGCAACTACAACCGTGACGGACGCTGCCCCTGCGCACTGACCGCATACGAGCGTTATTTCCTCGGCTGGAACGAGCCGACGGTCATCGACGGCGAGGGCACGCTGCGCATCGCGTCGATAGACTCCAACATGGCATACCGCGTGAACATCCCCGGCGCGGACGAAGAGTATTACCTGCTCGAGAACCGGCAGCAGAGCAGCTGGGACGCAGCCCTGCCAGGGCATGGGCTGCTGATATGGCACATCGACTACAACAAGGGCGTTTGGGACAGCAATGCGGTCAACAACGACAGCAAACGCCAGCGCGTTGACCTGATAGAGGCCGACCAGCAGGAAGACCTTGACTCTTCGGCCGGCGACCCGTTCCCTGGCAGCAAGAACGTCACCTCGTTCAGCGGCTTCCGCGGGCGCAACGCGGGGTTGCTGGACTACACGTTGAGCAACATACGCGAGAGGGACAATGCCGTAATCCTTGATTTCGGCACTTCATCTGAACTGCCGCAGACACCTGCCGCTCTCGACGCAGAGGGTGTGGACGACAACTTCTTCACAGCACGATGGCAGGAAGTCGAAGGAGCTGACGGTTATGTGGTCAACGTATACGCATACGAGGACGGCCGCATACGCAACCTGCCCGAATACACCTTGCTTCAGACGGCGGAAACTTCACTCGTGGTCAAAGGCCTCGAGCCTCAGACACAATATGAATATACGGTGGCTGCACGCCGTGGCATGAGCGTCGGCGCGTTCAGCACGCCTGTCGCCGTCACCACGGCCGAACCCGGCATAGCATACAGCACTGTCGAGGCTCTCGACGCGACAGACATAACAGACATCTCGTTTACAGCCAACTGGAACGCTCTGGAACTGGCTGAGAGCTACGCCCTCGACGTGTTCCGAATGACGGATGTGAACGCTGACGCCGACATAGCAGCTTTCAGTTCGCCGCTGGAACTGCCCGAGGGTTGGAGCGGCACTGCAAGCGGCACCATGAGCGTCAACGGATATTTCGGAGCGGAAGCCCCGTCGCTCCGCTTCTCGCAGAACGCAGAGGCGCTGCAAAGCCCGGAGTATGACAAGGACATCGAGAGCCTGTCGTTCTGGATGCGCGGCTACAAAGCCGACGCGGCGGCATCTCTCACAGTGTCAGTGCTTGACAACGGCGTATGGCGCGTTCTCGACGAAATCAAACCTATAGACAACAGCGCGGGCAAGACGATGACGTATGACGCGGCTGATTTGGGACACTCGCGTGCCGTCAAGCTGCAATACAGCATGCCCTCAGGCAACGGCAGCGTGTGCGTGGACGACGTGACAATCGGCTTCGGCACAGTCGCTCAACGTGAATACATCGCCAACAAGGCCGATGTCGGCACAGGCACATCTGCCTCAATCGACGGACTTCAGCCGCTCACACAGTACTGCTACATCGTCTACGGCAAGCGCGGCGACCGCTACTCCCTGCCGTCAGCAACAATCAACGTCACCACTTCGCCCAGCGGCAGCGTCAGCAACATAAATGCGGACATTTCACTGCGAGCCGACGGCAACCGACTCGTATTTGACATACCCTCGGGCAGCAGCCTGGCCATATACACTCTCGCCGGCATCTGCACAGCGACATTCGACCGCAGCGGCGAAACCGTCCTTCCAGCAGGCATATACATAGTGTATACCGGCGGCAAGGCCTATAAAGTGACAATAAAATAACCTCTATAACCAATGAACTCTTTACTGAAAAAACTCTTTGTCCTGTCTGTCGGACTGGCATCTGCAGCAACGGCATACGCTGCCGCGCCGGCAGGCGACAAGCACGGCGACGCTGAACGGCTGCGTTACTCACGCTACCATCAACAGTCCAGCGGCGGACTGTACAGCGTGCCGAAATCCATCAAACCGTCGCTTGCCCCCCTGCGCATCTCCACCGAGGGGCGGCCTGAACTGATAGCCAACTGCACATCGAGCAGCGTCGGCTACGGCATGTACTCCTTCTACCCAGAGCAGGATCTCACGCTGAACAGACAGGCCGAAATACCGGCGTTCTTCGGCGGAGCAGTCTACGTCAACGGCAAGTACTACGGCGCGGACTATGACTATGACGACAATTATGACCTGACATACGTGCGCTGGTACGTCTACGACGCGCTGACGTGGCACTGCGACAAGATGGTCGAAAACCCTCTCGACTATTCTTACATCGCGACAGACCGCACGTATGACTCCACGACCGGCACGGTCTACTCGATATGCTATGACAAGACCGGCGAGAGCATCTGGCTCGCCACCACTTCGCTCACAGACGGCGCATCAACACTGATTGCCGCCCTCGACAAGGAGGTTATCATGATTGCCGCCGACGCTTCGGGACGGCTCTTCGGCATCGACACGACAGCCAACCTCTACCGCATAGACAAGAATACGGCAGCTCTCACGCTCATCGGCAACACCAACATCTATGAGGGCTACCAGTCTACATACACACAGTCGATCACCTTTGACAACACTACGGGCAAACTCTACTGGGCAGAGTTCCACAGCGAGGGTCTGTTCCGGTCAAAGTCTGCGCTCTACGAGGTAGACCCGGCTACGGCTGCGACAGTCAAGATAGCCGACCTGCCAGGCAACCCTGAGATGGTAGGCCTGTATGTGGCAGACTATATGCAGCCCGGCGTGCCGGCAGCAGCCACAAACCTGACCGCTGTCCCGGAAAAGGAGGGGTCAACAAAAGTCGCGTTCTCGTTCACCGCACCGAGCAAGACTATCGGCGGCGGCGACCTGACAGGCCAGCTGACAATAGAAATGACCGTGGACGGCGACATCTTCGACATTCGCGAAGCACAGCCGGGCGAGACTGTCACGACAAGTTCAATGTCCTTTCCTCGCGGCCTGCGCACCCTGAAAGTGACAGCGTCAAATGACAACGGAGCCGGCGAGGTGGCAGCTATCATGTTCTACGCAGGCTATGACGTTCCGGCAGCGGTCAAAGACCTTACGCTCACCTCCAACGACAAGACCGCAACAGTCACCTGGACTGCCCCGACCGAAGGCGCAGAAGGCGGCGCGATACGCACTCCGCTGACATACGACGTTGTCCGCATGCCTGGCGACGTGACAGTGGCTACCGCAATATCCGAAACCACATTCTCCGAGACGCTGACATCTCCGGCCAAATACTACTACACCGTGACACCCTCTTCACAGGACGGCAAGGGCGTAGCAGCCTCGTCAAACGGCATGATAATCGGCAACTTCGAGATACCCTACTACTGCGGTTTCGACACACAAGGCGAATATGACATGTACACCGTCATTGACCTGCAGAGCGAAGGCAAGGTGTGGGAGTATGACGTTGAGAACCAGCGTCTGCGCCACCCGTGGAGTCTCAATGGCGTAATAGACGACTACATCGTCACCCCGGGGCTGAACCTCTCGGGCGCGAAGTCATACGAGTTCTCGTTTGACGGCTACCAGATGGCAGACAGCTATCCCGAGCACATCATGCTCTATTTCGGCCCGAGCATGGACATCAACGAGATGAAGCTAGTCCTCGACACCGGCAAGCTCCCGACAGAGGCACAGCGATACAGTGGCGTGGTTGCGCCGCCGGCAGACGGCATCTACTATTTCGCGCTGCGCAGCAAGACCGGCAACAACGGTTTCATGTCGTATGCCGACAACATCCGCGTCAATGACAAGGGGTCTTCAGCCGTTCCCGCGACGGTATCCGACTTCAAGGCCGAAGCGGCGGCCAACGGCGAACTCGCCATCAAGCTCTCCATGACAGCGCCCTCGACCACCATAGGCGGCGCACCGCTCAACGCCATCTCGCACATCGACATCATTCGCGGCGAGGGCAACGAGCCTATTAAGACTTTTGACAACCCCGAACCGGGCAAGCCGCTCGAATGGACTGACACTTCAGTCAAGACCGGCAGCTATACATACCGCGTCATCGTCTATTCCGAAAGCGGCGCTGGCGAACCGGTTTCCGCGACAGCCTTTGCCGGCATCGACGTGCCCAGCGCACCCACCGGCATTACAGCCGACGGCCCTGACGGCAACCGCAAAATCAGCTGGACTGCACCCGCCCGCGGCGCAAACGGCGGCAACCTCGATGGTCTGCTATCATACCGCCTCAGCCGCGTGGTCAACGACGAGACAACCGTACTTGCCGACAACTATGCAGAAACTGAATACACCGACACTTGGGAGGCCGACCGTCAGGCTTTCGTATACTATACAGTGGCAGCCGTGACAAGCGCCGGCGAGAGCGAAGCTGCGACATCTGAATCATTCGCAGTAGGCAAGCCATACGAAATACCATACAAGGAATCATTTGCCGGCGGCAAGACCGAGACTCAGCCATGGTCAGTTGAGCAGGTTGCCGGATACATGGGTTCTTGGACAATAGAACAGCAGGGCGACCAGCCTTACATCAAGGCTCAAGACGGCGACGAGGGACTGGCTACGTTTGACGGCTACCACAGCTGGACCAAAGACTGCGAGCTTCGCCTCATCTCACCCGCCATCGACATAGCAAAATACATTGACCCCGAGCTGTCGTTCTACTTCTACCACTACAACGGTCTGGCTGGATGGTGGCAGGAAGAGGCCGACCCCGTCAACGAGACAATGTGCGTGGAAATATCCATGGACGGCGGCCCATTCCAGATACTTCCCAATTCCGACATCACGCTCTATGCAGCTGAATCGAGCTGGAAACAGTACAAGTTTGACCTTGCCAACTACCGCAAATGCACAAGCATACGCATCGCGTTCCGCGGCAAGGGAGCCGGCTGCGCCAACATCCACATCGACAACATCGGTGTCAACGGCACTATAATCGACGAGAAGGTTGACCTCATCGGTGCTGACAACGGCATCGTGACAGGCGACAAGGGAGGCATCCGCTTCAGCGGTCTGCCACACGGCATCACCATCTACGACACCGCCGGCCGCAAGGTGGCTGCAAGCCGCAGCGAGCAGGGCTTCATTGCGCTCCCCGCAGGGATTTACATCGCCGTGAGCGGCAACGAGAAGCAGAAAACAATAGTGAAATAACAATCAACGGGAGGGGGTGCCGGCCTCATGCCGGCTGGCAGCCTCTCCCAAAGTAATAACCCCTAAATTTGTGAGTATGAAACAATTATTACAAAGGTTGGGATTGGCAATGGTCATCGCCGGCGCAAGCGTGCCGACATTGTTGGCCGACCCCATTGCCAGCTATGATTTCAACTACGAGACGAGCGATGAGTTTGACGCGCAGTTCAACGTCCTCAACAACAACAACGACTCCAACAAGTGGGAGTGGTACAAATACACCACCTACACCCCAGGCTACTACTATGCCCGCGTCTACGGCTACGGCGGCGCATCGTATGACGACTACATGACTACCAAGACGGCTGTTGCCCTCGAGGCCGGACACGCATACTGCGTAGAGTTCCAGGGCTGGACTGACGACTACTCATACAGCAGCGCAACCGACTCTACGGGCATCCTTGAACTGGGCTACGGCACAGGCGATGACGTGACCGCCTACACCATGTTCTCCTCATTCTCGCTGCCGTACATCAACAAGTACAGCCAAGAGACACCGCAGACTTTCAAGGGTTACTTCACAGTCCCCGCGTCAGGCAATTATTACCTGACATTCCACGCCACAGGCTCGCGCTCGTCATGCGTTGACAACATCGTCATCACTGATGCCGGCTCGCCCGACAAGCCCATGCCCGCTACAGACGTGACAGTCACTCCGGGCGAGAACTTCGCACTGACAGCCAACGTCACCTACACCCTCCCGACAAAGACTATCGTCGGAACTGACCTCACTTCCCTCTCCAAGGTGCAGATCTACAACGGTGACCGGTTTGTGGCACAGGACGTGCTTAATTTCACACCGGGAACAACACGTTCTGTTCAAGACAACAATGCAGTCGCTGGTGAGCAGACTTATACTGTCTATGTCTTCAACGGCGATGAAAAGTCTGAAGCCGCTTCTGCGTCTGCATACATCGGCCCGTTGACTCCGAAACCCGTCACAAACCTCAAAGTGACGCCGAGCAGCGAAGAGGCAGACACATACGTCATCAGCTGGACTGCCCCGACCAAGAGCGTGAACGAGATGGATCTCGACGCTTCGATGCTCAAATATGACGTGTACCGCGTCATCGACGGCAACGAGAGCAAGATCGCAATGCTGCTGACCGAGGCTTCGTTCACCGACACATACACTGCCGAAACCCGCGTGTCCGTAGCATACAAGGTCGTGGCCCGCTACGGCACAATGAGCAGCGAGGGCACAACCTCGGCATCGTTCAAGCTCGGCGCGATGAACCTCCCCTTTGCCGACTCGTTTGCCGGCAACGTCCTCTCCGACGACTGGACAGCTGAAATCATCAGCGGCACATACAACTGGGAAACACAGTCTTCCGGCTCATCACCATACGCATCACCCCAAGACGGTGACGGCGGCATGATCTATTACAAGTCATACAGCGCAAAAGCCAATGAAAGCGCACGCCTGATCACACCCGAGTTCTTCAACACTGCTGACTCCAACCCCGCTATCGAGTTCTGGTTCTATCACTACACAAGAGGCGACGACCAGATAGCCATCGAAGTACAGAAGGACGGAGGCGAATGGGAACAGGTAGACGGCACCCTCATCACGCTGGAGTCCAACTCAGAGGGATGGAGCAAATACTCATTCTCACTGACAAACGCCGTAGCCGGCAGCCAGAAATACCGTGTAGCCATACGCGCAATCTCCGCTTACGACTACAACCTATATGTTGACAATGTGCGCGTATTCAACCGCCTTGCCCATGACCTCCAGACAACAATAACCGGTCCGGAAACCATCATCGCCGGCAATGAAGCCACATACACCATCACCGTTACCAACAACGGCATGGACGTGGCTGCCAATGACTATTCTCTCATGGTCTGGGTTGACGAGACCTTGGTTGACAATGCCCCCGCAAGCGTGGACATCGCAGCCGGCGCGTCGCAGACTTTTGAATACAAGTTCAAGTTCAACAGCGGCTATGCTTACTCCAACGAAGAGTCCGTCGAGGTCGAAGCTGCCACAGACTATGATGCCGACATGGATGACACAAACAACATGTCTGCCGCAGTGACAGTTGTCACACTCCTCGAGAACCCGACAGCTCAGAACCTTATGGGCGTTGTCAACGGCGACAACATAGACCTGACTTGGGACCCCGCAGTTGACACCAACGGCTACACTCCGACAAGCATCGACGAGGACTTCGCCAACGCTGCCAACGATGAGAACGGCGAGACATTCGTATACTGCGGCTGGACAGCAATTGACCGCGACCAGAGCGAGACCGGCACTCTCTACGGATACAAGTCTTCTATCTGGAAAGTATTTGACGTTGACAATTCATACGCACCCAGAGCCCAGTCCGGCAAGTGGCTCGCCGTACTGCCTCCCAAGACCGGCGTTTCTGACGACTGGCTGATTTCTCCGGAACTTAACTCATTCGACAAGTGCAACTTCAAGGTGACTTTCACCGCACTCGCACAGGAAACCGGCACCGGCAGCAAGATGTCCGTTGCATACTCCACAACTGACAACCAGCCCGAAAGCTTCATCGAGCTTGAGCCGATCACCCTCCACACAGGCAAGACTTGGTACAACTATGAGGCAATCGTGCCCGGAACTGCCAAGTACGTCGCTATCCACAACGTATCGAATGCATCATCTTCCAACATCCTCGGCATTGACCGCATAAAGGTTGAGTCCACTCTTCCCGTCGTGCTCGGCTACAACGTATACGAGGATACATGGAAGCAGCTGAACACCGAACTCGTTACCGAGACTTCATTCACGCTGCCCAAGGAGAAGGGCAACACGACCCGTGCCGGCGAGCAGCTCCGCTCGTTCACCGTGTCGGCAGTCTATGCTGAAGGCGAGACCGCACAGTGTGACCCCGCAGTGGTATCTATCGAGTCTGGTGTTGACGAAATCAACGCCAACATCCCCGAACTGAAGATGGTTGCCGGCGGCATCCAGACTTCCGCCGCTGCCGTGGTTTACTCGCTCGACGGCTGCCAGGTGGCTGCTGCTGACCGTGCCGCTGTCATCAGCCTGGCTCCCGGCATCTACCTCGTCCGCACTGGCGACGTGACATACAAGGTTGTAGTCCGCTGATACAGCGCATACAACGCTTAAATTCCCCATACAGGCATCCCGGTTCACCCCGGGGTGCTTTTTTCATGCTGCCACTGAATATTTCGCATATACATATCATCCGTATTTGATAAATTATTAGTACCTTTGTGCATTGCCTTTGCCAACCTGTTTTATCGGCAGCAATACCCCCAACCCGAAACCAATAAATGACATATATGAAAAAACTTTTACTCACCGTTTTCACAGCTGCTTCGGCAGTTGCATCAGCAGTTGCGGCCGACCTCCCCTATTACACAGACATGGGGTCGAAAGCTGCCAAGGACATTGACCCGGACTGGACTGTCATCAACGAGACTGAAGGGTCCAAGACTTGGGTGTACGACTCTGACGACAACAACATCACCAAGCCGACAGAAGCCCCCTGCGGCATCAAGTATGTGTATGACAGCAAAAACAACGCTGACGACTGGGCTGTGTCGCCCGAATTCGCGCTCGTTCCCGGCACTGAATACAAGGTATCGTTCTGGATGAAGACGAGCAGCGACACAGAAGACCTCACCGTCTACCTGACGCAGTCCATTGTTCCCGAGCAGATGCGCCAGTCTATGGTAATTCACGATTTCGTCGAGTACAAGAACAGCACATACGCCAAGTACGTATACACGTTCTCCGTCGACGAGGCCGGCAACTACCGCGTGGCGTTCTACCTCCACTCCCCCAAGAACCATTACAACGTGTTCATGCGTGCGTTCAGCCTGGGCGAGAACGTGCAGTACGCTTCGCGCGTCACAGACCTGACAGCGACTGCCGGCGAGGAGCAGGCTCTCACCGTTGACCTGGCATGGACGCTCCCGACCACCGACACTGACGGTGGCGAGCTGACAGCAACTCTCGACAATGTCATCGTAATGCGCGACGGCGCAACAATAGCCACCCTCCCCGGCGATGCCACCTCATTCACAGACGATGCCGACATGGGGCTGACTTCCGGCTTCCACACATACTCCGTGTATGTGGTCTATCAGGGACGCAACAGCAACGCGGCAAGCGCGACGACCTCATACGTCGGCCCGGTAGTGCCGTTCACTCTCCCCTTTGCCGACGATTTTGAGAATGACGAGCTGTGGCCGCTGTGGACAGTGATTGACGTTGCCGGCGACGGCTCTACAGGCAACCCCGACAATGCGACATGGAGCCGCTGGCGCAACTCCGTCCTCACCGGCTATATCCTCGCTTTCTCCAACCCCTCCACTCCCGTTGCCGAGGACGACTGGGTATTCACCCCGCCGTTGAACCTCGACGCTGCCGGCAAGTATACGCTCTCATTCGACGCTTGTATGTACAGCTTCTACGACTCCACCTGTCTGCTCGACCTCTACCTGACACCGGAGGCAGCCATTCCCGCCGAGACTGCAGAGCCGTTTGCCAGCTACGAGACATTCGCCACCGCGACATACCCCAAGGACGGCGAAAGAATTTCTGTAGAGTTCACCGTCTCCGAACCTGGCAAATACTACATCGGCATGCATGAACACGCATCGACAATGGTTGCCCGCCAGGTGCGCATCGACAACCTTCAGGTAGTCGCCAACCCAGGCACTGGCGTTGAGGACATCGCCGGCGAAACGGCATACACATTCCGTGACGGCATGCTCACATTCGCCGAGGCTGCCATGACACAGGTGTACTCACTCTCCGGCACTGCCGTTTACTGCGGCATCGCCTCCTCGGTTGACTTCTCGAGCCTTGCCGCCGGCATCTACATCGTCCGCCACGGCGACAAGACAGTCAAGGTAATGAACAAATAACACAGCAATACGGTCATCTGCCCTCGTGGAGACATGGTGGCGGGTGACACCCTTAACTAATAACTATAAATAAATGAAATTCAAAACCATGCTAACATTAGCCCTGCCCCTTCTGGGCGTGGGTGCCGTCGTGGCCCAGACTTCTTCTTTCCTGTCGGGTGACGAGGCAAAGCAAACACGTATGCGCCAGCAGCGTGTGGTGGCAGCTGCCCCCAACATGACAGCACGCGCATGGATGGTTCGTGACAGAGGCGAACTTCCATTAGGACTCGTCAGCTTCAATGTCGCTGCCCCCGAGACATTCACTTCACTCTTCACTCTCCCCGACAAGGTATTTGCCGGAGTGAACACCCCTTCGGGCTACTATTTCTACCGTTTCCGTGAGGACACTGCCAACGAGACCATGATCCCGCTGGCATGGTCGTCGCTCGACCCCGCTACCGGCGAAATCACCGACATCGCCGACTGGAAGGACAAGGCTTTCATATTCAATGACATGGCCTACGACTACAAGAGCGGCACAATCTACGCCCTTGCACGCGAGATCTATACCGACGAACTCATGACCGCACTCAGCTTTGAGTATTCCAGCCTGTACACTATCGATGCCAGCACCGGCGTCGCCAAACAGGTCAAGCAGTTCATCAACTGGAACACCGGCGCGCTTGCCAACCCGACATACATCACGCTGACCGCCGACCTCGAGGGCAACCTCTACGCTATCGACGTGAACGGATACCTCGTGAAGTTTGACCGCGACAACGACTATGCCGAGGTAGAAATCGGCTTCACGGGCCACTACCCCGCACAGCGTCTGCAGACCATGACGTATGACCCCATGACCGGCAAAATCTACTGGGCGGCCGACTACAAATCCGCTCTGGCAGAGCTGCTGATGGTTGACCCCGAGACTGCCGAGACACAGGTGATCGGCCTGCTGGGCAACGATGCCCGCCTTGCCGGCCTCGACATCCCCTGCACCATCCCCTCTGGCGGCGCACCCGCTGCCGTGACAGAAATGACCGTCACACCCTCTGCCAGCGGCGAGAACTCCGCACAAATCTCTTTTGTCAACCCGACAAAGACTTTCGGCAACTCCAAACTCGCTTCGCTCACCAAGGTGACTATCGCCCGCGACGGCTCTGAAATCCACAGCGTATCGCCCGCCAACATCGGCGAGACTGTCAACTACACTGACCAGGTGTCCGAAGCCGGCTACCGCACATACGTCGTGACACCCTACAACGCCCTCGGCACCGGCATGGCCAAGTCTGTCACCAAGTGGGTAGGACATGACGTGCCTGACGCTCCGGGCAACGTGGGCATCGGCCGCTCTGATGACGGCGCCGGCGTGATCGAATGGGTTGAGCCGACTGTCGGCCTGCACGGCGGCTGGATCGACGCAAGCTCGCTGCGCTACCGCATCGTCCGCATGCCGGGCAACACCCTCGTGGCAGAGGACGTGAAGGGCAACACTTTCACTGACCACACTGTCACATCGATGGGCAGCTACTACTATGTCATCACCCCGTACACTGCCGACGGCGACGGCGCTGCTGCCAAATCCGTGACCATCGAACTCGGCTCTGAAATCAGCGTTCTCCCATACAACTGCCTCTTCGAAAACGAGTCTGTATTCAACACCTGGACTGTCATAAACAACAACGGCGGCTCCACATGGCAGTGGAAGAAACGCGGTCTCTCAGACTACGACTGCTTCGCCATGTACCAGTATGACAGCAAGAACGACGGCGACGACTACCTCGTCTCTCCGCCTGTCCGCATGAAGGCCGGACAGACTTACTCCGTCAAGTTCAACTACCGTGGCTCTAACGCTTCGCACACCGAGAAATTCGACGTGCGCTTCGGCAACGCTGCTACCGTAGAGGGTCTCACCAACTCGCTCAAGAGCTATGAGCTGAAAGACGGCGATGGCCGCTTCGACACCATCGACCTCCCTGAAATCACTGAGGACGGCACATATTACATCGCTTTCCACGCCACTTCGGAGAAGAACATGTACAACATCTACATCACCGACGTGACTATATCTTGCACTTCCAGCGGCGGAGGCACTGGCGGCGGCGATGAAGACTCGTTCAAAGCGCCGACAAACCTTAAGGCTACTGTCAATGCCGAATACGGCGACGTGGTGCTGAGCTGGGCATACGGCAACACCGGCGGCGAAACAGGCGGTGACGACGATGACGACCCCGGACTCTCAGTAGAAATCCTCGAGGACTGGGAGGGCTACCCCAGCTTCATCCTCAACCCCACCGCTACGACTTGGGACTGGTCATACATCGACGGCGACAAGGGCATACCCTACGTTTCCGACTATGAGGCCGACGCTTACCCGACCGACGGCAAGCCCCTCGCTGCCATGATCATGGCGCCCTACGAGCTGACAAAGGATGTTTACTATCCCAACCCCCCGCACAGCGGAGACAAGTACCTGCTGTTCAAGAGCAACTTCTATGATGGCAACAGCCAAAGACCCGCTCCCGCTCCCGATGACTACTTCATCTCGCCCAAGCTCAACTACTCAAGCGACTTCGTCTTCAGTTTCTGGTGCAAGGCCGACCCCGACCTCGAAGGGCAGGAATCTGGCGGTTTATGGGGCAGCACCCTCTGGAACACCGAGCAGTTCCGCGTAGGCTACTCTACTACCGGCAAGGAAGCCAGCGACTTCATCTGGCTGACCGACGAGCCCGAAGTAATAACCTCCATGGACAACAGCTGGACATTCAAGGAGTATGCTATCCCGGCTGCTGCCAAGTATGTCTGCATCAACTATTGCACCAAGGACTACAACGGCTTCTGGTTCATGGTCGATGACATTTCAATCGCCATGCCCAACGCCGGCAAGCCGCGCCGTGTCGCCCCGACGTTCAGCAACTTTGACGTTTATGTAGACGGCTCGAAGGTCGCTTCCACCGAGGCTACTTCATACACCGTCACAGGCCTCGAAGAAGGCGACCACACCGCTTCTGTCGTGGCTGTATACGCCGAGGGTGAGTCTGAACCCGCTACCGTCAACTTCAACATCAAGCTCGGCGGCGTAGACGAGATTGCCGCACAGGGCATACGCATCTACCCCAACCCCGCGACAGACGTTGTGAACTTCGGCACTGCTGTTGACACCGCCGAGCTGCTCGACATGAGCGGACGCTGTGTTGCCAAGGTGCAGGATGCCGCTGCCATGAACCTGAACGGTATCGCACCCGGCATCTACCTGGTACGCATGACCGTAGCCGGCAATGTACACACTTCACGCCTCATCGTTAAGTAATATACGATAGACACCTAATCGCTGTCCGCAGCCGCGCAGGCACGTTACTGCCGCCGGCTGCGGATTGATTTCACCCAAACAGACACCATGTGTCAGCATGCACCGAAGGGTTGCGCCAGCAGACGCAGCTCCTCTTTTCATTCATTCCAACCCCAAAAACAATTCTCCACAGCCCTTACACATACTATCGCACTATTATTCAGACACTTGCCAGTCACACAACCACAGAATCCGCCAAAAATCTCAATGTTAAAACCGCAATCAGCCCTTGAATGTATTAACATAATCAGTTAATTTTGCGCTGAAATAGCAACTCAACCTTGCGAGATTAGCAAATAATCCCTATATTTGCACCGTCATTCGTGAGGCAACACCACCGCCAAGCCCATGACAGGACATATATAGGAAGGTTTTCGCCTCCTCTGACACTGACAAATCACCACTTTGTTACAGCTAAAAGTCAGAGATTGCCGAAGATGCTTCTCGCGTACCTGCATATCAATTCCCCCGATATACAGACTATGGTGAGTTGCTATTTCGTGTTATCTGCTTTTAGGGCCTTGTGGTGAGGCTGTCAGTGAAGATGACGTTGAAAGTGGCTCACCTTTTTCATATATTCCTAACAGACAACACTGCAGACAACCCACACCCGCAGAGCCGCCCAGTGTAACAACACGTTTTGCCATGGCAAAAGCATGCAAAGAGTGCGGATTCCCGCTGACAGGCAACGAACAGACCTGCCCTGAATGTGGCGCACCAGTAGGAACAACCACAACAACACAATCACGATGCCTGGAGTGCGGCTACCCATTGACCGGCAGCGAGACCGTCTGCCCAGAATGCGGCAATCCCCTGCAAACACAGCGTCCAGCCCAACAGCCACAGCAGCCGCAGACAGCACAACAACCGACAGCACAGCAGCGAGCTGCTCAACCGCAACAGACGGCACAGCCACAGCAAGCCGCGCCGCAACAGGTGTATTACGCCGCGCCGCAGCCCGCAGCACCCCAACATGCTCCGCAGCCCGTTGCCGATGAACCGTACAGAACCGTTTCCGAGCTGTTCTGGTCATGCCAGTTCTATAAAGTGTTAAAGGGCAAGCACTTCGACCTCGGGCAGCGTCTTTACGAGTGCTTCGACCTGTGGTGGGAATGTGTCAAGGTGTGGTGGTACGACTTCAAGAACCGCTTCTGCCAATTCAGCGGCCGTGCCTCTCGCCGCGAATTTTTCAGCTTCTTAGGTTTCGGCGGCATCGCCTTCCCCCTCAACCCCTTCTTTATCTTGTCGCTCGTGCTCATCATAGGCTTTATCCCATGGCTCGCCATAACAGTACGCCGATACCACGACGTTGGCAAGAGCGGCTGGTGGATGTTTGTCCCCTTTGCCAGCTTCTTCCTTCTCTTCAAGAAATCAGACGACGGCCCGAATGAATACGGTGACAGACCCGACGAGGTGAACCAATCACCCGCCCTCTGGCTTGTAATCATCTCCCTGATTGCGATACCTGTCTTGTATCTCATACTCTTCGGTGTCATTTTCTCCGCAGCACGCTCATCGTACTACTACGGATACTAACCGCCACATAACCTCAAAACTACACGAACCATGGCACTTATAACTTGCAGAGAATGTGGGCATAAAATGTCCGACAGAGCGGAAAGCTGTCCGCACTGCGGCTGTCCGCAGCATATCCCCGAGGCAACTCCGCAAATCCCGGACAACCAGCAGCCTGAGGAGACTTACGCAGCCCCGGCAAAGAAGCAAGGCGGCTTGAAATGGCTGTGGGCAGTTATCCCCACATTCCTCGTCATAGCCGGCGCTTTCTACTACTTCATGTTCGTCTACACGCCCCCAGCCGCAGCCCCGAAATTTCTCTCCCCTGATTCTGATTATGCGTTCTATAACCTTCAGGGCAAAGTCAAAGACGTAAGACTGTATGAAGAGACAGACTCCGGAACACTTGAAAGAGCATTTATTCAATTTGATTCAGATGGACGCATAACGCCCGATGACGGCTCTATAATCCGAAACGACAAAGGGGAAATCATCAAAGTGAAGGTGGGAGATGAAATGCATGAAATAATTTGGGAGAACGGACGTGTGACAGGTGAGAGAAGCAACACGATTTTCTGGGAATACAAATACAATCGTGACGGCTCCATTCGCTATATAGGTTGTCATACTCTCAAAGATATACCCGGAACCTCAATTAAAAAAGGAGATGTGGAAATGTACACATACTCGGACTACAATTTTGATGAGCATGGAAACTGGATTTCCTACACCAGGCAGATTGAATATATCCCCAAAGATGGGGAAGGAAGCAAATCAGCCCCCGTTCACCTAAGCCGCCGCATAACATACTATCCATAACAACCGACAACCAACAACTGACAGATACACAATATTATGGCACTGATAAACTGTCCGCAATGCGGTCACACAATATCTGACAAGGCTACGCAATGCCCTAACTGCGGCTGCGAAATCGCGCCCGCAGACAATGGGCTGCAACCGCCATACGACCCGGAAGACATCGAGCCGCAGCCGAAAAGCAACCTGAAATGGCTGCTGATAGCTATCGCCGTAGTCCTCGTAGGCGGTGCTGCCAGCTACTACTTCTACTCCGAACACAAACGGCAGGAAGAAGCCAACCTCGCAGCAGAACAGGCACGCCTTGACTCCATCGCCCTCGCGCAAGCTGAAGCCGCCCGCCTCGACTCCATCCGCCAAGACTCGATAGAACGCCGCAACTTCTCCACCCCCGACCTGATACTCAAGGAGTTGCATGGCCATGTCGCCCAATGCTATTGGAAATCAGAGGCACGCAACAGCGAGAGATATACCGGCACATTTGATTTCTCCGAGGACGGTATGCTCACAAGCAGAGGCATCAGCCGAAACAAAGCCGGGCAAATCAAAACGATGAAGGAGTACACCGACTATGACAGCATCTCAAAGGTGTACTCATATACCTGGGCAAACGACAGACCCTCAAAGCTGTACTACCAATCATACGGATACTCGGACGACAGTGGTTCTATGACATTCCATTATGACAACGACGGACTGCTCGTAAAACTGACAGAAGCCCGAAAGGACGACGGTTACACCACAACCCGAAACAACCAAACCGTATATTCCGACTACGAGTTTGACGAGATGGGAAACTGGATAAAGCGCAAAGTCACATGGTCATACGAGTGGAAGAACAACTATAGTAGTTACGGCAGGGGCGACTATTATTATGAAGACAGCTGGCACAAAGTCGGTGATTCCTGCATCGAAATAAGGGCTATCACCTACTACCCAGGCAATCCCACCAAGAAATAATCATCACAAAATACAACCTACAATGGAAAACAAACCCAACAAAAAGAGAGACGTAACTCGAATTGTCGGGATTGGAATTGCAGCAATAGGCGTAGCGTTATTGAGTGTAACATGCTTTGTTGTCATACCAAATACATGGCAATCAAAGCCCACCCAATACGCTGATGCCAGCAATTCCAAGTCAACTCCGCAAGAAACGGTTACGCAAGACAGCGCAGTGACAGCCCAACCACCTGTTGCACAAGCAGAGCCTCTCAAAGCGACGGAAACACCGGCGCCACAGCAGACAGCCAAATGTAAACAAACCAAAAATCGGGGGGCAATTTGCCCAACAAGACATGGAACAAAACTGCTGACAAGAGCAGTGTTGACAACACGGCTGCAAATGCCGAAACTAAACAGGGCATAGAACCCGAACTGGCAGAGCAAGCTATTGAAGGCACATATACAGTAATCGACAACGATGAAACCACATGGGTCTTCAAACTCAATGCAGACAATACAGCGACAATCACAAAAGACAGTTCAGAGGAGAATCCAACTATCGCATATTGGAGTCTCTCCGAGAACAACGACATCATCGTAAGCACTGAAGAGGAATACCCCAACATAGCACTTACTAGACCAGAAGGGTCTACGCAAGTCCTAATAATCAGAGAAGGGTATTTATACATAGATTCAGATACTGCAAACGCCAACAACCCCGAGCAGAGGCTCAAGGTAACGAAGACGAATTAACCCGAACATAAAAGTTGTCAGGATAGGAGTCGGCGTGTTGATGTCTCAATTTAGGTTGCTGTAAATCATACCTGTCAGCATACGAGGGGGCATTGGCACGCCGCAATCTCACAATCAAACAACAATCAACTATATGGCACTGATAAAATGTCCGAAGTGCGGACACAACATATCTGACAAGGCTACGCAATGCCCGAAATGCGGTCACATCATCGCACACAACACCAGTGTGCCGCAAGACAATACGCAGGACAATACGCCGACCAACAACAAAACCAACATTGCGGTCGTAATCGTACTCGCAATGGCAGCATTTGCTCTGTGGATAATCATAATCTGCTTTGTCATACCGGCATCCATTGGCGACAAGTCAGCCGTCATCGACACCGACTCCGCCGCATACGCCGACACCTTATATCCCATTGAGGAAAATCCAGACAGCATCCCCACGACAGACACAGCTGTATATACATCCGCCGCAGCTGAAGCGACTCGTCTAGACACTAACAAAGTTGCTGAAGAAGTAGCAGCTGTCCCTGTTCAGGGATACGAGGAGGCTAAAAGCGAAACACCGAAAAGGTCTAAAAGCAGCAACACCTCATCGAATGGTCCAGAATGGATAAACGGCGTTTGGAAACTGAATACCACTGTAAGCACATCGTTGGGACCAATGAAAGTCAACGCGACACTTATCATCAACAGAGCCAATCAAATGCTTGTTTCGACAGACTGCGGAGCAACGATGGCAAGTGGCACGTATCATGTGTATGACAACAGCATTCACTGCGGCAGCGCGTATTATGACCTTGATATGAGCAATCATCGTATTTCATACGGCAACGGACATTACTTCCACAAAGTATCTAATTAAAAACTCAAATAACATGACAAGATTCCTTCAACTCGCTATTGTCGTTTTGATTACATTCATCACGACTATTCCTTCAGCATTGGGACAAAACGCATCAGTCCCATCAAAAATCACTTCTGTCAGAACTCTCCAAAGTTTCTTCTCACACAAGCCCAAGTTCAAATGTAAGACTACTGGGGTTGTCCTGCAACTGACATACACTGACGGGAAATTTGTCGCATACGTAAACGAGAAACGCTTCGGCGTTTTTGAGGTTGATGTCCGCAACGACCAGCCATACTATGCATTAATCGGTCTGCCCTGGCTAAACGGATATGGGCCTGCCCCTATGCTGTTGACACTCAAGGGGGACAAAACAACACTTCAATTGCTGCCCGTGCAAGGAGAACAGAATCTGAGTTTTAACTCAAGAGGGTATCTTCAACACGGACGCACAGGCAGCAAGACGTGGATGAAACTGTCATTGTCATCTTCTGGCGTATCATTTACCCCGGTCAATAACCAGCCTGACCCGGAATTGTTCGTATTCATCGGATTCCCCTCCTCCACAACCAATTCAAGCAAAACTGCGACAACAACCTCTTCTTCAAGGCAAAGCGCGCTTTCAAAGCCCTTAAAGAGAATCAAAATCAGACCTGATGGGCCAGAAAACGCAGAGGTGAAAATCACACCTGAATTTATTGATTCAATTCACCAATATGATGCTGTGTTTCCATTCAGCGAAGGCCTGGCTGCAGTGAGAAGCAAAGAGAATGACCGCATTGGGTACATCAATACAAAAGGAGAACTTGTGATTCCGTGCCAATTCTTAGTAGCCGGAGCATTCTCGGAAGGCTTGGCTTTCGTCCTAATCGAAGACATGGTGTGTTTTATAGACAGAACTGGCAAAATCTACAACACACAATATCGCCGATCTAGGTCTTTATTCTTCAGCAGAGACTGGCAAGATGGGTATACAGGTAATAACACGATTTGTTTCATAGATGGCATTTGCGAAGATGACGATTTAGGAATCAAAATCACATACAACAAGTTGACTGGAACCAATCCACCTTACACAACCGCCACAGATGACTCTGAATACGAAATCTTCAGCGAAGAAAGCACCGATTATAGGGGGAACCGAGTTAAATACCTTGGCCTCAAAAAAAACGGTGATATTGCCATTCCTGCTTCATACAGTCATGTAACACCATTCAGTAACGGAGTTGCTAACGTTGTCATGGATGTTGTACATATAGGCTCATGCAATGCCGAAAATAGATATCTCTGGATATGCGGATTTATCGACAAAAACGGCAACACGACATTTACTGATGCCGATTACGCAAAAATCGAGAAATTCAAGAAGAATTACCCCCAATGGACTAACAACAACTGAAATAGAGTGACAAGAAATAGTTCGGGGGGGCTGATGACTCGGCATACATCACTATGAACCACTAATGTCAACATATCCGAGAAGCATCAGCCCACCGCAACATCGTCAAATAACAGGAGAGGGTGTGTCAAAATAGGCACACCCTCTCGCTGTTATGCGCAGCCAAGTAGGGACACGGCGTGCCGTGTCCGCAAGGATAGACTGCAGTAAATCAAATAATTGCATTTGTCGCTTGGCGGACACGGCACGCCGTGTCCCTACTTTGTCGCGGATAAGCCGAGAACGACTAAGACTGCCGCTGTTTGCCTTGCCAATTGCAAAATGACACCGCCGAAAAATTTTTCAGTGCTTTCGGCGTGCCGTGTTCACAATCAAGTCACTGCAAATCAAACAATTGTGCTTACCGCCCAGCGGACACGGCATGCCGTGTCCCTACTGCCGACGGCACGGGCGTGTAGACAGGAAAAGAGGGGGCATGCGAGCGCACACCCCCTCAATCTATGATGACAAATCGTAAAAACGGTTACTTGACTGCGATCTTGACGGTACGGCCGGCGGTGCGGACTATGTAGATGCCCGGCATAAGGTCGCGTGCGCTCACCTCACGGCCTTGCAGGTCGTAGTAGCGTGCGTCTGCATCAACCTCGATGACATTCACGCCAGACTGGTCGGCCTTGACCTCCACGATGAACATTTCGGAGTGGCGGTCAGTGCAGTACTCTACGGTCAGCACATAGTTTCCGGCGGTGAAGTCGGTGGGCGTCTGGCAGTTGAACGCGATGTCATGCGGCTCGCCGTCGGCGGGGACTACGAAATCGGCTGTGCCGACAGCTGTCGATGCCTCCATGCCCTCCTCTGCGGGGAACAGGTAGACGGTGGCTGTCGAGTTTTCGTCGGCAGTGCCGTTGTTGACAGCGGTAGCGGTAGCGGTGAACGGCTTGCCGACATAGATGTTCTCATCGACAGCGACACTGGTCACCATTACATTGGAGGCGGGAGTAACAGGCGCATTGACTGTCACCACCTTCTCGAAGAACGGGTAGCCCCAGGGGTCGCACAGCCACATATAGTACTCGCCTGGCTGCACATTCTCGTCCAGCGAGCCGCTCAGGGTGATGCTGATGGGGTTGCCGTCGGTCATGAGCAGATCCGCATATTCTGTAAATGAAACCGGGGCCATTTCAGTGCTCAGCATAATGACGCGGCACTGCACGAGCATATCCTGCGTGACGCCGGGTTTGCGTGTGCCGCTGACGGTGAACGTGTAGTCGCAGCCTGGTGTCAGCTCTGACACTTCAGCTTCAGAGAATGTGACATTTTCTGACCCATCGGGGTATATGCCCTCGCTGCGCAGGTATATTTTCGGGAAGTTGCGATCGGCCACGGGTGTCTTCATCGGCTTCCAGTCGCTGCGTCCTGAAATGCTGTATGCAGGCATCAGCGTGTACGCGCCGTCAGCCACAAATGCGGAGATTGAGCCTCCGTATGTCCTGGTGCCGTAATTTGCGGGTATCGTCTGGTTCGAATAGAAGGTAAGAGCGACTGTATCGCCCTGCGGCGTTTCGAGCATCACGCCCATGTCGAAGGCAGCGTCGAGGAACGACCCGTTGGAAAACAGCGTTGTCTGGTTGGAGAGGATGACGTTGCGTCCTTCAAATGAATATTCCGTTTCATTTCCAGCGCTCATCCAGGCGTCGGGGCGCGAAGAGCCCTCCTGCGGGGTGTTGATGTTGGCCACGATGTTCTGCTGTGAATTGTAGCCGCCTTCATAGCCGCCGGTACCCTGTCCCTGCGGATTGAGCGCGGAGAGAGTGAAATAGCCGTCGTATGCTCCGCTCCAGCCCCAGTTGAAATGGTAGTAGCCGTCTGTGCGGTATCCGTCGCAGACAAACTCATGTCCGCCGCCGCTCTCCGTCACCCCGGAATAGAGTATGGGCTGTCCCTTCTGGAGGTTGTCATATACTATGGAGTCCCATTCCTCGTCGGTGTAATATTCCCGGTGCAGCAAGTCGAGCGCGAGGTCATACTTGAAATTGTCCACCATTGCTTTCGCCATGTCGCGGGCAGTCGCGCCCGAGGTCGGGCCATACTTCATTTTCGCGGCATACCCGCACGCCTTCATTAGCGTGGCGACAGCTTTTTTCTGCTCTTCAGTACCGGCGTTGTCGGCATAGCTGTCGAGCATCTTGTCCCACTCGAACGTTGTCTGGTCGAGGTTCATGGTGAACGAGCCGCCGCCGTAGGACACGCTTGCCGTGCCTGTGCCCTTAGGCGGATAGCTGTAGTATTTCATCACTTGAGCCATGGCGGTGGCGACGCAGCCGGTCACGGTCGTGTTCGGGTCAGGGGTGAGCATGTTGTAGGGAGAGACCTGGTCCCATGTCGTGGCGAGCAGCGGCGCGATGTTGGTGCGCTCATCGGCCTCGCGGGCGGGGGCTTGAGTTGCGGCAGCGGCCTTCAGCGAGCCGGAAGCCTGTGCATTGACGGCATGCTCTATCTCACGGCCGTACTCCTCGAGCCACCATTTCAGCTGGTCAGGCATCTGTGTCTGGTCGGTCACCGGGCGGTCGATGTACCCGAGCACAGGCTTCGACAGGTCGTCAGCGCCGAGGATGAGCGTGGCGCGGTCGGTAGTGAAGATGTAATAGGTAGAGAGCGATGCGAGCTTGCCTGTCTGTATGAGCCGCGGCGAGGCTGAGATGAAGGAGCGGGTTCTCTGCGGAGCGTCGGCAGCGGCACGCGCCAGCGCCTCGTCGGGGGTCAGTGTGCGGGCGAATGAGGGCGACAGAGCCAACAACGCCGCTGTTGCGAGGATAAGTCTTCTCATGACGGTTTGTGTTTAAGGGTTCATAAATCCAGCCTGCGGGCTTGCTGGCAAGACGCGGCAGCCTGTATGTGCATGCAAATTTACGCCGATTATTTCGGATAAACAAATTTTACACATCTTATTTCCGCAGAACAGCGCGAAAATCGGCTGGGGCGGGCAATTTTTCAGGGCAAAACTGTTGCAGGTCTCAGATATTGGGGCTAAATTTGTGGCGATACAGACACTTCCAACCCATGAACTGGCGGCACGCCCGGCGAGCCGCGCAGAAACAGACGATATGAGTTACTTGAGATTTGACAAGAGCCTCATGATCAACCTGGAGCAGAGCCTCCCCAAGGAGATGTTGCGCACCAACAAATCCGGGGCTTACCACTGCACCACGATCGTGGGGTGCAACACGCGCAAGCAGCACGGGCTGCTCGTAATCCCGATAGCGGAAATGGACAACAAGGCCCATGTGCTGCTCTCGTCGCTCGACGAGACGGTGATACAGCATGACGCGCCGTTCAACCTGGGCATACACCAGTACGGGCCTAAGACGTTCAGCCCCAACGGGCACAAATACATACGCGAGTTTGACTGCGAGAGCGTCCCTAAGCTGACGTACCGCGTGGGCGGCGTCATACTGACCAAGGAGAAGGTGTTCATCTCGCACGAGAACCGCATACTCATCAAATACACGCTCAAGGAGGCCCACTCGCGCACCACGCTGCAGCTGCGCCCCTTCCTGGCATTCCGCAACTCCAACGCCCTGTGCATCGAGAACACGGCTATCGACACTGCCGTGCGCGATGTCCCCGGGGGGATAGCAACCTGCCTGTACCCCGGATACCCGGAACTGTACATGCAGCTTGACAAGGAAGCGCGCTGGGTCAGCGACGGCCACTGGTACAAGGGCGTGGAATACAGCAAGGACCGCGACCGGGGGCTGCCGTACAAGGAGGATCTGTGGGTGCCGGGCTATTTCGAGCTGGAGATACGCCCCGGCGAGCCGGTCATATTCTCCGCCTCCACCTACCAGGCCTCGCCCGATGACTTCGGCCGCACCTACGCCGGGGAGCTGGCGACACGCACCTGCCGCACCAGCTTCTACAACTGCCTGAAGAACTCGGCAGAGCAGTTCTACCTCAAGGACTGCGAGGGGCTGCACATCATGGCGGGCTACCCATGGTACTACGTCCGCGCCCGCGACGAGATGATTGCCCTGCCGGGCTGCACGCTGTATGTGGGCCATGCCGACGAGTACAAGGAAATCATCTCGACGTTCCTGAACGCGCTCTACCGCTACATCGACCATGGCTTCAAGGACCGCACTATCCTAGAGATAGACCTGCCCGACATACCGCTGTGGGCGGTATGGGCGATACAGCAGTTCCGCCGCACCCATGGGACTGCGGAGTGCCGCCGCCTCTATGCCGGCAACGTGCGGAGGATAGTGGAGTATGTGCGCAGCGGCAAGGCGCGCAACCTGCGGCTCGAGGATTCGGGGCTCGTATCGACCGACGGCACCCACGTGCCGGTGACCTGGATGTCGGCTAGCATCAACGGCAGCCCGATAATCCCGCGCACCGGCTATGTGGTAGAGTTCAACGCGCTGTGGTACAACGCGCTGTGCTTCCTGGCCTCGCTGCTCGACGGCGTTGAGGGCGAGGAGGAATACGTGGAGGGCATACGGCAGCTCGCCGACAGGGCGCGGCAGGCGTTCCGCGAGAAGTTCCTCAACGGTTACGGCTGGCTGTACGACTTTGTGGACGGCAACCGCGCCGACCAGGAGGTGCGCCCCAACATGGCGATAGCCATAGGGCTGGAATACACGCCGCTCGACAGGCAGGAGACGCGCCGCGTGCTGCAGATGGTTACACGCGAGCTGCTCACCCCCAAGGGGCTGCGCTCGCTCTCGCCCAAGAGCTACGCCTACCGCCCGACGTATGCGGGCAACCCGAGGGAGCGCGAGCAGGCCGTCCACCAGGGCCCGGCGCGGCCGTGGCTGTTCGGCTTCTACGCCGACGCATACCTCAAGGTCTACGGCATCAGCGGCGTGGGATTCATCGAGCGCATGCTCATCGGATACGAGGACGAGATGACCGAAGGGTGCATCGGCTCGCTGTCGGAAATGTATGACGGCAACCCTCCCTACCAGGGGCGCGGCGCGGTCAGCACGGCCAAGAATGTGGGTGAAATACTGCGCACATTGCACAACGTCAAGGAAATAACAAAACTGCAACCCTCTGAATAACACCGATATATGAAGGTTCTAATGTTCGGGTGGGAATTTCCGCCCCATATCCTCGGAGGCCTCGGCACTGCCAGCTACGGCCTGACCAAGGGCATGCACGCCAACGGCGGCATAGGCATCACCTTCGTCATACCCAAGCCCTGGGGCGACGAGGAGAAAGGGTTTGCCGACATAATAGGCGCGTGCAACACCCCCATAGCGTGGAAGGACGTAAGCCGGGACTACGTAAGCGCCCGGCTGGGCAAGTACATGGACCCGCAGCTCTACTTCGACCTGCGCGACCATATATACGCCGACTTCAGCTACATGAAGCTCAACGACCTGGGCTGCCTGGAGTTCTCCGGGCGTTACCCCGACAACATACTCGAGGAGATCAACAACTACTCGATAGTCGCCGGCGTGATAGCGCGTACGGTGCCCTGCGACATCATACACTCGCACGACTGGCTGACATACCCTGCCGGCATACACGCCAAGAACATCACCGGCAAGCCCCTCGTCATACACGTCCACGCCACCGACTTCGACCGCTCTCGCGGCAACGTCAACCCGACAGTGTTCGGCATCGAGAAGGACGGCATGACGCATGCCGACCACATCATCACCGTCTCCGACCTGACGCGCCGCACCGTCATCGAGAAGTACGGCATCGACCCGGCCAAGGTTACGACGGTCCACAACGCCGTCATACCGCTGTCGGAGGAGCTGCTCAAACTGCCGCGCCGGACCGGAGGCGAGAGGGTGGTGACGTTCCTCGGCCGCATCACCATGCAGAAAGGTCCCGAATATTTCGTCGAGGCCGCCGCAAAGGTGCTTCGCAAGGACCGGGGCGTGCGCTTCGTCATGGCCGGCAGCGGCGACATGATGGACGACATGATACGCCTCGCCGCCAAGCGCGGCATCTCCGACCGCTTCCACTTCACCGGCTTCCTCAAGGGGCGGCAGGTGTACGAGATGCTCCGCGACAGCGACGTGTACATCATGCCCTCCGTCTCCGAGCCCTTCGGCATCTCCCCGCTCGAGGCAATGCAGATGGGCGTGCCCTCCATAATCTCCAAGCAGTCCGGGTGCGCCGAAATCCTGAACAACGTCATCAAGACCGACTACTGGGACATCGACGCAATGGCCGACGCAATACACGGCATACTATCCTACCCGGCCCTCTACGGGCAGCTCCGCCACGACGGCATAGAGGAGCTGAAAGGGATAACATGGGAGAAGGCCGGAGCGAAAGTAATCGACATTTACAAATCATTAATCCGCTGACACGCAGCGGGCAACACACCACATGAACATGAAATCAGTCTGCCTGTACTTCAAGATACACCAGCCCTACCGGCTGAAGCGTTACCGGTTCTTCGACATCGGCAATGACCACTACTATTTTGACGACCTGACCAACGAGGAGATCATCACGCGCATCGCCCGGCAGTCATACATCCCGACAGCCCAGGCGCTGCTCGGGCTGCTGAACAACAAGGAATACGACTTCCGCTGCGCCATAGCCATTTCCGGCACGGCGATAGACCAGCTGCAGAACTATGTGCCGGAGTTCATCGAACTGCTGCGCAAGCTCGCAGACACAGGCCAGGTCGAGTTCCTCGCCAGCACATTCTCCCACGGGCTGTCCTCCCTGCAAGACCCCGCCGAGTTTGAGCGGCAGGTCAGGACGCACCGCAGCGCCGTGCGGCGGCTGTTCGGCGTGGAGTCAAAGGTGATATACAACACCGAGCTGATATTTGACGACGACATAGCCTCGATGATGCGCTCCATGGGCTACGAAGCCGCCGTCACCGAGGGTGCCAAGCACATCCTGGGCTGGAAGTCGCCCAACTTCCTCTACCGCTCCGCCACGGCGCAGTCGCTTGCGCTGCTGCTCGTCAACGACAAGCTGACCGAGGACATAGCCCTCAACTTCAACAACCCCGGCTGGCACGAGTATCCGCTGACGGCAGACAAGTACATCGACTGGATAGCCTCGCTGCCAGAAGACCAGCAGGTGGTCAACATATTCCTGAGCATGGAGACCATAGGCTCGTTCCTTCCCAAGGAGACCGGCATATTCGAGTTCCTGAAAGCCCTGCCCTACTTCGCCAGCCAGCGCGGCGTGAAGTTCACCACCCCCTCTGACGCGGTTGCCCGGCTCAAGCCGGTGGACGCCCTGTCGATACCCTACCCGCTGTCAGGCACCGACGAGGCCCGCGACGTGTCGGCATGGCGCGGCAACACCATGCAGCGCGAGGCTCTCGACAAGCTGTACTCGCTGGCAGAGCGCGTCGGCGGCTGTACGGAACCCCTGAAACAGGACTGGCTGTACCTGCAAAGCTCCGACCATTTCTACTACATGAGCACCAAGAACCTTGCCGACGGCGAGGCTCACGCATCGTTCAGCCCATACGAATCGCCCTTTGACGCTTTCACCAACTACATGAACGTCCTGGCCGACTTCTCCGCCAGAGTCAACGAGCAAGTCCCCGAATACATAGACAACGAGGAGCTGAACCCGCTGCTGCTCATAATACGCAACCAAGCGTCAGAGATAGAGCAGCTCAAGAAGGAACTTGCCGCACTGCGCACCGGCGAGGCCAATGACGCTGACGCGCCCAAGCCCTCGACGGCGAAAGCCGAGGCCGCGGCTGAACCCAAGACAGCAGCAAAGCCCAAAGCCGCCGCAGGGAAGCGCAAGAAATAACATTTGAGGGTGTGTCAAAATGCGCTGACCTCGTATGATCGGGGTGGCAATGTAGGGACACGGCGTGCCGTACCCACATCTAAGTCATTACTAATCAAATAATTGCATCTACCACCCAGCGAGGGTGTACCTATTTTGACACACCCCCCTCCTCGGAGTACTCGGAGGTCTCCGAGAAGTGTTGTTCGGTTGTGTTCGGCGTGTTCGGGGCTGGAAACGCCGAACACAACCGAACATATAGTCATCAGGGTTCTCCGAGTACTCCGGCAACTGCGGTCAGTCGGTCAGTCCGCGCAGTGTGCCTCGCCGCATCTCGTCGCGGTATACGTCGTATACATACCCGGGGCTTTCGATGTACATGTCGGTGCTGCGCTGCTCGAGCTTCTCGCACGTCTCGGAGTTGTGAAACCGCGACAGGGCTTCCTCCAGCCCGACGTTCTCGTCACGCGCTATCCACTCCACCACTCGCGTGGTAATGTATTCTACCAGGAACTGGAATGTGTTTTCCGCCGAAGTCATAGTCTTTTCAAGTATTGCAGCGAGCGTTCCGTCGCGAAAAAGTATTGGGAATTGAGGTCTTTGTAGACAAGCCCTGCGACTACCGCGTCAAGGTTGATCACGTCCATGTCGTACAGTCCGAACAGCCTTGCCATTCGGTCGTCTGCCACAGGCCCTATCACGATGTCATGTCCGTGCCGGAACTGCTCTTCGTCGGTTCGGCGGTTTGCCATGACAAACAACGCCCACTCCTTGTCGGGGTTGTCAAACACTTTGATGTCGAGACCAGCTCTCGCGGCTGCCTCCATATCAAATTCAAACTCGGTCACAGTCGGTTTTCCGCCGTAGCGGTCAGCCATCCTTGCCGACCAGAACTCTGCCTGCTGGCGGAGATGCGTAGTATAGAATCCCTGCCCGAAGTCCTTGTGCTTGCGGCCTTTGGACAGGTCTATGCTGTCGATGAACTGGTTTGAACCGTGATAGAGTATCATATATAAAATATATGTATTACTTGTTGGTTGAATTGATTCGATAAAATATTTTCAATGAAAAAGTTGCGCAT
>ERZ808240.872-NODE-872-length-38794-cov-34.487906_pt1 | contig 38794 bp, 27 predicted proteins | sample MGYA00521084_ERZ808240 | MGnify/ENA primary metagenome ERZ808240 (study PRJEB31516, sample SAMN03275571) | gut metagenome | biome: mammalia-associated habitat; material: feces | host: Papio cynocephalus | place: Kenya | collected 2012-08-06 ... | reverse complement strand
AAAAAATGTTAGGCGACATGACGAGAAAAATCGTAACTTTGCAGCCGGATTCCGCGAATGAGAGACGGAACTGACAATGAATATGGTACTTGGAGCATTCGGCTTTCTGAATTTTTCGGTCACGGACCTTCTGGACATCTTCCTGATTGCCCTCGTGATTTTCTATGCCTTCAAGTCCATCCGGGGGACGTCGGCGATGAACATCCTCATCGCGATCATCACCCTGTTCTTCGCCAAGGTCATCGTTTCCGCCCTCGGGATGAAGATGATGACCGAACTGCTGTCCGTCATACTCGACGTCGGCTCGCTGGCGCTGGTTGTCATTTTCCAGCCGGAAATCCGACGGTTCCTGATGCATTTCGGGCAGAAATATATGATTGGAAAGAAGGGGAACCGCTTTCTGAACAAAATCTTCGGACGGGGAGGAAACACGACTGCGAGCAGCGACACCGTGAAGGAAATAGCCGAGGCCTGCAACTCCATGTCGGAGACAAAGACCGGGGCGCTGATCGTGATTCCCGGGATGTCGCCTCTGGACTCAATAGTCGAGACGGGAGACAGGCTCGACGCGATTGTGAACCGCCGGCTGCTGATGAACCTCTTCTTCAAGAACTCGCCGCTGCATGACGGGGCCGTGATAATCAGCGGAAACCGCGTGGAGGCTGCCAGATGCACGCTTCCGATAAGCGAGCGCGACCTTCCGCCGCAGTTCGGGATGAGGCACAAGGCGGCGGCGGGCATATCCGAGGCGACGGACGCATCCGTGGTGGTCGTCTCCGAGGAGACCGGGCACATAACCTTCTTCAAGGACGGGAACTACACTGAAATAAACAATCTCAACGAGCTCAAGCTGCTGCTGAGCGAGGCTATGAAATGACCTGCGGAGGGAAGAAACGATGGCAGAAGAAAAGGAAATCACTGGAAACGACGCCGAGTGCTCAAGGCTTGAACAGAAGTTAGGCTTTGACAGGATAAGGGAGATAATAGCCGCGAGGTGCGCCACGGAATACGCCGCAGGCCGCGTGGCCGACGAGAAATTCTCCGCCTCGCCCTCCGAAATCACGAAGCGCCTGCGGCTTGCCGACGAGATGAGGCTCATCATGATGTTCGAGGAGAGTTTCCCGACAAACGGATATATCGATTCAATAGGATTCCTCCGTCCCCTCGAAAAGTCGTCGATATCCATAGACCTTCTCTCACTCCGCAAGCTCAGGACGACGCTCGAAACCCTCCGCAAGCTGACGGCGTTCTTCGAGGACGTGAAGGACGGGGTCTATCCGAACCTCAAGCGCATGGCCTCAGGGATTATGAATTTCGCCGAGGTGCAGAGGCGCATGGACGGGATTCTCGACAAATACTCCGAAGTCAAGGACACGGCGTCGGACGAGCTCTATGCGATTCGCCGGACATTGAGGGACAAGGAGGGAAGCATATCGAAGAGGATAAACCTCATTCTCCGCAGGGCGAAGGAGGAGGGGCTTGTCGATGGCGACGCTACCGTGACCATGCGCGACGGGAAGATGCTCATCCCCGTGCAGTCCGCGAACAAGAAGAAGTTCTCCGGCTTTGTATATGACGAGTCCGCGTCGGGAAAGACCACCTACATCGAGCCGGCGGAAGTCGTCGAGCTTGACAATGAGATACGCGAGCTGAAGTTCGCCGAACAGCGCGAAATAGTCCGCATACTCTACGAATTTACGGAATTCCTGCGCCTATATATCCCCGAGCTCATCGATGCCTCGATATTCATCGGAGAAATCGATTTTCTTATGGCGAAGGCACAGGTCGCGCTGGACTTCGTCTGCGGGATGCCGATAGTCTCGGACAACGGCGAGCTGAACCTGCGCAAGGCACGCCATCCGCTGCTGGAAAGGAATCTGAAGAAGGAGGGACGGCAGATTGTGCCTCTGAGCGCGAGTCTCACGCCGGAGAAGCACATTCTCCTGATTTCCGGGCCGAACGCCGGGGGCAAGTCCGTTTGTCTCAAGACTTTCGGGCTTTTGCAGTATATGTTCCAATGGGGTATGCTCATCCCGACTTCGGAAACTTCGGAACTCATGGTCTTCGACAGGATTATGGTGAGCATCGGCGACGACCAGTCCATAGAGAACGACCTGAGCACCTACAGCTCATTCCTCGCGGACATGAAGAGGGTGCTGGCGGAGGCGGACTCCAGGACACTCGTGCTCATCGACGAGTTCGGAAGCGGAACGGAGCCTGCTGCCGGAGGGGCGATTGCCGAGGCCATTCTCGCGGAACTCGACCGCAGGGGAGTCTATGGCGTGATTACCACCCATTACACGAACCTCAAGTTCTACGCATCCGGGCAGACCGGGGTCATCAACGGCGCGATGATGTTCGACGCGAAGAACATCTTGCCGCTCTTCAAGCTGGAAGTCGGGCTGCCGGGAAACTCGTTCGCCTTTGAACTTGCGCGGAAGATGGGGCTGCCTGAACAGATTGTCAGGGATGCGGAGACCAGGGCAGGGGAAGAGTATGTCGATATAGAACGGAATCTGCGCAGGATTGCCCGCAACCGAAAGGCTCTGGACGAGAAGCTGGAGCGCATAAAGAACACGGACAGGACTCTGGAGAACATCACCGACCGCTACCAGAAGGAGCTTGAGAATATCCGTCAGCTGAAGAAGGAGGTGCTTGACCAGGCGCACCGGGAGGCGGAGGAGATTGTGAAGGGAGCCAACCGTCAGGTTGAGAACACGATTCGCACGATTAAGGAGAAGCAGGCGCAGAAGGAGAGCACTCAGGAAGCGCGCAGGGACCTGCAGAATTTCATGTCCCTGCTTGCGGCGAAGAAGGAGAAGGAGCAGAAGGAGAAGGATGACTACATAGAGAAGAAGATACGCCAGCTGGACGAGAGGCGTGAGCGGCGCGCGGCACGCGCTGTTCAGAGAGCGGACGAGGCTCAGAAGAAGCGGCTGGTCGAGGAGGCGGAGGAGAAGGCGCGTCAGGATGCGTTCAGAAACGCGCCGCTGAAGGTCGGCGAGAAAATCCGCGTGAAGGACAACGGTCTCGTCGGGGAGGTGACCAGAGTGTCGGCGAAGGCAGTGTTCGTGAACATCGGGAACATCTCCTCGAAGCTGCCCCTCGACAAGGTGGAGCGCATCACCTCGAACGAATACAAGGAGGCGACCCGCAGCGAGAACCGCAACGTCTCCAGGGTCAGGTACGACTCGTCGATTGCGGAGCGCAAGCTGAACTTCTCCACCGAGCTTGACATACGCGGGGAAAGGGTCGGGGAGGCTCTTGAGAAGGTCATGCATTATGTCGATGACGCGCTGATGCTCTCTGTCCCGTCAGTCCGAATCATCACCGGCAAGGGCACGGGGGCGCTTCGGGAGGAGGTTCAGAAACTGCTGCGCAGCACTCCGGGAGTTGCGTCGGTCAAGGACGAGCACATACAGTTCGGGGGTACGGGCGTGACAATTGTAACATTTGAATGACACAAGCTTCGTACTTGCGGAACACCTCTTTTGAGCCTATGCCGCAAGAGTGGGTTCACGCCCCGAAGGACGGGATTTGAAAAAAACGGATTTATGATGGACAGCAGACTGGCAACAGGAAAATTCGGTGAGGACATGGCTGCGGATTTCCTTGAAGGGAAGGGGTTTTCGATTCTTGCGCGGAACTGGCGCAGCGGGCACTATGAGCTTGACATTGTGGCGATTGACGAGGCCGGAATCCATTTCGTCGAGGTGCGCACGCGCATAAATCCTGAAATCCTGCCGCAGGAGACGGTCAATTCTCCGAAGCAGCGCAAGGTAGTGGAGGCAGCGAAGCGTTTCCTCAAGGAGGAGGCATACCGGAAATTTTCAGATTTCGAGGCGTTTTTCGATGTTGTCGGCGTAACTGTTGCAAAAGACGGCACGAAGTTGGAATATATCCCGCAGGCGTTCATACCAATGTACAAATAGCCGCTGTAGAAGTTTGACAAAAAATTGTATTAAAAAACATAAAAGTTTTGAATCAGATTTTTGAGGATAGATTCATTTTTGAAGAGGGAGCATACCGGGCGTATGTGACCGATGAGAAAATGGATATAGACCAAAAAGATATTCAAAGACACTAAAATTATGAATATAAATAACTCGTATTGCGTCATAATGGCGGGAGGATACGGCCAGCGCCTGTGGCCTGTAAGCCGGAGCAACCGCCCGAAACAGTTCCTCGACCTGGCCTACATAGGAAAGAGCCTCATCCGGCACACCTACGAACGCTTTCTGGATTTCATTCCGGAGAAGAACATGATTGTAGTGACCTCGGCACGTTTCGCCGACATGGTGCGGGAACAGATTCCGGAACTCCCGGAGGAAAACCTGCTGCTGGAACCATATACCCGGAACACGGCGCCGTGCATCGCCTACGCTACATACACGATTCTGGGGAGAAATCCGGACGCGAACATAATCTTTTCCCCGTCCGACAACTACATTTCCGACCCGGAGGTCTTCAAGAAGCTTGCGGGAAGGGCGCTTGAATTTGTCGAGGGAGCGGACGTGCTCATCACTCTCGGCATAGTCCCGAGCCGTCCGGACAGCAACTACGGCTACATTCAGGTCTCCGGAGGCAAGGGAAACATCCACATAGGCTCGCCGGTCAAGGTCAAGACTTTCACGGAAAAGCCGGACAGGGCACTGGCAAAGGTTTTCGTTGACAGCGGAGAGTTTCTCTGGAACTCGGGGATGTTCGTCGCGCACGCTGCCGGACTGAAGGACGAGATGGAAACTTATAATCCGGAGGTGACGGCTCTGTTCAATGGATGGGAAAAGTTCATAGGGACGGCGCAGGAAAAGCCGTTCATCGACAGGGTCTATACGGACTGCCCCTGGACCTCTTTCGACTACGGACTGCTTGAGCGCACGGACAATGCCTGGATCATGCCATGTGACTTCAGCTGGATTGACATCGGCAACTGGGCTTCGGTCTATGACTACAGCGCCGGCAAGGACGAGGACGGTAATGTCGTTTTTGGAAATCCTAAACTCCTTCAGGACTGCGACGGGGTTCTCGCCTTCAGCACGAACAAGGACAAGCTGCTGGCAATCAAGGGGCTGGATGACTACATCGTGATTGACACGGATGACGCGCTGCTTGTCTGCCCAAAGGACGACAGTCAGGTGAAGGAGATTCTTTCCGGACTGGCCATGCCGGAATATGAAAAATACAGGTAGCGGCGCAGAAAAGGCGATCTGCGGCGTTGGACGGCTTGATGAAATCCTCACAACCATCAGGTTGCTGCGGTTTCATCTTCACCGTCCGCCTTGCATCTCATCCTTTTCTGCATCCGCTACACCGCAATCAAGATAAGCGAGAAATCTTCAGGCGTTTGACACGCACAAAGATTTCTCGCTTCGCTCGAAATGACAGAGTACAAGCGGGGCTCGAAATGACAGCGGGGATGCCGAGGCTACTCGGCGGCCTTGTCCATCACGCAGCGAACAGGGACGCCGCTGGTAACATTGCCAAAAGAAGTGTGAATCCTGCCTTCCGGATAAGCAGAAAGAGTAAATGTTGTCATCATTGACCACACTTGTGTCTCGCTATACCCAGTTGAACCAGCCCAATAAGTCATCGCCTGCTTTTCAAAAAGGCTTTCTTTAGTCGAGTTCAACTTTGTGATAACCTTTGTGTTATACGCAGTACCGTTGAAATTGACTCCAGAGAGCACCGGATTCCATCCACATTCCACCGCATTGTCGTATTTTCCGCCTTTATATTGCTCATTGTAGAAAGGCGCGGTCGGGTCTTTCTCTTCGGCAATACCAGCTGCATTAGCTGATTGAGAAAATCCGCACAATGCCACAAAATCGGCTTTCGTAGGAATATGCCAACCTTTAGGGCAGATTCCCTGAACACCTTCAAATGTGGTGTAATTGTCTTCCCCATACGTGATGCCACCAAGATATATGTTAGCGGAATAGAGATAGCCCTGAGCCTTTATGGTCGCGTCATCCTTTGCAACCTTTGCTGTAGATTTCGACTTATAGACATCATTCCCATTCTTGTCTTTTTTGTCAAAATATATTTCAACATCAGTCAATGTGTATGGATACCAGAATCCACTTTTGTCCGCCGGAGTTTCAGAAGCAGTCATGCCATCTGGGATAGTGCGGAGATTTTCCGTCATCCAATAGTTACCGCCGAGATATGCCACCTTGTATGTGTTTTCATTAGCATCGGTCACTGACGGGGCGGGAACCGTGAGCTGAAACTCCTTGGTGTAGGCATCTTCTGAGGTCTGATTCTCGCCGAGCAGGGTGAGCGTGAAGCTGTACTCAATAGGCTCTGTGCCTTTGTTAGCCGGAGCGGTGACCGTGATTTTCCCGTGTCCCGCTTCTCCCGAGGTCGGGGCAAGTCCGAACTCATAAGTCACGCCACCCACTGAAACTTCAGCGTCTCCGGTGACTGTCCAATCCCTGTTCGCGTCGAACTCGAATGTGAACTCGCCGCCAGTGAAGGGAATATCCTTGATTTCAACTTCATTGGTGATTTCAGGGTCAGGAAGCGGCTCCTTGTTCTCGCCGTTCTCCTTGTCGCAGCCGGCAAGAGCCAGAGCCCCCGCCAGCGCAATCATTGCAAATAGATACTTTTTCATCGTCTTACAATATTTATAACGGAGCAAAGTTAATTATTTTTCATAAAATTTTCCATTTTAGTTTGGAGAATCAAAAAATATCCCTACCTTTGCAATCCCATTCGGGGAAAGTTCATTTTACAATTTTGCGGAAATAGCTCAGTTGGTAGAGCACGACCTTGCCAAGGTCGGGGTCGCGAGTTCGAGTCTCGTTTTCCGCTCCAGAAGAGTCGCTGAGAATTTCGGTGACTCTTTTTGTTTATGTGCTCAGACACTCGAACTCGCGACCCCATAAGCCCTCCCTGAGGGAGGGTTTGGGTGGGGTCAGACAACAGGCGCGAACCGCACGCGCCAGCGGGCTCGAGTCTCGTTTTCCGCTCCAAGAGAGTCGCTGAGAATTTCGGCGACTCTTTCTGTTTATGTGCACGGACACTCGAACTCGCGACCCCATAAGCCCTCCCTGAGGGAGGGTTTGGGTGGGGTCAGACAACAGGCGCGAACCGCACGCGCCAGCGGGCTCGAGTCTCGTTTTCCGGAAGGGCTACGGCTCATAGACGGCGACACCGACCTTTGAGTCGGCGCAGCCGTAGTAGAGGAACCATTTGCCGAGATGGTGGACAAGGCCCTCGATGAAAACAGTGCCGGAAACGAACTGGCCGCTCTTTTCGAAGTTCGTCTCAGGTTTGAAGAACGGCTTGTCGAGACGGTCAAGCAGACGGAGCGGATTGTCGGAGCTGAAGAGCATCTGACCGGCGGAGTAGGTGTTGAGCGGGTAGGCGTTGTCGGCCTCGTCCTCGGTGACGGCATTCTTGCCGTTGTAGAACAGGACTATTCCGTGACCGGTCTTGACTGCCGGAGGGCCGCACTCGGTGAGGCTGCTGTCGAAATGCCCCCTGCGGGGATGCGCCAGATAGACGAGGCCGCCGTCGGAGTCCGTCACGGGCGTCCAGTGCACGAGGTCGTCCGAGGTAGCCGCACACACCCAGAGTTCGCCCCAGTACATCAGATAGCTTTCCTTTCCGTTGACATTCACCTTGGCCGCAACGAGCCTTCCGTCCCTGAGCTCGGTGACGATGCTCCCGGACTTGCACGCGAAGTCACGGAACTTTCCTCCGCAGGCGTCGAGGAATGCGGGGCCGTGGTGCGTCCAGTGCCTCAGGTCGGGCGAGGTCGCCGTCGAAAGCCGGGGCGTCTCGTTGTTCCATGCGGTGTAGGTCATCACATAGACGGTCCGCCCGTCAATCCTGGCCTCCACGATGCGCGGATCCTCGCACCCTCCCTTCCACTCATACCTGCGGGAAACCTCCGAACTGTCCGGGAACATCACGGGAACGGGACTGCGGTAGTCAATCGTCACTCCGTCGGAGCTCTCGGCATATCCGAGCCGGGAGGTCCGTCCACCGATTCCGGCCGTGGGGTCGTCTTCCGCACGGTAGAGTATGCAGATTTTGCCGTCCTTCTCCACCGCTCCGGGATTGAACGTGTCGGCGCATTCCCACTTCACGATGCCGCCGCGCATCGGGCAGAAGAATGTGGAGGAGGTGTCCGGCTCTATGATGGGGTTGGAGCCTTCCGGCCGCACAAAGTCTCCGAACGCCCATTCAGGCAGGCCTCCGTCGGCACATGAGACCAGGGCGGGCAGGGCCGCAAGCGCGGCGAGCGCCGCAAATATGCTGTTCTTTCTCATTGGTTTTCTTTTAGAAACACGAAAAGAATAAACTGTTTCAGATTTGTCTTTTATTTTCGAGGGCAGGTTTCTTAAAAGAGGCCGGGCAAAGCGAGTTGTCCGGCCTCATGCACTGACAAAACAATGTCTTACTTCTTCTGAACCATACGGAGCTTCATCGCGCTGGCGTCGAGTTCGATGGTGTATTCGCCCGTCACGTCAGGCTTCCATTTGAAGTCTTCCTCGGCCATCTTGCTGTAGTTCACGTCAGTCCAGACATTCACCGGATTGACTCCGCCGCTGACCATAGCGACATAGGTGAGTTCCCAGCCGCCGTCGCCGATGATTTTGAAGCCCTCGCCGGACTTGTTGGTGACGAACTTGGTCGTGAACCTGTAGATGTGCGGCTCGGTGAGCTTGTTGTCAGGGGCGAAGAAATTGTTGATGCTCTTGAAATATTCAAATGAATTCCATGCGTTCCAATTCGCACCGATGCTTGTCCCCGTGAGGTCGATGCAGTCGCCGACGATGCTCATGGTGTCGCTGATGATGAATATGTCCTTGACTATGCAGACATTGTCCGACTCGCTGAATGACGCGGCGCACTTGTTTGCCCATTTGTTGGCAACAGGAACCTCGTACATTCCGGAAGCGTCCGTGATCTTGACGCACTTGCCGTCCGCCGACGGGACAAATGCCGGATAACCGGTCTCGCCGTCAGTTGAAATCCTCACTTTCTTGCCGGCAAGCGACTCGCCTTCACGAAGGTAGTATTTGCCGTCCTCAAGCTTCTCCATAGGGAGCTTGTACTCAGAACTTCCGGAATTGACCCAGAGGAACGCCTCGCCCGGCTCGTCTTCCTTTATCTCGTATGCGGCGGTGTCATACTTCACAACCTTCCTTGAGAAAGCATGGAAGCGGAACGCATCCTCCGGGGAATCAACAGGATAGAGCATAAGCTCATGAACATTGACGCCGTCGAAATCGAACTCCTCGCCATAGTCCAGAACGAACTTGTGCTCTGTCCAGAACGTCCTCATCTGGTCAAGCTGCTGGTGGTTCGACGCCTTTTTCCAGATTTTCGCTATTTCATCGACAGCCATTCCCTGCCTCTCGACGACCCATGCGTCCGCAACCTGATATGCAAAGCCGGTGGAGACGAAGCTGAACAGTCCGTCATTGTCCCTTGTCCATGAGTAGGAGAAACCGCCCACTCCGTTGGCCTCCTTTGGAGCGCCTTCTCCGACCGAGCCTTCACGCCATACGATGTTGTTCATCACGTTGCCGCCCTCGGTCTTGAGGAACGCGAGCTCGTTGAACATGGCGGCATAAGGCTTTTCCGGATTATAGCTCGTCAGGGCCGTGTTCCACCAGGTGCGGAAATCGGACTGCTTCCGGGACGCCGGCTCAGCCACATACTGAGAGTTGCCCCAGCCGCCGTCCTTTACCGGACCGTACTCGCAGAGGGAGCGGAAGCGGCTGTAGTCGTCGGAGAAGTTGTCGTCGGTAATCCAGTTGTCGAACGGGTCGGACATCGTGGAGAAAGACTTGGCCGGGCCGTACGCCACGGAGCCGTTGGAACGGATGATGTAGGCGCAGGCCTTGTAATCCGTCTTTACGGACAGGAGCTTGCCGCCTTCGAGGGTCGAAATCTCTATCGTTCCGACCTCAGGGTTTGCAATCTCAACCTTGTTGCCCTCTACCGTAGGGGTGCCTTCAGAAGCCCAGCAGACTCCGGCTGCCTTGAGGTCTGAAATCTTGTGCTCAAAGGAGAATGACGCTATGCGCGACTTGGCGTCAACTTCGAGAACGCTCTCGAACGCGGAGCCGGTGAACGCGTCAATGACATCTTCGCCGTATATGCGGGTGCCGTCCTCCATGGCTGTCCAGGCCGTGAAATAGTATGTCACGTCAGCCTTCAGCCCGTCAATCACGACCTCTTTCTCGCCGGCCGCAGGGGCTCCGTCGATGTTGAAGTCCTTGCCCGACTCGACGAGTTTGTCCTTGTCCTCCGAATAGCGGATTCCCCATGACTTGAACAGCGAGAGGTCGTCCGAAGTGACGGTAAGGTTCAGCTTCACCTGAGAGTCCGTGGCAAGCGCCATGGAAAGGTCGAGGGCCACTTTAATGTTTCCGGACTCCTGCTTCAGGGAGTACTTGGCGGTCTTGTCTCCGCAGCTGAAGGTGTAGATGGCGGCGCGGGTCTTTCCCGTCGTGTTTATCCCCACGGTGAAGGTGACCTTGTCGCCCGAGACTCCCTTCGTGGCGGAAGGCGTCGCCCAAGTGCTGTTTCCCTCAAGGGACCACTCTCCCGAAGAGGTTACCGTCACCTCGGTCGTGTTCGGATGGAAATCCACGACTTCAGACTCCGGACTCAGAGAGATTGAACTCTCCTTGACCTCTTCCTGTTTCTGACATCCGGCAGAAAACATGGCGGCGAGGCCCAATACTGACAAAATGCTTAAAATCCTTTTCATAAAATTGTGTTTTTAGTGTTATGTTTGAATTTGTAACCAAATGCTACCATTCCGGCTTAGGACGGTACCCGTAATCGACGAGAGTGTCTTCATAGAGATACTTGGCGACATTTTTGAGCGCCGCGAGCTGGTTGCTCCATGTGCTCGTCGCGAAGTCGAGGCAGTATATCATGTAGCCGCCCCATCCCTCATGGAGGACGCGCTCCAGATTATTCTTGCTCGCCGTCCATCTGTAGTAGGCCGGCGCACAGTTGTGGCTGCACGGAGCCATCTTCGACTTGGGCAGTCCCCCCTCATAGCTGCCTTCCCACCATGAGCCGTAGTCGCCGAGCGCCCAGTCGATATAGTCGGCCGGCATCACGCCATCGACAGCGGAGAGTTCGGCGGTCTGGGTGTAGATATAGACGATGACCTCCTTGTCCGGCATGGCCTTCTTTGTCTCATAGCACAGTCTCGACGTCTGTTTCGCGCTCAGATAAGGCAGGACTCCCGGTATGTCGGAACGTCCGCCGGAGTACTCCTCGTCGAAGAAAACCCCGTCAAGATGATAGGCCTCGCAGTAGTCGGCGATGTCGCGGGCGAAGGCCTTGCAGGAGGCATCATCCAGTGAGGACAGCGCAAGCTCGGTTCCCTTTCCGAACTGGTCCTTCCATGAGGACAGGAGCGAGAGTATCACCTTTATCCCCTTGTCATGCAGCGGCTTGATGTACTTCTCGTAGTCCGAGGAGAACTTTTCCTGACATGAATTCGGGAGAATCTTCATCCGCTTCTCATCCGGGTCCCAGACGATGTGCGAGGAGAAGATGATGACATAGTCGAACAGGGGTTTGCCGCTCTTCTCCAGTTCAAAGGAGAGGTGGAAGAGAGGATTGGCCGTGTTCGCCTCCATGCAGCTGAACAGACGGACTCCGGATTCCTTGACTGAAGAGGTCACGTCCCCCACCCGGTTCTTCACGAACACGAGATGGGTCTTGCCCGGGACGAACGCGTCGCTGTCCGTGGTGACGTTCACGGGGATGGCGTAGGTGACGTCCTTTGAAACGGCTCCGGTAATCCTGACCTTGACGTCGATTCCGAGCGATTCGGTTTCCCCCTCGAAAAGCGCGGCCGGTTCCCCGAAGCTCACGAGAGACTCGGGAAAGGCGACATAGGAGGTGCCGTTGGCGGCATTGTAAGCGTCAATCTCGGAGACGTCCCCGTAGGTGAGTTCACAGGTGACGCTCGCCGGCGCGGCCTGCGAGGTGGTGACATGAAGCTCCACCGAAGAACTTGCCTTGAAGGCCTCGAGTGTCGTGAAATACGCCCGTCCGTCGGAATTGCGTATCATAGCCTTGGGCATCAGCGACTTGGCGGCATCACCCGAGACATCGCCGGCGTCGAAGACTTCCTTTCCGCACGAGACGGAGAAAATGGAGAGGACGGCAAGCAGAAGCGCCTGCCCCATCAATATTCTTGTTTTCATTTTCATTCGTTTAGAAATGTTATCATCATTCCGGGAGGGCGACTTTCCTCCATTCGACTGCATTTGCGGCCACGGCGTCGTTCCCGTTTCCGGACCAGTCGCGGACGACGTTCCCCTTGTCGTCATTGAACTTCCAGTAGGCGACGAGGCCTTCGGATTCCGGGCTCACGTAATAAGGGTGAACCGGCCCGGACATTTCCTCCTCGGAAAGCACCCTGTTCCAGATTCTGACCTCGGAGAACATCGCGCAGGCATGGCGGCGGTTGTCGTATGCCGTGTTAATGTGGAAGTCGTCGCGGGCGAACGTGACTCCGCCGGAGGAGGCGAAGTCCCCGGCCTTGCCGGAGGCTTCGCTGACGAGCTTCCCGTCAAGATAGAGATTCATCTGCCTCGTGGCGCAGTCGTAGGTGCAGGCAAGGTGGAACCATTTGTTCGTCGGCATATGGAGAGCCATCGCGGGCCCGCCGCCGGAGATGCACATCTGGAGAAGGTCGACCGGGTTGGAAAGGTCGCCGGAACGGAACAGGAAATAGCCCTCGATGCCGAAGAAACTGTTGTTCTCGCTGCGGTCGGCCTTGTTCCGCGCCCAGTCGGCGTTCAGGAGCATCTCGACCGTGACCTGCTGCATATTGGTCAGAGGAGCCGGGTTGTTCCACTTGACGGTGCAGTAGTTCTCGTACATATAGCCCACGACATTGACGAGATTGGCTCCCTCGAACACATAGAATTTAGTGTTTCTGGAATCAAGGACCGCGATGTCGGCGGAGGCTATCGTGAAAGGAAGCACATACAGCTGCTCCTTGTCAAGACTGAGGACATCCGTGAAACGCAGCTCGCAGGCGCCGGACTTCACCTCGCCCTCGTTTATCGTTACGGTTTCCGACGACATGGACCAGTTTTCCGCAGGGAGGATGACCGCCTGCGTGCCGTGGTCGGAGTTGTACTTGGCCACGAGCGACTCATCGACGGCATATCTCACGTCCACGGCCTTCTCCGCAGGGCGCGGGACCGCAGCCACGACAGTTTCGGTGTAGGTGTCTTCGGTGGAGACATACAGAAGCCTGCTGCTCTCATAGCCGTCGATAAAGACCATGTTTTCAAATATTTCCGAGCCCGTGTCATTTCCGCACGAGCAGATGACGGCGGCGGCCATCGCCGCCATCACGGTTTTCAGTGATTTCATATCAGTATTCATCAGCTTCATCATATCAGGAATTTGGATTCATGTTTCCGATTGCATTCCGTATCTTCCTATATACGTTGCGGTTGTCGTCATAGAAAGCGCGTCTGACATCGAGCACGACCATCCCGTCCTTGGAATACTCGGCCGGAACGGTCATCCATGCGGACACGAGCGGTATCTGCTCCCCGGAGGTGAGCCACCCGGTCTTGAAGTCGTCGGTTATCGTCGTCACGGCGTAGAGAAGGCTCATGCCGGAGAGAACCTCCCCGCTGCGGATCGCGAACAGGTCGAGGTCTCCGGTTCCGGTGCTTCCCTGTGTCGGAAGGACGATGTGGTCGGCGGCCTTGAGGATGTCGGCCGAAACGATGAACTCGGGGTTGACATTGAGGAAATACAGGAGTGACGGCCTCGCCTCAAGCTCGCTCCCTATCAGGGAAAAGAATTCCGTCTGCTCGGATACATACTGCTCCTTCTGCTCGGAAGTGAGGTGGAACGGGCTGTAGCCCGTGTATTGAACCCTCACTGCTTCGTATCCGAACTCGTCTGCCCGGGCGAAGGCCTCCTTCACCGCCTCGGCGACAAACGCGGACTTTTCGGGATACTCGGGAGCAGGCACGAGCGACGCGTCGCCCCCTGCCTCTGCAAGCCTTTCGGCATATTCCGCGTCAATCCCGGCGACGAGGCTCTCATAATCGGAGTCAATCGCGTCCATCGAGACGGAAACGGCGAACCTGAAGCCCTTGTCGGCGCGGAGCTTTGCCATCTGGTCCGCGATTGAGGCGGTAAGACCCGGATTGCTTATCTCCACGAAATCAACGCTGTCCGGAAGGGAGGTCAGGTTGCAGGACTGGTCATAGGAAGACTCGACATTGTCGAAGGTCACATACATCATCTTGTGTTCCGACTTCTTGTAGTCGCGTATGGCCTGACAATAGCGGGAATACAGCTCCGGACTGTTCTCCAGAGACGGCTTCCTGATTTCAATCGGCTGCGGCTCGGTCCATTTGGCGCATGAGACCGCGACGGACGCAAGCAGCGCCGCAGCTGTTATCGTTCTTATACTCTTCATTGTAGATTCTGTTTATTTTGTTCTCGGATTGCAGTCCCACCACACTCGCGTCGCCATATTGTCCGCGCCCTTGAGCAGGTCGGACAGGGCCGCATTGTAGTTTTCCGCATTTCCGGTGAGTTCGTTCACAGGGTACTTGAGCCTGCGTGCAAAGCCGTCTTCGGCAATCACGCCTCCGCTGAGGTTTGCCCCGGCGGCAAGAAGCTGCGGATAGCCGGTGCGCCGGAACTCGGCCCATGCCTCCACTCCCGTCGCCCTCCAGTTGGCAATCCATTTCTGCGTGATTATGCGTTCGAGCTTCTTTTCAAAATCCGCGCTTTCATCCCACGCCACCGTGACCTTTCCCTTGAGGGAGGAATCGTATCCCTTCCCCGAAAGGTCGGTGTAGTCCTCCGGGACAGAGGCGTTGTCTGCGATGTAGGCGTCGGCTCCCTGAACGTTCCACTGCGCGAAGGACAGGCGGATGCCCTCCTCGTAGAACGACTGTGCTGAGCCGCCCATGCTCCAGCCTCGGAGCGCCCCCTCGGCCTTGAGGAACATCGCCTCGGCAGCATTCATCCAAAGCATCTCGTCGGACATCTTCACCATGACGTTCGAGCACTGGTTTCCTCCGTTGGAATCCGCCATCCTCGTTCCCCGGCGCCAGCCGGCGTATGGCTTGGAACTGTAGCCGGAAACGGTGAAATATGCAGAGCGGCGCGGGTCTCCGTAGCCGTTCATGTAGCTGACGATGTCTGCGGAGGCACGGTAGTCACCCCACTGGATGCAGGTCAGATAGTAGAGGTTCTGCGTCGGATGGGTGAACGTCGCGTTGTCCGAGTTGTCGGTCATGGTTCCGAAAGGATGGCTCACGGCCGCCTCGGCCTCACTGCGCGCGGTCTCCGGATCGGCGTATGCCATCCTCACCGCAAGGCGCAGCCTCAGGGTGTTGGCGTACTTTATCCATTTCTTCACGTCACCGTGGAAGACGATGTCGGCGTTGGAGTTCAGAGAGGAGCTGCTCCTCTGCGCGAGTATGTCGGCGGACTCGGCAAGCTTCTTCAGGCATGACCTGTAGATGTCCTCCTGCGAGTCGTAGGGAGCAACGAGCGAGCCGTCCGCGCCTATCATCGAGCACGGGACCGGACCGTAAATGTCGGTCAGCTGGGCAAACACGGAAGCGTGGACTATCTCGGCCACGGCAAGCGCGACCTCGTCACTCGTGGAATTCCTGAGCTGTATGTATGCCCCGAACACGCCCGGAATCACGTTCTCGAACGCGCTTGCGCTCCACTCGTCATTGGGGTTATATGTCGAGATCTTCGTGTCCCACCCCTTCTGCTCGGCAAGGTAGCCGCCGAGGGTGCTTCCGCACAGCACGTCCATGAACTGGAACTGGTGCTCCTGAACGGGAACCACATAACCCAGCATGGTCTTCAGGGCACCCTGAATCACATAGTCGTCTGCGGCTATCTGTTTCTCCGTGGCCTCATAAGGATTCGTGTTAATCTGCTCATACTTTCCGATGCAGGACACGGAAACGGCGCAGGCCGCGGCAAGGCAAAATATGTTATGAACTGTCTTCATGATTTTCCGTTTTTTAGAATTTAAGACGCAGGCTCAGGGCCACGGACCGCGTGGAAGGCATCATGAAATTGTCGATGCCCTGATAGTAGTTGCCCGCCGTCGCGACGCACTCCGGATCGAAAGGGGCCTTGCAGTAAATCATCCACAGGTTCCGTCCCACCACGGAGACATTCAGGTCGCAGATGTTTCCGAGAACCTTTCTCGGTATCGTGTAGCCGATGTGAGCCTCCTGAAGACGGACATTCGTGGCGTCGTAGGTGTAGTACTGGGGTATTCCGTCATCGGCTCCGACGACCGAATACCATTCATGAGGATCCATCACGCAGCCATCGACATAGACCCCGCCGTTGTCGCGGGCAGCCGCAGTGGCCTCGGACACGCCGAAGCTGTCCATACGTGCCTGAGTAGCGGAATAGACGATGCCGCCTATGCGGGCCGACACCATGAACCCGAAGTTGAATCCCTTTACGTCGAATTCATTGTTCCAGGCCATGTTCGCCTTAGGGAAAACGGAGCCGAGCTTCCTGTAGTCCGTCGTGGTGCGGCTTATCTTCCCGCTCTCGTCGATGTAGATGTTGCCGTTCACGTCACGGTTGAGGTCCACCGTCGTGTAGAGGTCGCCGAGGGTACCGCCCGGGGTGAGGACGAACGCCGCGTTGTGGAAGCCGCCGACCTTGAGCTGGCTGAGCGAAATCACCTTTCCCGTCTCAGGGTGGTGGTAATTCTCCATCAGAGTCTCCACCCGGTTGCGGTTCACGCTGAGGGTGTAGCTTGAGTTCCAGCCGAATATTCCCCACCTGTGCTCATATCCGGCGGAGAGCTCGATTCCCCTGTTTCGGACGCTTCCCGTCTGGACATAGAGCGTCGTGTAGCCAGACGACACGGAAAGCTGCGAGTCGAATGTCTGGTTGTATGTCTTCGTGTCATAGTAGCTGACGTCGAGGCTGAGGCCCTTGAACGCCTTGAAGGTGAGTCCCACTTCCCACGAGTCGGTCCTCTCCGGCTTCAGGTCATACATAGGATAGGCCTTGGACGTCTCCCACGCTCCCGTCTTGTTATTCCAGGAATATGTAGGGTTGGCGATGAACCTCGCGAACGGAAGACCGACGGAAGCCCAGGAGCCGCGTATCTTGAGGAAATCAATCTGTTCCGGCATCGGGATTATCTGCGAAAGCACCACCGAGCCTCCGACTGAAGGGTAGAAGAAAGACTTGCGGTTGGAATGCGGCCCCGCGAGCTGGGAAGGCCAGTCGTTGCGCCCCGTCACGGTGAGGTAGTACGCGCCCTTGTAGCCGACCTCGGCGGAGCCGAGCACAGACTGGGTCTGCTCCTGCCAGCCGCTCTGGAGGGGAATCTGGGTGTTCTTGTCGAGCTGCTGGATTGCGAACACGTTAGGAAGTCCGTCCTCGCGGATGCCTCCGCGAATCTGCATCAGGCGTGCCTTCATGTCGGAGATTGACGCGCTCAGGTTGGCTCCGAGAGACCAGTCTCCCCATGTCTTGTTCATGCTCAGGAGCACATCGGCATAAATCTGCCGCTGAGCCGACTCCTCCTGGTTCATGTAGCCGTTGGACGAGCCTTCGGTAATCGTCGGGTTCGTGCCCGCGTACGTGTTGTCAGAGAAGGTGTTGTCCGTGTTGTCTATTCTGACGCGGCCGGAAATCTTGAGCCAGTCGAGAATGTCCCATGTCAGTCCGCCGGAAATCATGTAGCGGTCCCTGTCGTTGCGGCGGAGAATCCTGTACTGGGTCCAGTACGGGTTGTCCCACTCGATGCCGCCCTTTCCCATGAAGTCCCAGTTCTGGGTGTATATCTTCCGCTCCGGGCTGTAGAGTTCAAACATCTTCGTGTAACGCCAGTCCTCCCCTCTCGGATAGAGCCATGCGGCCACGAGCGGGTTGCCGTAAATTCCCTGGTTCACCATGTTCAGATCCTTCTGCTTGATGTACTGGGCGGCGACGTCAAGGTGAATGCGGTCCTTGAGGAAGGATGTCGTGTTGCGTATCGAGGCGTTGTATCTGTGATAGCCGTTGTTCGGGACTATGCCCTTGGAGTCGACGGCTCCGACGGACGCATAAATCTGGTTCTTTCCGTTTCCCACAGACAGGGACACAGTTTCCGTGGCGACGACGCCCGTGCGGAGGAAATCCGTGCCCGGATTGTAGCCGGTGCCTTTCTTGCCGTTATTAAGCCCCCCCCAACTGGTGGCCTCCCCCTCGACGTTTCCGTACCTGTTCTGGAAACGCGGGAGCATCATCGGGGTGAGAACCTCTGTGTTGCTGGTCACGCTGAGCTCGGCCTTTCCCTCGCGTCCCTTCTTCGTGGTAATCACAATCGCGCCGTTTGAGGCGTTGCTTCCGTAGAGGGCGGCAGCGGCGGCTCCGGTGAGGACTGACATGGATTCTATGTCCTCGGGGTTTATGTCCGCAATGCCCTCGGAACGGCCTCTTGAACCATAGTCGGTGGCGCCGTTGTCAGACATCGGATACATCGGCACTCCGTCAATCACATAGAGGGCGTTCGAGGACGAGCTTATTCCCTTGGTTCCTCGCATGACCACCTTGCTCTCGCCGCCGATTCCGGACGAGGATGCGTTGATGGTGACTCCGGCAATCTTTCCGCTGAGGGAATTGACGAAATTGACATCCTTGACGGAGGTTATGTCAGCGCCGGAGACCTTCTGGACATTGTAGTTCAGGGCCTTTTCCGAACGCCTGATTCCGAGGGCGGTGACGACCGTCCCTTCGAGTTCGGTGGCCTCCTCCCTGAGGGTTACATTGAAAATCCTGCGGTCGCCTATCGCGGCGCGGACCGTCTCATAGCCGAGGGAGTTGAATTCAAGCCTTCCGCCGAGATGTTCGGGAGTCACCTCAAGAGTGAACTTTCCGTCAAGGTCGGTCGTCGTCCCGGAAGCGGTACCGGCGACGAAAACCGAAACTCCCGGAACGGCCGCGCCGGAAGCGTCAGTGACCGTGCCCGAAAGCCCGACCGGGCCATCATCATGATTCGCGGCCATGGAAAGATAGACATGGTGTCCCTCTATCTTGTAACGGACACCGACAGGAGCGAAGAGCGCCCTGCACACATTCTCGATTCCCTCGTCCGACACATCGACGCTGACGGTCATGGAGAGATCGACTGAACTGATGAAAAACAGATACGGAGACTGTTCCTTTATGCAGGAAATCGCCTTTTCAAGCGAAACGTCCTTGAGTTTCAGCGTTATTCTCGCATCATCTCCGGCTCCGGCCGCCAAGGCCGCCAAGGAAAGATGAAACAAAACAAGGAAACTCAGCACACCGCATAACTTTTGCAGAATACATCGTTTTTGCATAATTTTGTTATTTGTGATTAGTTTGTTTTATATAGTTCGGGCTTTTCACACCCCTGCGGACATGTCGGGAGCATTCCGCAGGTTTTTTATTGTGCCCTTTTTTGTCAGCGTATCACCACCGTGCCGTTACGGTAGTCCTTAGTGTATTCAAAATCAGCGACATTCCGCAGGGTCTTCAGCGCGTAGTCGATGCCTTCGCTCACCCTCAGCTCTCCGGCAGAGTATTTCAGCTCAGGCATATCCTTCCGCTCTATGACTATCTTCACCCCGAAGGCCATCTCCAGACTCCGCATCAGGTGAGGGAAGTCCATCCCTCCGACATCGAGTATTCCCTCGGTCCAGCGCACCCGCGAAGCCGCGTCCACCCCGCATTTCTTCAGGCAGTTGCCCACAAGCTCCACGGTTTCTCCCGGAGCCATGATGACGTCCTGACCCGGCTTCAGGCTGTTGCGGAGCATGACCGAGCCGTGCAGCAGGGCCACGCTGAACAGTCCGTCTTCCTCGCGGGCATTGACGTCGAACTCCGTTCCGAGCACCTGCACTTCAGAAGCGAAGGTCCTGACGGTGAAAGGCCTCTCGGGGGCGTGGGTGACCTCGAAGCAGGCCTCTCCGGACAAGGAAACCTCACGCCTGTCATCGGCGAAGCGCACAGGGTAGCTCAGTCTCGCGCCGGAGTTGAGCCGCACGCGGGTTCCGTCTTCGAGCGTGATGTCCATGCGGTTTCCGGCAGGAACATCAACCGTCGTCATGGTCTCTGCCAGAACGCGGGAATCACGGCGCTCGATGAGCCATGACACCCCGAGGCATACAAGCGCGACGGCAGCCACGTCCGCCACGGCGACGAGCAGCCTGCGGACAACGCCCTTCTTCCGGACTGCGGAGACGGCCGCCCCCTTTCCGGAAACGGTCTCCATCGGCGCGGCCATCAGCCACCGCTCATACAGGGCGGAGGCGTTGCGGTAGCGTTTCCTGTTTTCCGGGCTTTCGGCAATCCAGCGTCCCAGAGCCATGCGCTCCTGCTCGGTGGCGTCACCGGAGAAGCTGCGGAAGAGCAGGTCGTCGCCCACTTTTTCTATATCTTCACTTCTAACCTTTTTCATGCATTGAAACAATTGTCCTTTCACAACTCAAGACGACGAAAAGTCGCGGATTGACAGTAAAATTTCATTTTTTCATCATATCGGGCATACATTTGTCATCTTCAACAAATTGGACTATATTTGCCGTGCTTAAGACTCAATGAACACGGGAGAACCACATAAAATTTCCATCGATGACATCATTCTTCTGAACGATGAGAGGCTGCGTTTCGTGAAGATTGCGCAGCGCTATGTTGGGAAGCGGGAACTTGCAGAGGACATCTATCAGGACAGCATCGTGAAGGTCTTGAACCGGCGGAACGAGACTGAAATCAACGACATACGCAGCTATTTCCTGATCATCATCAAGAACCGCTGCCTCGACCACTTGAAGAGCCGCCTGAACAGGGACTCCCTGCCTCCGGAACTGAAGGAGCTGGCGCTCGAGGACATGAAGCTGCTGTCAGAATCCGGAGCCGACGAACTTTCCCTCTATGTTGACTGCCCGGTTCTCCTCGACAAGGTGCGGGAGAGCCTTCCGGAGATGACCTACGAGATTTTCACGGCAAAGAGGCTGTCCGGGATGTCGGCGAAGGACATCGCGAGAGAGTTCGGAATCTCGGAACGGAGGGTGAACTTTGAGATACAGCGGGCGCAGAAGGTTTTCCGCCGTGTGTTCAGGGACTATTTCATCCTGCTTGTGCTTGCCCTCACGAACGCCGCTCCGGAGGAATTCGACAATGCGGCCCCCACAGCCCCGCAGACTGCACGTCAGGAACTTCTGAAACTCTGATATTCCAGATTTTTATTATATTTGCGCGTTTTTGCCTCAGGGGATTCAGAGGAGCGTTTGCATAAAATAAAATTAAAATGCGACGTCTGCATAAAATATAAAATAAAGGAATATGAGTACAAAGGACAAACTTGTCGCTAATTTTCTTCTCGGCACGGCGGGAGGAATCCAGTATCTCAAGCTCAAGAGCGCGAGCAAAGACCCGAGAAAGACGGGCGCGAACACGCTGAGGGAGATTCTCAACTATGCGAAGGACACGGTTTATGGTAAGGAGCATCATTTCGCGGAGATTCTTGCGGCGCAGACCGACGACGAACTTTTCGCCCTGTGGCAGAAGAACGTGAAACCCAATGAATATGAGGACTTCCGTCCTTATGTCGAGAGGCACAAGCACGGGGAGGCGAACGTACTCTTCCCGGGAAAGCCGGTCCTCTACGCGACGACTTCGGGCTCCACGGCCGAGCCGAAATGGATTCCGATTACGGAGAAATATCTCAAGACGATTTACGGCAAGATGACGAAGGTCTGGCTCTTCAACTTCATCAAAAACCGCCCGAACGTCTTCAGCGGCAAGATTCTCTCAATCGTGGGCAAGGTCATCGAGGGCTACGCTCCGGACGGGACGGTCTATGGCTCGGTTTCGGGCGTGACGCAGCGCGACTGCCCGGGATTCGTGAAGGCGCTCTACTCCAACCCGCAGTGCGTCTATTCGATTGCCGACTACAACGCGCGCTACTATGTGCTGATGCGCATGGGCGTGGAGCAGGACATCACCCTCATCGTGACGGCGAACCCTTCCACCATCGTGGAGCTGCAGAACAACGTCAACAAGTTCTATGACGAATATGTGAACGACATCGAGAAGGGCACGATTTCCGACAAAATCAAGCTTGAACCGGAAATCCGCAAAGAGCTCGAGGCCTGCGTGAAGCCGAACCCCAAGAGGGCGGCAGAGCTTCGTGAACTGAAGAAGAAATACGGCAGGGTGCTTCCTAAGCACTACTGGCCTAACCTCCAGATTCTCAACACATGGAAGTGCGGAAACACGAAGGTCTATCTCGACAAGTTCAAGGACTCGTTCCCGCCGACGATGCTCCATCAGGAGTTCGGCTACTTCTCTTCCGAGTGCCGCTTCGGACTCGTGCTCGACGACACGCTCAACACGGTGCTCTTCCCGCACTACCACTACTACGAGTTCATCGCGGAGGAGGACATCGACAATCCTTCCCCTAAGTTCCTCCAGCTGGACGAGCTTGTGGAGGGCAGGCGCTACTGTCCGTATGTAACGACATTCGCCGGCCTCTATCGCTACAACATGAACGACCTTCTCGAAGCCGGTCCCAAGTTCATCGGCACGCCTACGGTTCACATGATTCAGAAAATCAACGGAATCGTGACCATCACGGGCGAGAAGCTGCACGAACGCCAGTTCATCGAGGCCGTCCACAAGGCGGAGGAGGAGACCGGCCTCAAGACCCGCTTCTTCATCGGCTTCGCTGACCTCGACCTCTCTACCTACCATTTCTACTACGAGTTCGCCGACCCGAACACCCCACAGGAAGAGGCCGAGAAGTTCACAAAGGTTGTCGATAAGTTCCTGAAGCAGCAGAACATAGAGTACCTCGCGAAGAGGGATTCGCTCCGGCTCAAGGACCCTATTACGCACCGCCTCGTGCCGGAGTCGTTCGAGAAGTTCAAGGAGCGCTGCATCGCCGAGGGGGCACGCGACGGGCAGTTCAAGCTGAACATTCTGCTGCAGGACGAGAAGAGGCACGCCAAATTCAAGGACTTGGTGGTCGGAAATGAATAAAAAGCGGATTGCTGCGTTACGCTCCTTGATGAAATCCTCACAACCATAAGGTTGCTGCGGTTTCGTCTTCGTCGCAAGCCTTGCACTCCATCTTTTTCTTCATTTCCTTCATCTCGGCTATCCCCATAACCTTTTTTTGGGGGGATGGACTAAAGATATTTTCTTCGTTATGTTTGAAAAGAACTTGAAGGCTATCATATTCGATTTGGACGGGACCCTTTATGAGTCCCGTCATTTTCCTCTGCGGCTGATTCTTTCGGATCCGCTGCACATCTGGATGCTCGCAGCGGAACGCAGATGCAGGAAACAGCTGTGTGACAGGCATTTCGACAAGGCATCCGACTATTACGACGCTCTTTTCTCCATGATGGGCAAAGGCTCGGCGGAAAGGACGGAACGGTGCAGGAGGTGGTTCTACGGGACATATATGCCTTTGCAGGTGAAGATTATACGAGACAAGTTCGGCCCTCGCCCGCAGCTCAGGGAGTTCATCGCAGGTCTGCGCAAACAGGGCTACAGGCTCGCGGTTCTCTCGGACTACTGTTTCGCGGCAGAGAAGTTAGCGGCCATAGGACTTTCGGAAGCCGACTTCGACGCCGTTTGGGAATCCCCCGCGCTTGGCGGTCTGAAACCCCGGGAGGAAGTCTTCCTCAACGCCTGCAAGGCTCTCGGAGCCGCCCCATCCGAAACCCTCATGATCGGTGACAAGGCCTCCAAGGACGGCGGGGCGCTCCGCGCCGGCCTCCGGTTCATCCACCTCGTCAACTCAGGCAACCCCGGCAACAGCCTCTTCCCCACCCCCGAAGCGAGCCAGGCGTCAGAAACAGCCGCAGAATCCCTCCCCGTCGAGATGACCTGGAAGGAACTTAAAAAGTCGCTGACAGGCTGGGATGCATAAAAAGTCCATTTTCCCCTTCGAGGGCGAGGGGGCGGGAGGGGTCTAAATACATGAGGCCGCCTTTTAGGCGCTCCGCTGATAATAGTAGTGCCGCAGCCAGTATTCAAAGATAGGGTCCTGAAAAGTAACCGCCCCGGCCGAACTGTCAAGGATGTCCTTTTTAATCAGGACCTTAAGGGAACGGGAAGCCGCCGTAGCACTGCTGATGTGGTACCGGTGCATTGTCTCGGTGCTGGTAATGGCCTTTTCTCCGGCAATCAGGGCATGAAGATAACAGGTCTGCTGGAATGTGAGAGTCTCCATCAGATTGGAAAACAGCAGACTTAGCTGCTCCACCAAGGACAAATGAGCCTTGACGACAGTATCAACGTCGCACCGGCCCGATGTCCTCAGCCACGAAAGCTGGGAAAGCTGCTGCACATAATACGGATGATTGTCGGCAAGGGAAACTATCTTTCGGCAGGCTTCTTCCGTAATGCCTTTACCTGTAGAAGAAAATCGCTCGGTTATAAACGGGATAAAATGCTCCGTGTCTATCTTGTTCAGAAAGAATATGTCTCCGAACTTATAGAACGGCATGGAGGAATCCGTGAAAACCTCCATCATCATGTGCCGTTTGCTTCCATAAAGGCAATAACTTACATTCCTGTGCCTTTGCCAGTGCGCCCGCAGTCTTCTCTGAAAGAACAGAGGGTCTTCAAACTCGGCAATATTCTGAAACTCATCAATGCATACAATTATCTTAATGCCCTTTGATTCAGCAATGCGTTCCGGAAGGTCAAGAATCTCATCCGGATTGCTCTTCATCTCCTCCCAGTCAAAGTCAATGGAAATCTCGCTTCCCGGGCCGGCGCCCACTGAAATCTTGGGTACGAGACGGGAGAAGAATTTTTTTGCATTTTCAACAGCCTCCTCCCATCTGCTTGCCGTCCCTTGTATGAGATTCCGTGCCAGAGTGGTATAGAACTGCTCCTCTGTCTTGACATTGAAAAGGTCTATTGTACATACCCTCAAGCTTTTATCCGCCTGCATCGCTATGTCCGCCGCCTTGTGAACAAGCGAACTTTTTCCCCATCGCCGTGGAGAAATAATCACGGTGTTGATGAGGGATTCGAAATTATTCACAAGATGCTCTGTCTCCTTCTCCCTGTCAGTAAAGTTCTCGTCAGTGGCAATCCTGCCGAAAATGAACGGTGCTTCCATAATGTCGCATTTTTATTAAACGCAAATATATGAAACAAAAATTGTAATTACAAAAAATGTAAATGCCGCATTGATAACAGGGGAAACATACCTATTTGAATACGACATCGTCCATAGCCGGTAAAATGAGCCAACTATAGACGATGCGAACAAATTACCCAACACGAAAGAGTCTGGATAAAAACATATCAATCGAATTTCGCGTCTCTCTCCGCAATGGATTTCTCATGTGCATCTATCAAATGCTTGACTTGCAAATATCTGTCACGCACATTGGAAATTATATTGTATAATGCATCAAAAGCCTCCGGCGAATAAAACACAAAAAACGGACGATGATAATTTGTCCCATTAGTTTCATACTCTTCAACATTATCAATCCTAAGTGTACAGTTTCCCTCGTCATCAACCTCAAATATGGCATAGCATTTAGTCGATTCATACCTAAAATCCTGATAATACAACACGAATGCCCAATAACCAACTTCGTCTCCGAAATCAACGGGAATCTTCTTCTTGAAATTCTTTATACCCTCCGATTTTGCCGTATCTGTCCATTTGGAGTATTTTTCATTGACAACTGACATATTTTTTTTGAAAGAAAGGTAATCCTTTGCTTCTACCCGAAGGTATCTCATATCTATACTTTTATCATGCCCGAATTCATACCCCATTCCGATAAGCACATCTAAAGAATCCTCGCCGCGTCTAAGCACCCGAACCTTTAGGGTCGTTGTATCTGAGTCTTCTCCTGTGCCAAAAGACCCGATACGAATAAGCCCACATTCAGACAAGTCATCAAGAACATCCCTATCTTGAGCGGGAAGACTGATACTGAATATGCATTGTACAAAGTAAAAAATTGCCAATACGACGATGCTAATCGTCAAGCTTTTCTGATGTTTTTCCATAGTGCATTCGTTGATTTGTTTCCATTGATTGTTCTGACGGTTTTTGTCTCCATTTTGACAATGCCGTCCTTACGATTCAGATACCATCTTGACAGCCAAACATGTAAGGTTCTTGAATTTGATTGGGAGAGAAGCTGACCGCACTCGACTGGGAGCGCACCTCTTACAGCGGAGATGAACTGCTCCGATGTAAATGTCTTTGGAATGGATTTCAGGACACTGCCCAACACGCCATCCAACAAGATTGAAAATTGCGAATATTCCATCATTCACAGGTTTTTCCGGTGCCCCGCAATTACCGGTGTTTATATATACGAAAGTGCGGAGCAACGTTTCCGCTTACTGTTTCGTGGGCTGTGGCTGCCTCTGCAAAATAAACGACTAACGATTACTCCACACCCGACCGATATGCACAGAAGTCACGAATGACCACGCAATATCAAAGACGGGCGGAGTGTTCGCTCATCATCCTTTGCATCTGAGAATTGCCACATTCACGAAACAGGACAATGCGAAAACACTTTCGCCAATATTTATGTCGGTGTCACCGACACGGCAAAGATATATAATATATTGAATTTTAGCAACAAAAAATCCCAATGGAACTCGCATTCCATCGGGATATATAATGTTACTCTGCTGGCCAGGGGTTGGACGTGATGCCGGCCATGCTGACCATCTGGGAGTGCGCCTCGTGGAGAATCCGGGTGACTTCCTCCTTGCGCGGACGGGTGATGTCCGGGACAATCGGCGTGCCGACATGCAGGGTCAGGAGCGGGATTTCTGGCTTGTCAAAAAGCTTATAGATTCCGGTTCGCGGACGATAGGAAAAGACGAACGGGACGACCGGGATGTTGTATTTGTAAGCCATGGAGAAGGCGCCGCGCTTGAATGAGCGTATCGGCGTGTAGAACTTCCAGCTGGCGGCCTCCGGAAAGACGTGCAGCCACTCCTTTTTCTTCCGGTACTCGTCGAACGCGGTGTCAAACGCGCGCATTCCGGCGCGAGTCTCAGGAATCGGGATGCCGCCGAGGTAGTGCATGAACCAAGCGTCCTTGCCTCTCATATGGTCGCCGTAAATCGGGAACCAGAGGTTTCTGTTGCCGATTGCGTCGAGCACGCAGGCGAGGTCCCAGCGATAGACATGATTGCAGACCGTAAGTGCCCCGTCCTTCAGCAGAGCCTTGTTTTTCTTCAGATTCTCCTTGCCCACAATCCGCAACCCGTAGCGCACGCGATTGACATAAATCACAAGACAGCGCAGCAGGAGGCGGTTCAGCGCATGATTCAGACGGAACTTGAAAGAACGGTCGTAGTACGGAAATTTCTCGTCAAGCGTCACCTGCCGCCCGTCATACCTCACTCCGGCGATGTGCGCGTCCGGCCTGTCCTCCGGATATTCGACCTCTCCGATGTCGGGAATATATGTCCCCGCAACCGTCTTCATATCCCTATATCTCTGATTGTCAATCCCTTTTCCCATATTTCAGTTTTTAGACCATATCTCGGAATCCATATTATCGACAGATATGCCGAAAATCCGTCAAAGATACTCATTTTTTCGGACACTCATTTGGGAGATACGAATCCCGCGATGCAGCCGCTGCCCAATGCAAAAGGGAAACATCTCAATTAAAGACTATTCCCCAGAAGCCAGTCGATGACCGTTGTCTTCTTTATTCTCACCCCTTCGTACTCCTCTTCACCGCGTTCGTTCAAGGTGATGAGAGTCAGATTTTTGCATTTGAACTGTGCGTAGCCTTTAGCAAGACCGCCCAGTTCGCGTTTTCTCGTCCTCTCCGTATCCATTTTATAGCAGACTTGAATAAGTTCGAGAATCTTTGTCTTGTCCACCACCACGAAGTCTATCTCATAGCCGTTTTTATAGAAGAAAACATCAACATTCTCATTCCTATAGCGACGAAGCAGCTCTATATATACGATATTTTCCATTCTGAAGCCCAGATTTTCCGTTGTGAGCGTACTCTCCCGGTCGGACTGGAATGCGACATCGACGATATATGCCTTTTCTCCCCTGATTCTTTCAGCACTCTTGAATGAGAACTTGTTGATGCCCTGCAGCAGGAACGCCTGCTTCAAATAGGAATAGTAATTCTCTGCCGTGTGGTCGGAACCGAATCCGAACAAATTAGACAAGGTTGTATAGACAACCTCCTTGCAGAAATTATCCACGAGGTAATTGGCCATCTTCCTGAGAGCATCGACATAACGAACCTTAAAACGCTTTGCTATGTCTTTTCTGATTATAGCATCCATCAAGGATGTTACATATCCGCGCTGATTCTTAAGATTGAAGGTCTCCGGAAAACCTCCTTTGCGGAGGTAATCATTGAAGGCCAGTTTTATGAATGCCTGATTCTTGGTGGAGAAATCCTTTGTGTCAAGCCCTTTCATTCTGCAATATTCCTCGAAAGAGAAAGGATACAGCGTGATTTCGTTGTAACGCCCGGTAAGATGAGTAGCCAAATCGGAACTGAGAAGCTTCGCACTTGAACCGGTCAGCACTATATGTATTTTCTGGCGCAGAAGACGATTGACAAACAGATGCCATCCATCGACATTCTGAATTTCGTCAAGAAACAGATAATCAAAATCGCCATATACCATATATGCCGCCTCCAGAACAGTGTTCAAGTCACTTCTGTGGAGGTTCTCAAGGTTCTCGTCATCAAAATCGATATATCCGAACTTTCTTCCCGAATGAATCAGAACCTTGAGGCAAAGCATAGACTTTCCGCTTCTGCGGACACCGATGACGACCTGCGCCAGCGGGCTATCCAACTCAAACAGGTTTTCCTCCCGGCGAGGGCACAGCATATTGATGTCTATCTTCTCAAGTTCCTTTCTCTGATCCGTAAGTATCCGGACAATTTCATACAAGTCCATAGCAAAGAGGCTTTTAACTATGGCAAAGATAACTACTTTTTATGACAAACTGCGATATTTCTGCATTTTTGCTAAGCCTAACTGCGATAAATTCAAGGTTTGGGGATTTCAAACTGCGATAAGTCTGCGGTCATTTCGAAGGTGAGTTCGCCGCCCCGGACGATGTCGCGGTAGTCGATGTAGGGCTTGTCGTGTGGAATGCCGTTGAGGCGGACACTGTGGATATGGCGACTGTCGGAGCTGAGGCCTTCGGCCCGGATTGTGAAGCTGTCGCCGAGAGCCGTGTCACCGTCGGTTCTTTGGGCATCGAGGTCGAGAGTCACGCTTTCAAAGGCGGGGGTGCCGAACCAGTAGCGGCCGGAGCCGGGTTCAACCTCATAGAGACCCATTGACGAAAGTACATACCATGCTGACATCTGGCCCACGTCCTCGTTGCCTGAGAGACCGTCGGGCTCGGGATGGTAGAGTTCGGTGAGGACACGGTGCACGAGGTCGGCGGTCTTGTGCGGCTGCCCGAGCATGGAGTAGATGTAGAGGATATGGTGGCTCGGCTCGTTGCCGTGGGCATACTGACCGATGAGTCCGGAAATGTCCGGAGAGGTCTCCGCGCCTTCTATCACAGAACTGACGGTGAACAGCGAGTCGAGCTTCCCGAGCATTCTTTCACGGCTTCCGAAACAGTCCTGAAGCCCGGGGATGTCATGAGGGACGAGCCAGGTGTATTGCCATGCGTTGCCCTCGCAGTAGTCGTCGGCGCGGTGTTCCGAAGAGAAAGGATTGAACGGCGTGCGCCATCCTCCTCTGCTGTCGCGTCCTCGTATGAATCCGGTGGAGCCGTCGAAATAATGCCTCCACGAACGGCCGCGCTCCCTGAACCTTTCCGCTTCCGCCTTTTTGCCGAGAGCCTCTGCTGCAAGTGCGGCTGCCCCATCGGCGAGGGCGTATTCCATGTCGTAGGCCACGGCCTCGCTCATCAGGTCACAGGGGATGTAGCCGTACTTGTCCCGAAGCTCACCTCCCCGTCCCGTCTCCTCGGCTGTCTTGAGAATTGCCTCAAAGGCCCTTTCCCTGTCGAAGCCGGGAATTTCCTTGACAATCGCGTCGGCCACGACCGGTATGCCCGGATTTCCGACCATGCAGTCGGTCTCGTTGCCCCACAGGTGCCACACCGGAAGCCGGCACTGCTCGTCGCATATCGCGAGCAGGGTGTTTATTATGTCCGGCATCTTTTCCCTGTGCAGGAGCGTCATCAGCGGCATCTGGGCGCGGTAGGTGTCCCAAAGCGAGAATGTCGTGCGGGTCATGTAGGACGCTCCGCGACGAACCTCCCCGTCGGCCCCGCGGTAGTCCCCGTTCACGTCGCAGAAGAGCGACGGCGCCACCATCGTGTGGTAGAGGGCGGTGTAGAAGCATGTCTTTGCATCCGCCGTCGCCTTGTCCCCGCCGTTCAGCCTGCCGTCCGCAATCCTGACCTTTCCGAGTTCACGGTTCCAGTCATCATTGGCGGCACTGACGGTTCCATCGAAGTCCCATCCGGGAAGCTCCGCCTCAAGATTCAGCGCCGAGCCCTTGACGCTTACCGGAGAAAGTGCGACCTTGAGCAGGATTTTCTGCCCCTCTGAAGTGCGGAATCTCAGACGGCAGAACTTTGCAGAAGAGGCGTCGTCCGAAAGGTTTTCAAGGATGTGGCCTTCACCGTCAATGAGATCCACCGCGAGGAACGGCTCCGAGACCTCGGCGGTGAAAAATACCTTCTGGTTTTTGGCCCAGCCGGTGGAGTGCCGCCATCCGGAGATTCTCCTGTCGCTCTCGACCCTGATGTGAGTGGCGGTGGCCTTGTCCCAGCAGCCTCCGTTGACAAGGTCGAAGACAATCCCCGCATCGTCCGATTCGGGGAAAGTGTAGCGGTGCATCCCGACACGTTCGGTGGCGGTCAGTTCGGCGAGCACCCCGTAGCGTTCGAGGGGGATGCTGTAGTAGCCGGGGACGGAAACCTCACGGGTCCTGTCGCCGTAGGACCAAAGCCCGGATTCGGGGGCATCCTCCGTGCCTCGGGCGTAGGTGACGCTTCCGACGACCGGCATCACGGTGACGTCAAAGAGGTCGCCGATGCCCGTCCCGCTGAGGTGGGTGTGTGAGAATCCTATGACCGTAGAGTCAGACTCATGATAGCCGGAGCACCAGTCCCACTGCTGAGGGATGCTCGTGGGGCCGAGCTGCACCATTCCGAACGGCACATTCGCCCCCACGAACACGTGCCCGTGCCCTCCGGTTCCTATTTTCGTATCGACCCATTTCGTGAGGTCATCGTCCTGTGCCGCGGTACAGGCGGCGGATGCGAGGAGCGTCGCCGCAAGCAGGAGTATGTGGCTTGATGTTTTCACTGCCTATATGATTGAGTTGTTCTTGGTGAATTCGATGATTTCGTCGATATAACCGAAGGCGAGTCCCGTCACGGAGTCGGCACATCCGTAATAGACGGCGATTTTTCCTGTCCCGCTGTCATGCAGCGCGGCGCATGGGAAAGTCACGTTCGGGACGTCGCCCATGCATTCGTAGGGCTCCTGCGGCGAGATGAGGTAGGGGCCGCTGCGGGCGAGGACTTTCCAAGGACTATCAAGGTCGAGCAGGGCTGAGCCGAAGGCATAGACATAGCCGTTGCAGGAGCGCAGGACTCCGTGGTAGATGAGCAGCCAGCCCTCGGAAGTCTCAATCGGAATCGGGCCGGCGCCGATTTTCATGCACTGCCAGGCGCTCTGCTCGAACGGGGCAGGGGCCATCACATGACGGTGCCGGCCCCAAAATTCGAGGTCGGGCGACTCCGAGTAAAAGATGTCCCCGAAAGCCGTGTGGCCGGTGTCGCTCGGGCGGGAAAGCATGGCGAAATGTCCGTGAATCTTACGCGGGAACATCACCCCGTTGCGGTTGTAGGGAAGGAAGGCGTTTTCCATCTGGTGGAAGGTCTCGAAGTCGGTCGTCCACGCCACGCCGATTGTCGGGCCATGGTAGCCGTTGCACCATGTGACATAGTACCTGTCCCCTATCCGGCAGACTCTCGGGTCGTAGCCATAGACCCATTCCGCTACCTCCGGGTCGGCTCCGCTGAAATTCACGTCCTCCTCACGGATGTCCCATTTGAAGCCATCGACGGAAAAACCGGCATGAAGCCTCATGCGGCGGTTGGTGTCGTCGCAGCGGAATACTCCGGCGAAATTGTAGCCGTCCTTTTTGAAGGGCACTACGGCCGAGTTAAAGATGGAGTTCGAGGTGCTCAGCTCGTGGCGGCCGATGATGGGATTTCTGTCGCAGCGCCACATCACCTGCCTGCACCCCTCGGGTCTGTCCTGCCAGGGGATGTCCGGGAGTGGTTCTCCCGCTATTCTTATTTTCTTGGATTCCATATATTTATGTTTTGTTCAGTTACTTCTGTGATAGTTGCTCCTGTCTTTATAAAGACCTTTCCTGCTATAAAGATTTCTCACTTTGTTCGAAATGACATGAGCCGCCCTATGAAATGGCGGGCAAGTCTCAATTTGAACCGCCGTTCTCCTTGCCGTCGGGATGAGTGAACGGAACCATCTTCGTCATTATGAACGCAGGGACGGTGGCGACCATGACGGCGACAAAGAAAAACTTGTAGCCGAGCGCGTCGCTGAGGAAGCCGGATACGGAGCCGGTAAGCATCACCGACAGGTTCATGATTCCTGAGGCAATGGCATAATGTGCTGTCTGATGCCGCCCCGGAGCCACCTGCTGCATCATGAACAGCGTGAGCCCCACGAATCCGAATCCGTAGCCGAAGTATTCGAGCGCGATTCCGCCGCCGACAAGCCACATGGAGTTTGGCTGGAACCACGCCAGCAGGGCATAGACGACAAAGGGGATGTTGAACACGCAGCAGAGCGAAAATAGCGTGCGGCGGAGTCCGCGTGAGGCTATGTAGTAGCCTGCGAGCAGCGAGCCGAGCACGAAGGCGGCCGCCCCGAAGGTGCCGTAGTAAATCCCTATCTGCTGATTGCTCAGTCCGAGCCCTCCCGCAGCCGTGTCAGTCTTGAGGAAAAGCGGGACAATCTTCATCACGAAGCCCTCGCCGAGGCGATAGACTATGATGAAGGCTATGTAGTACCAGATGTGCCTTTTCCTGAAGAAATCCGCGAACACCTCGCCCAAGCCGTTCCAGAAACTTCTTGCCCCGGCAACGGCTTTTCCGGTGGCCGCTCCGCAACTGCCCGAGGCTTTCGCCGCACTCTTATCAGCCTCCGCATCGTCGGGGCCGGCATTCCCTGTGCCCGAGGCCCGCGAGCACGGCAGCACCCTCCAGTGGTAGAGGCCGAGCCCGAGCATGAGCGCTCCGAGAATGGCAAAGACAACGGTCCAGGACATCACCACGGAGCCGGTTCTGTCGCCTATCCAGCCCGCAAGCCAGACCAGCCCTCCGGTAGCCGCAAGTTTCGCGATATTGTAGAACGCCCCCTGCCAGCCTATCCAGCGGGCCTGTTCCTCCTTGTTCAGTTCGGACATATATGTTCCGTCGGCCACGATGTCGTGAGTCGCGCCGCTGAACGCCACGACAGCGAGCAGGGCGATGCTGACGGCGAAGAACGATGGCAGGTTGAGCGCGAGGGCGACCAGTCCGAAGAGCGTTCCGGAGACGAGCTGCGTCAGCACGACGAAGAACTTCCGTGTCCGGTAGAGTTCCAGCACCGGGCTCCAGAGAAACTTGATGGTCCACGGCCACATGATCAGTGATGTCCAGAAGGCGATTTTCGCGTCAGACACGCCCAGGTCCTTGAACATCACGGCCGAGACCATGTTCAGAACCACGAATGGCAGCCCCATGGCGAAGTAGAGGGTCGGCACCCATCTTATGGGTGATATTTTCCGGGATTTACTTTTATTCGTGTCCATTTTTCTGTGGTTATCGTCATCGTCCGCAGCGCAACCCCGCGTGCGTGCATATATAAGACGACTGAAGCGCCGTTTTTTACATAGTTTTGAACTATATTTCCGCATCAGTCATACACGTCATAATATGGTCCAAAAGGCACAAAAAGGACGAACACATGAAAATAAATGCGAGAAAATTCAAACAGTTTCTTACTTTTGTGGCAAAATACAAATGACTATGATTAAGAGGACTGTGATTTTGCTGTGGTGCTGCGTGCCTATGTTCTTGGGATGCACGAGCGAGCGGAATGTCTTGAACATCACGGACTTCGGAGCCGTGGCGGACGGAGTGACGGACAACGCGGGGGCAATCAATGCTGCTGTCGCGGAATGCTGCGGGAAAGGCGGAGGGACGGTCGTGGTGCCGGCGGGGCGATTTGTGAGCGGAACGGTCTATCTAAAGGGCGGCGTGACGCTGAAACTTGCAAAGGGGGCGGAACTCGTCGCGAGCCCGGAGCTGTGCGCCTACGGACACTACGAGACGGACAGGGATATGTCGCGCTACGACACCGGAGTCGGGACGGGAAATCAGAACTGCGTCTCGGACACGGTCTGGACAAAGGCGCTGATAATCGCGCGGAACGCCGACGGGGCGTCCATAAAGGGGCCGGGCACGATTGACGGAGGCAACCTGAGGAATCCCGAGGGAGAGGAGGGAATGCGCGGGCCGCACACCGTGATTGTCGCGGAATCAGGAAACTTCCGTATGTCGGACTTGAAAATCAGGAATGCCTCGAACTATGCGGTACTGTGCTATGAGATAAGGAACTGTCGTTTCGACGACCTCACGATTACGGGAGGCTGGGACGGAATCCACATCCGCGGAGGAAAGGACATCCGGATTGACGACTGCCGCTTCGAGACGGGGGACGACTGCGTCGCCGGGGGATATTGGAAGAATATGGACATATCCGACTGCTCGCTCAATTCCTCCTGCAACGGCCTGCGAATGATCATGCCTTCGGAAGGACTGCACATCTGCGACTGCCGCTTCTTCGGACCGGGGAAATACCCTCATGTCACAAGGGGCGCGCGCTGCGATATGCTCAACGCCATATTTCTCGAACCGGGCGGCTGGGGCGAGGCTCCGGGAGTCCTCTCGGACATCCGCGTCGAGGACTGCAGCTTCGACAGCGTGCTCTCCCCGTTCTGCGTCACGCTGAAGGACGGGCACCACTGCAAGGACATCACCATCGAGGGCTGCCGCGCCACGGCCTGCCGCATGGCGCTCTCGGTCAAGAGCTGGGAAAGCGCGACGACCGACCGCGTCCGCATAATCGGCTCCTCATTCTCCTTCGACGGAAATCCCGAACCGGGTCTCGGAAAAAGAATCTCCGCGCTCCCTTTCAGCCAATGGCCCGACTTCCCTTCCTACGGCGCATATTTCCGCAACGTCGGCTCGCTCGACCTCGAAGACACGGACTTCACCGTCACATCCGCCGATACCCGGGAGGCCGTCGTCCGGAACGAGCCGGCAAAATCAAGTTCACCCGATTTCTTTCTGTTGAAATCTACCAATATGCGCACAAAAAAATGTGCGGTTTTTGCTGAATGTTGCACATTTTTTTGTGCAATGTGCTATATTTGCAAAAATTATCACGGCTATGGAAGGTTTGCACAATACATTCCGCATAAAGCTCTCGCTTGTCCCGATGGGCTATTTCCGCAGTTTCCACGAACGAATCAATTGGAACAGCCGGCTCATCTGCATCATGGGGCAGAAAGGCGTAGGCAAGTCCACGATGATTCTGCAGCATATCAAAAGATATGACAACCCTGACGACACGCTCTATGTGACGGCGGACAATATGTATTTTGCCGGGCATACTCTTTACGAACTTGCCGGAGCCTTTTATTTGCAAGGAGGGAAACGCCTGTATATCGATGAGATACATAAATACAAAGGCTGGTCGACGGAAGTAAAGAACATATACGACGACTACCCGACTCTGCAGGTCGTGTATTCGGGCAGCAGTCTGCTTGCGCTCAAGAAAGGAAACAAGGCAGACCTCAGCCGGCGCAGCGTTCCTTACGAAATGCCCGGGCTTTCGTTCCGGGAATATCTGAATATCCGCAACGGATGGAACCTGAAAGCCTCCACCCTCGAAGAGGTGCTGAAAGGTAGAGTTGATTTTCCGTATGGAGAACATCGTCCCCTTAAATATTATAAAGAATACTGCCGTTATGGCTTTTATCCGTTTTTTCAGGAAGGAGATGCCGAAATCCGGCTTCAGAATGCTATTCTCGCCACTGTGGAGGACGACATTCCGGATTATGCGGACATGACGGTCACGTCGGCGACAAAGCTCAAGAAACTGATGTATGTCCTATCCAAGAGCGTCCCGTTCAAACCGAGCAATGACACGCTTGGCCGGGATCTCGGGATTAGCAGGAACTCTGTCCCCGACTACATCAGCTATCTTGAGGCGACGGGCATGTTCAACGCGCTCCGTGAGCCGGGGCATAGCGACAACTTGTTGGCGAAGCCTGAAAAGCTGTATCTGGGAAACAGCAACATCGCATATTCGCTGTCGGAAGACGGCGTAATCGATGACGGGAATATGCGTGAGACAAACTTTCTTGCCTGGACGAAGCAGGCGTATAGCCCTACCTCTTCCAAAATCTCAGATTTTGAGATTGGCGGAATCACTTTCGAGGTGGGAGGCCGGAACAAAAACGGAGCTCAGATAAGGGATGCCAAGACAGGCTACCTCGTCAAGGACAATCTGGAGTATGCTTTCGGCAATTCGGTTCCAATCTGGATGTTCGGGTTTCTCTATTGAGAACACAGCCTCGCCCGAGGAACTGACGGGTATCTTACCGTACAAACTCCCGGCGAAGCCATATCTCCAGAACCGGGTCGGGAATGATTACCTTATGGTCTTCGACATCTATCAGTTCCTTCTTGACGAGCGAACGCCGCACGGCGCTGACATTTGCGGATGAGCCCAGGTCATACTTCATAATGACATCCTTGGTCGAGAACTCGCTGTGAACTCCGGAAACAATCGCACGGAGGAAATTCATCTGGTATGCGGTAAGATTCTCCGTCTGCTTCTCGAACAGCGGAGTATTCTGGTCTATCATGTCCTGACGTGCCTCCTCAAAGTCGCTTTCCGTCGCGGTGCGGTCAGTATGAATCCACGTAAGCCATGCCAGCTGCTGCACATACGACGAATGATTATCGACCGTGAGACATATCTTTTCCGAAAGTTCGCGTGATATCTCCTTTCCTGTCGATGCGAACCGTCCGATGATGTAGTCAAGCCATATTGATGTCGGTATTTTCTTCAGATATATCGAATCCCCGAATTTATAGAACGGGAAACTTCTCTTCTCAAACAATTCATTCATAAGGTGTTTCTTGCTTCCGAACAGGCAATATGAAACCGACTGCTGATGCTGCCATACCGTCCTGAGCCTTTTCTGAAAAGTCTTGGAGTCGGCAAAGTCCGCTATCTGCTGGAACTCGTCAATGCAGACGACTATGCTTATGCCCTTTTTTTGAGCTATTTTCTCCGGGAGACTCAGGATTTCCGTGACGTCTTCTCTCTTGTCGTTAAGTTCAAACGAAATCGAGAAATCCGTCATCGGGTCGGGTCCCATTGAAATCTTCGGGCTGATACGCGACAGAAAGACCTTGGCGTTCTCGACCCACTCCTCCCATTTGGATGCGGTCTGTTTCAACACGGTTTCCGCGAACATATCATAAAAGTCCTTTTCCGTGCGGCAGGAAAATATGTCCATAAAGACGACCCTCAGTTTGTCCGACTCCGCAAGGCCGCAGACTTTCTTGACCAGTGATGTCTTTCCCCAACGGCGCGGCGAAATCAAAATGGTATTTACCCCATAGCGGAAATTGGCAAGAAGCCGCGCTGTCTCCTGCTCCCTGTCTGTAAAGTTCTCACCAGCCGTCGCAACTCCGAAAGTAAAAGGTTTCTCTGTCATAATTCATTAATTTATGGGTACAAATATATGTAATAATTTTGTTAGTAACAATTTTTTTACTAATAAAGTTCTTACACGTGTTTTATGGTAGTAGCTAACCAATTGCAATTAGCGGGAATCCAAAAACTTATGTACGAACCGGACCACCGGACGGCGGGGTTGGGCGCCGTCCGGTGGTCCGTTGGATGTTGAGTGTTTCCTATAGGGAAAAGCTTACTAGACAATATATTTTTTAACTAGTTCGAGCAAGAAATCCAAGATATTGATAAAATATCAAATAGATCATAAGCCTGAGAGGTTTTGTTTGATGGAGAATTATTCTTGATAGTTATCTTAAAATCACCATCAATGTTAAGATCATTTGTTTCCCAAGTCTGCTTCTTATTTCTTAAATCAGCAAATGTGGTTCCGTCACCATAATCGACAGTGATGTTGCCATTATATAATTCAGCTCCAGTTTTGTTCGCAACTATTACATTAATAGATATGCCTTTCTGCATAGATTTAGGAAGCGTGTGGTACCCATACTGAATCTGTAACTTTTTACATCCCTTGGATAGAAATGGTGACTCCAACTTACCTTGAGCATTAGTACTTCCGCGTAATCCCACTATGGCTTCAATAGAATCATCTTTATAAGTATTATTTTCAATTTCAATCAAAGAAGTATTCGCTGTCTTCCAATTGTCTGCCGAAGTAAAGTTCCCAAAAGAATTTGGGGAAGATAAGTATGATTTATCTTGATAGAGAGACTTAAGATCTGCACTTAACCAAGTGTCCTGACTCGACGTTTTAGCTTGCTGGACAATGTTGAAGGTCTGAACCTTTGCGCCATCCACACGGACTTCAATCTCTGCGGTCCTCTGGCTTGTCTCCGTGTTGGGAGCGACAGAGAATGTAACCTTGTCCGTGCGCAAGGCTTTTGTCTGCACAAGGGTCACCCACGACT
>ERZ808240.870-NODE-870-length-38850-cov-6.749323_pt1 | contig 38850 bp, 62 predicted proteins | sample MGYA00521084_ERZ808240 | MGnify/ENA primary metagenome ERZ808240 (study PRJEB31516, sample SAMN03275571) | gut metagenome | biome: mammalia-associated habitat; material: feces | host: Papio cynocephalus | place: Kenya | collected 2012-08-06 ... | reverse complement strand
TCCATATGTGGGCAGTGCAAGCGTTGAGCCATCTTTATCTGCTCCTTTACCCCCCCCACGTGCTACTTTGTATTGCTTTTCTGACATCATATCCATTCTAAATATTTCTCAGCCTCTTCCTTTGTTATTTCAATAACATTCGTTATGATAACACTAGGATGAGGTAAGTTATGCTTCTTTTCAACGTACTCTATATCCTCTTTGAGGGTAAAATAATCAACCCCTACTTTGTACTGAATGGCAGACAATTTCTGAACCGTGCCCTTATTGTCAATCCATTCTGCAACAAAATAATAACACTTCGTCATAGCTAATCGAAAATATGATGGTTCAACTTACGCTTTCTGAGATTTCTCTTGATCACCTCCATATCCTTGTGGTCATTGGTGTGGTCAGCTATAAGTTTGACGATGTCGTAGATATCCTGAGCATTGTCCTCCAAATTTGCTTGAATATTCTCGTCACCAAAGAAACTCTTAGAGAACTCCCTCATATGAAAATGGAACTTCTTGGAAGCATCCATCATCTGGTTCTTGTGCATCTTCTGCTCGTGCTTGTACTGAACATCTAATAGATTCAACATCCCCAGCTCGTCATTAATGAGGCTATCTAAAACATCAGATACCATTGCTATCAAACAACCATTGACCTGCAATCTCTGGATAATCTTCTCTTTTTTAACCTCAGAGGTTACTCCCTTCTGAGAGAGAGTAGCCTTTAAATCATCAGTTGTTACTTTTTCATTCTTCATTGCTCTTAGTTTTTATTTGTCAAACCAACTACCGGTGTACTTCCAATCCCATTGGTCGCAAGTGTCTGTTGGCTTCTTACCTTGTTCGCGGCATACGCCTTGGGCGATACAAGTTCTACATGTATGCTCCATACTATTTAATCTTTGAAACTAAATAATCAATCTCCTCCTCGCTGAGCGCAATATTATTCTTTCGCTTTATCTTTATAGTGTTATCCATTCCGATTTTGCGAGTGGCAATGTTGATTGCGACACCGCCTGCCGCCTCCTCTGTGAGCATATCCTCAACAAAGTCAAGTACATCTTGGTCGGCAGCCTTGCGCTCCTCTATGAGCTTTTTCTCCAAGACCTCCGCCTTCTTTGCGAAGGTGCAGCCACCCTCAATAGCAAAGTCGTTGCTGATATTCTGGCACATCTGGTCGATGTCTCGGTCTCCGAAAAACTGGGCGAAATATGTATCGCCCTTTAATGACTGCAATGTCTTGATTTCTGTTTGTTTATCCATAACTAAGCCTCCTGGTCTAAAGATTTATACTCATTGCGCAACTCACCAGCCTTAACAGTGAAGTTAACCATTTCCTTTTTTAGCTGTGTGAGAACATCGGTGTTGGAAAGAAGCTGACCGACTGCAATGTAATACAATGCGGTTCCGTTAGCATCCATCAGCTCGAAACTTCCATGCGATGGGACACTAGTGGAGAACTCCTCATTCTGCCAATCCTCAACTTCCTGCTGGTATCTGATGACGATTCTCTTACGTTCGTCAGAAGCTAATGATAAGTAAATGATAGTGGAGTCACAGCCTTTGTCGATGTCTGTTACCTTCCAGCCAGGGACTGTCTCGATAAGCTTCTCTGCACTCTCCTTGAATGACTTGAACAAATTCTTCAACTCATTTCTCAACTCAACCTTCTTTGTTTCAACTGATGTATTCATAATCTTTAATGTTTTAATTGGTTCAACTTAATCTTTGGTAGGCTCTGAATAATCAAAAGTACTACCTTTTATCTATATGCAAAGGTACGAAAATTATTTGATATATGCAAATTTACCAAGGATTATTTTAGTTAAAAATACTAAAATAGCAGAAAATATGCGAATATATCTGTAATTTTGCGCATATCAAACTTCGAAGATTATGATAGAATTTAATGAAATTTTCAAACAAAAAGACGTTGGAACCATTATTGGTTTGCTTAAGCAACGCACGCTAGACATCCCAAGCTGGAGTAAGCTTATCACAGAGTATGAACCAAAACTCCACGAAATCGTTGAAGACAATGTGGGACGCCCAGACAAGTATCTTGATGATGGGACAGTGGAGAAAGCCGCTCGCTTAGCAATAGGATTGGAGAAACTTCTAACCCGAAGAATTTCTGAGTTCTCGGTTGCAATTCCAGTGAAGCGTGTTTATAGTTACAACCAGAACGACGAGGAGCTGAAGGCAATCGTCAAGGCTATAGAGAAAATCTATTCTAATGCCCATATCGATGCAGAGAACATGCACAGAGCAAAATGCTACTATGCTTCTTGTCAGATGTTCACTTTATGGTACGCTCAAAAGAAAAAGAATAAGCTCTATGGCTTTGATAGTGATTACAAGCTAAAATGCAAGACGTTTTCGCCAATGGATGGTGTTTCCATCTATCCGTTCTTTGACGAGTATGGCGACTTGTTGGCATTGTCTTTCGAATATAAGCGTAAGGTGGTCGATACGGAACATACCTATTTCGAGTGCTACACAGCAGAAAAACACTATAAGTGGGATTTGTCTTCCGATGATAAGGCTGCTGGATGGAACGTGATAACAGACGACGATATTACCATAGAGAAAATACCGGCAGTCTTCTGGTATCGTCATGAGCCTTGTTGGGAGGGACTGAAGCCTATCCGCGAGAATATCGAGTACACCATCAGTAGAAACAGCGATGTGATAGCATACAATTCCGCTCCTGTCTTGAAGGTTGCAGGTACCATTGTCGGGCAGGAAAAGAAGGGTGCAACACAAAGAGTATTCCGTGTTATGGAGAATGGTGATGTAAGCTATGTTTCTTGGCAACAGGCAATAGAGGCATTGAAATATCACGTTGACACTCTCATTAAACTCTACTTTATGCAATCCCAAATGCCTGACATCAGCTTTGAGAATATGAAGTCCTTGGGTAACATTGGCTATGACTCACGCAAGACGCTGCTTATGGACGCTCACTTGAAGATAGGAGAGGAAGCTGGTGCCTGGACGGAAGGTTTCGAGAGAGAGGCAAACATCATTAAGGCATTCCTATCCAAGATGAACACCAAGTGGGCTAATCGAATGGAGGAGATTGCCATCGAGCATGTAATGACACCATTCATCCAGGAGGACGAGACAACTCAGATAGATAAGTGGATTAAGGCAAATGGCAACAAGCCTCTTGTCAGTCAGAAGGAGTCCATCAAGCGTGCCGGCCTTTCGGATGATCCTGACGCTACCTATCAAGAGATACAGAGTGAGGAACAGGCGGAGTCTGAAAGAACTGCCGCGACTATGCCTAACTTATTCTCGGAGGAATAACTATGAGAAAGAAGAAGGAAGACAAAGTGCAGCATTTCTGCCGTGAGTGCGCCCATTCCATGGACTACCATAGCCTGAACTTGGAAGGCGAACCTATCCTCTGCAAGTGTCCTTACGCAGAATGGAGCAAGCTGCTGAACTGGGATTGCTGCGAACACTTTAAACCAAAGATGTATGAAAAAGCCAAAACTGCCTAATCAGAAAAAGGCATACAAAGACCTCGGAAAGCGACTGAATGGATATACCAAGAAGATATTGGCTATCTACTCTGTCCTTGCCAAAGAATCCGCTAAAATCGCCACCTCCACCGATTACGATGGGGATGGCGAGTTTAATTTTGCGGACTATCCGAGAACAGAGAAGAAAGTAAATGCTCTGCTAGATTATTATTCAAATAACATGCAGTCATTGGTATATAGCGGAATCTCTGATGAATGGAAGAATAGCAATACTCTCCAGGACTTACTTGCCAAAAGAGTAATCAGAACTTTCACACGCAAGATAGGGGAGGCCAAGCAAAAGGCATTCTATGAACACAACAATTCCGCCAAGAAAGCCTTTATGGAAAGAAAGGTCAAGGGACTCAACCTCTCTCAGCGAATCTGGAACCAACGTAAGGATGTTAAGGAGGCATTGGAGAAAACTCTTTCTGTCAGCATAGAAAAAGGAATGAGTGCCGTCAAACTTAGCAAAAAAGTAAGCAAGTATCTCAACGATTATCCTTCTCTCGCCAAGGACTATAAGAAGAAATACGGCAAGGCTATCACTATTCAAAACTGCGAGTACAGAAGCGTTCGTCTTGCTCGTAATGAAATTAACATGGCCTACCGTTCTGCAGAGCAAGAGAGATGGGCTAGGATGGACTATATCAAAGGAAAGGAGATAAAGACTACCAATAATCTCAATCATAAGCCCGATATGTGCGACTTGCTCGCTGGTGTCTATCCAAAGGATTTCTATTGGACTGGGTGGCACGTGAACTGTATGTGCTACGCTATTCCTGTAATTATGAGTGAAGAAGAGTATTGGAGTGGCAAACAAGTCAACAATTCAATGCCGAAGAATTTTACTGATTGGGTGAACGATAACAAAGACAAAGTAAATCAATCTTCTTACATTACTCAATATGCACAGTCTGAAAGACCGCAAAGGCAAGAAAGAATTGCACGTCAGAACTCGGCTGAAGTGAGAAGTAGGTTACGAGAACTTGTCAGTGAAACCATACGAGAAAAGTTTAGGGAGGTGCAGCTACCAGACGGGCAAACTGCACGAAGACTTTATCTCGTAAACAATGGGGAGGAATTTGTGGTGGGTAGAAACTTCTTCTCTGAGACCATGGCAAAGAATATCCGAAACAGGAGATTAAGTGAAACGATACAGATAGCAACAAATGTAAATGAATGGTTTCCTACTGCAACATTTGATAGAATAGAGGATGGCAATCATCACGATTTCCAATTTAAGGTTTTTCATGCCACCTATCAAGGAAAGCGAATAGAATGCAAGGCTAAACTCACAAGTGAAAAAATCCTATATACAATGAGATTACTAGACTAAAAGCAAGGGATTGGAAACCCTCCCGAAGTCTGCATCCAAAGACCGACGTGTGAGAGGTATATCCAATCCCTGTTTATCTTTCTCCTTTACCGCTGCAAAGGTAATATTTTATTTTGGAAAATCCAAATCTTTTTCTAAGAATTTAATTGGTTCAAGCCCTCGCTGAAGTGTTTAATGTCTTGTAAGCCTCGAAAGCGAGGGTGCTAACGTGCTCGTTGATCGTTGTGGAGATTGTCATGATGTCTCCCATGAGAAGCTTTGTCTCTCCTTTGCCTACCTCGGCGATGAGACTCATAAGGCAAGCTATCTCGTCCTTCAAGGTCTCTGCCTTCTTTGTCAATGGGTTGGCTGGCTCGACCTTTACCTCCACCGTAGGAGCAGGCTCTTTCTTTGGCTCTGCCTGCGAAGCGATGTCCTTCTCAACCATCTTCGGTACCTTTGGCTTGGGAAGAGAACAGATTACGTTCTTCTCCTTCAATGCCAACAGCCATCTTCTGCCTCGCTCCGTCCACAGAGGTCTTCTTGTATAAACACCCTTCACCAAATGGGTAGTCACCTCCGTCAACTGATATGTGGAGTAGGGACTGGTGAGCATCCACTCGTAACCTTGGTTGAATGCCACTCCTATCTCCTTCAACTCATCGTACAGCTTCTGTGCGCTGCTCATGCCAAGCTCCTTCGCCATCTGGGTAGTGGAGTAAACTCCCTTGGTCATGTCGCACTTCTTGACCTTCTTTAGGCACTCGTCCATTCTCGACTGGATGTCGGCGAGAACGTCCTTCTGACCTGTTAACCACTCCTGGTCTTTCTTCACATCGACCAGCATCTGCTTTGCGAACTCTTGTAAGTTCAAATCTTTCTTTGTTGCCATAAGATTATCAATTTAGCAACCATCAAGCTCGTTTCAATATAGAAGGGCAGCCGCTTGTTACGCCCTGGATAATCTCCTCAGCTGGCGTCCCAGCCTCGGCAGGTAGTAACTCACAGTTGCCCTAATATTTTAGTTGGCTCTTAGTCAAATTAACTACCTTTTATCTATATGCAAAGGTACGAAAATTTTGCCAAATAACCAAATATTTTAACCAAAATTACGAATTTAAGTAGTTGATAATCAGACAGTTAAGCTCTATCTGTTTCGTCTATAATTATACTGACTAAATCCACAATTCTATTAGCGTCAGAACGTCCCTGTCTATAAATGTAACCTTCTGTGCTATTCTCTGTGATTGGCTTCCCCTCGACAGTCATAGTTCTGGCGTTAAACGTAGTAATTGTAAAAGATGGAGAATTTACATCTCGTAACCTTATTTTCACTTGAACCAAAGACACTTTCTTGGACTGTGAACGACCACCAGACAAACCTCCTACGATTGCTCCAACTCCACCACCTATTGCACCGCCAATCAAAGCTCCGCCTATTGTACGAACTGTTGACTTCTTTGAAACAGTCTTTCCCTCTTCTAACAACTCAACACTAATTATTTGGTTGTAAGGAATTATTCGTTTGTGAAATGAACTGATATAAGCAACATTTTTATGAACATTATCAACAAGAAATGCGTATGTATTATTTAAACCTCTAACAGAAGATGATTGCACAAAGTCTTTTAAAGAGGAGATTTTCTCATCTATTTCTTTACCTTTCATCTTTCTCTCTTTATCTTTCATCCAAACCTGAAATATGGCGGCTGCAATAATAAGAACAACCATAAAGATAAAAATTCCCATGTGATGCGCCCGTCATGCCGATAGCTAAGCTTTAGTTAATAATCCGTCTATCGAATTAATAACGCACCACATGGTACTTTATTGTATATTGAACCAAAAACTTCTACATAAATTTCTTTAGGGCCTCACAGAAGGTGGATTCTCTTTGGCAGTACTCCTTGAAATCCTTATAGTGCTGAACCTTGCCATAGAGTTTTGGGTGGTCCATCATCTGGTCTATCATTTCATTGCTGAACTCATTGTAACCAAAGTTGTAAACATTCTCACCGCCCTGAATGGCACCCTTTCCTTCCGTTCGACTCGGCTTGTAATTGTACGTAAAGTATATGCCTCCATTCGATGGATATTTACCGAGGCAGTACGAAAGGAATTTGCCATCTTTTCTTACAATGTACCCATGCAATTGATTGATAGCAATAACTCGATAACCAAGGTTCTTGATTGTTTCGAGATTGTCCTTCATAAGCAAAGAGTTGCAATCCTCTCTGTAAAATGGCTTTCTTACGTGAATATCGTGAAATGTATTTACGAACGTATCAAGCTTGTCGCAATCCCAGCTTCTAGGATAAGTTATATTCACACATCTGTGTAAGTCCTTTTTGTAAGAGACAACAACAAGTGTCTCCGTCTTGGACTCGTAATCTCTTTTCAGCTTAACTTTTAGTTCCATAATCTATTTGTTTAAGAATTTATAATTAGGGCACTTTCTCTTGTTTGCCATTATCAAGAGCACAGGGAAGAGCAAGCCGTGCTTGCATCCGTTCCCATACTCGTCAGCCGCCTCGCAATCTGAGCAGCCGTAATATGTATTGATATTGAACGCTCCCATTACTCATAGTCTCTAATGTTCAACAAAACTGGAAATCTTGGCACTCCTGCATCCGAATAGCCTTGGTGCTGTACTGTGGCCATCTTCCCGATTAGCTCCTCTCTGTCGGCGAGATATTGCGCTCTTAGCGACTTCGAACCAGTCGGGCGAGAACAGAACTCATAGTTCTTCGCCTTCAACTTGAAGATTGCCGTGCCGGCATCAAGTCCACCTGCCTCCAACACATCGACCACCTCGAACTCAGTTGTGTCGAACGCTTTCAACTTCATTAAATCATTGCTTCTGCCCTCAGTGTAGATGCCATCGCCATTGCGGATGATTGCTCCCTCGTAACCTGTGGAGACGAATATCTTGTGCCAACGCTTGATGTCCTGCTCTGAGTGAGCGACAAACGTCTGGGTAAGGTAAACAGGGGCATCTGTAGGAATAGTGGAGAACTCTCTCTGCAAAACCTTCCATCTGGAAGAGAAGCTACCAGGAATCTGTGTGTCGTAGATTACCATCTTTAATTTGTCTGTCATTGAGGAACGACACTTGACTGCAGAGCAAATCTGCTGGAACGTCAAATCCTGGTGATTGTAAATCTCACCGTCAAGCGGAAGAATATCGCGATGTTTCTCTCCCCAAGCCTTGATCTGAGGAACATCATATTCCTTGCCTCCTCTCGATGTAAGGTGAACCTCGCCGTCTTCGCCAACGTGAAGGATGCATCTTACTCCATCATACTTAGGCTGCACGAAACAAGGAAACTTCGTCTGTGACGGGTAATATTTTGTTGCTAACATCGGTTTCATAGCCATTTACCATATTTTCTGTGAATCTCATCGTAAATGTAGGCACCGCTCGTATGTGGTGCTCCAAACATCAGTATGATGCTGTTATCGACCTTAATCTGGCTTGTTCTTGCAATCTTACCATTCTTGATGTGGTCGCAATAGACAGTGTTGCAAGAGTGATACAGGCGCATTGTGCGCCCATATCTGTCCGTTCCTATATTCTCGTCGTTCATAACTAATCCTCCAAATCTACATTGAAAGCAGCCTTGACAACATTCTTGATATCCTCGGTGAAACCGCAAATACCATTGTACTCCAGCCAACGATCCAACAACTCTGTGCTTGTCATCTCGGCTACATCACTCTCACTATACTCTGCCTCTGTAACGAGGTATTCCATCAATTCATTCTTATCCATACTACTTGATTTTATTAATGTCACAAACTAAAACGTTACCTACAATAGTGTCTCTGTGCCCGGCAATCTGTACCAAAAGGGTAGCGCAAGGATTAGGTTCCAAGCCCATTATCTTTCCCTCCTCGTTGACTACCATCACCTGCGACTTGCTGAGACGAACAATCTCAATGTAGCCGCCTACAAATCCGTTCAGCTCCTCCAAGGAGAAATCCGTTCCATTGGATGGCTCCACATTTCTGTGGAGACCATCGGTTGTTATTACTGTTGACAACATAAGCTAATCATTCTTTTTGCGTTGTTGATAGAATAGGTCTGTGTCTGACCGTCGATGTAAACATATCGCTGTCCGAACATATCCTCAAAAACCTGTATGATGTGCTTCTTGTATTTCAGAAACTGTGTTTCGAAAAGTTCACTCATATCAAATCCTCCTTACATTACTCCGTTTGACTTCAATGTCTCATACAACTTCTTTGTCTGCTCAAAGCGATCTTGACCTTGGAACATTTCGCAATCTGCGTCGTCAAAACCGTAGCTATCTGCATCTCCATCAAATGTTCCGTAGAGTGACAATGTGAAAACATTGTTACCTGTCGAAGTGAGCACAACTGCCATCTTTCCGTTTGTGGATGTAACAATCTCTGAAACCTCATCAAGTGTGATACACTCGTAATAGCCATAGAATAATTTTGTATTCATAATCTTTAATGTTTTAATTGGTTCAACATAGGTGGCGATTAGTCAAATCTACCATCCTTTTATCTATATGCAAAGGTACGAAAATTATTTGATATATGCAAATTTACCAAGGATTATTTTAGTTAAAAATACTAAATTTAAAAGCGTTGGAAATCAATTAGTTAGCAGGATTTTCCGTTATTCAAAACTGCCAAAAATAGCCTTTCTTTATGCAAATAAACCGCTTCTAGGATAACCAAATTTACCAAACTTAAAGCCGATAGCCAAAGGCACGAAAAAGAGCGTATAAGCAAAAGAAACGAGCCGCACAGCCTCTCGGCTACACGGCTCAGAGTACATGGAACAAAAGAAATTACAAGAAACCTCCTCTCATTAGCTGTGAGTTTGTGGCATTATTAAGCCACTCCTCGCATTTCTCGATAATGCCCGTAGATGCATCAGGGGCATCGTCGTGGGCATTGTAGCCTTCCTTGCGGTAAGCCTTCATATCGTGTGCAAACTCTGGCCATAGTTGCTCCCAGTTTGAAGGGAACACCAATTTATTGTTGACCTCGTTGGAACGAGTGAATATTCTAATCTGTTTGTTCTTTGACTGGGTGAACGTAACGAACTGGGTCTTTCCGTTTCCGTACTCCCTCGTCAATCTTTCCACGTTACGAGCATAGGACCTGCCACCATTGTTGCTCTCCACAAAACAGATATCCGTGTTGTTTCGTTTGAGCATGTTGGCTTGCGCTGGCTCTGTGAACTCCATTGGTCGTTTAGTGTAAAGCACATCAGTAACATAATATCCGTCATCATAGGCATCGAAACAGATGGAGCACAAGAAATCGAAGCCAGTGTCCGCCGAGTCCGTGTAATTGCCAATCATACGTACCTTGCGGCGGTCAGGCAATACATCGTATGTTCTGAAGGCGTGGTACATAAGACCTTCCATAGGGGTAGGGTTCTGCATGTACTGCGTCTCAAATACGAACTCGCTGGCGTGCTTGATTTTGTAAAGCTCCTCCAATGTATGCTTCCAAGGCCACAATGCGTGTTCCGTTCCGTCATCGTCTCTCTGAATAACTGGTAGTGAAACAACCTTCCATTCGTTAGGCTCAATCTCTTGCAGATAACCGCACAAGTCGTGCTCGTGCAAACGCTGCATAATGATTACAATAGGAGTGTGACGAGAGTTTACACGGTTACGAATGGTGGTCTCGAATCGTCTGTTAATTGACTCACGAACATTGTCTGACAAAGCATCGTCCGGTCTCAAAGGGTCGTCTATAACGATGGCACCCGAGAAATGTCCAGGGTTGAACCTCGCCATGAAGGCATCCATATTCTTTATTTCATCTTCGGTCCAGTCTGGCTGACCTGCACCAAAACCTGTGATCTGACCAAGGGTAGATGTAGCGTACTCACCACCACCAGCCGTTGTGCTCCACTTGGCTCTTGTGTTGTCGTTCTTTCTGATTTGAACATCTGGGAATAAAGTTTGAAAATAAGATGATGTGATTGTATCTTTGACAGCCACGGAATTATCCTGTACCAAGCTACCCGAATATGAAATGTGTAGAAATTTAGATGCAGGGTTTAGCGCTAGACCATAGGCGATGAACATCTGGGAACAAAGTGCTGTTTTCCCATAGCGAGGCGCAATGTTAATAATGAGTTTATTCGTCTTGCCTCTAATAACGTCCATAAGAGCATCGCATATAATCTTGTGATGTTCGCCAACAACATACTCACGGCGAGTAGTGTAGGCGAACATCTTAGTAGTGAATTGCAGAAGTGACGATGCCACTAACTGCTTATGTAAAAAGCGCTGCTTTTCAAAGTCCATTTATCTTCTGTAATTCTTTAATATCGTCCAAGGACAGCTTAGGGAACTTGAAATCCTCACCATCCTTGCCTGTAACTTCTTGAATATGCTTGTCTGCCAATCCGTTGAGCCGGGCAACAATGCCGCTGTCGTATTGATGTAGCAAGGCACCGTCCAACTGCTGGGCGCAAACGACATTCTCTATTTGGTTGATAACCTGTTCGAACCCCTGCCTCTTCAAGTTACCTCTCTTGAAGTCCGCCCATTTCTGAACAATGCCACAGAATGCGCAGAACCCATGTAAGGTGTAAGCCCTCGGCAACACTCGTACTTCCTGCCGCATGGAGTTGCTAGGTTTTCCGTTACCACCTCCTGCGATTGAATTGCTTCCTGTCTTCTGCTGCCATGGGTTCTGCTCAACATCATCACAGTAAGCAACGAACTTGTCCCAAAGTTCCTGGGCAGACTTGATTTTGTAAGGCCTGCCCACTGGATTAGGTATTCTATGCACAAAGGACTGAGCCTTTGGCTGTGATGATTCTTCTGTCATGACTTCTTAACTTTTACTAGTTTACCACATTTAGAGCAATGATACTCATAATACTCAGATGGCTTGACCTGAATGTTCTCCTCGACACCTTTCAGCTCCTCTTTGAACTTCTGGTCTTTCTGAGCCTCCGTAACCACCTTCTTAGTTGAGTGGTTCGTTTCTTCCTTGGAAGGAACTGCGGCGGCTGGCTTAGGTGTCTTGGGCTTGGCGTTCAAACCTAACATTCCAGCTATGCTCTCATCGAAAGCAAACTGAATACTGTTAGGGTCGCCGAGATAAGAAAGCTCCTTGCGAAGTTTCTTCTCGTTCCAGGTGGCGAACTCCGAAGTCTTGTCATCCGCAATGCGATATTGCTGAATCTGTTCATCTGTAAGATAGTCAACACGAATGCAAGGAACGGTCTCCATGCCCAAAGCCTTAGCCGCCTTGTAAACGCCATTGCCTGTGACGATGACATTGTTCTTGTCAACAGAGATTGGCTGCGTGATACCAAAGTCCTTGATGGACTGCATCAAAGCCTCTACTGATGCCTCGTCAGTCTTGTGTGACCCATCGTGTGGTACAACGCTGTCAATAGGCAACTCAATAACCTTGTCATTAATTTTGATGTCTGCCATAATTAAACCTCCTCAATTTCTATGGTTTCAACATTTCCGCAATAAGGGCAAACAACCTTCATGTAATGGCTGCCATCCTCACGCTCTTTCAAAACAAACAAATCCTTTGCAGGATCTTCCTCTTCGTCTGAGGATTCTTCGCCGGCATCCTCACCGTTCTCATTGAAAGGTGACTCAAAGTTCTCTTCCTCGACCTGGGAGTAATCTTCATTGAAGCCGCCATACTCCTCTGCCTGCTGATTGATACTATCAAGTGAGAAGTTAAGCATCTGATCAATGTCCTCAAAGAAGAATGCCTGCATTTCTGTAGGAACCTTCATGCTTCTCAACTCTTCCAAAAGCTGGTCTTCGTCAAAGGAAGATTTCTCTGCCAACTTATTGTCGAGAATACGGTATTTCTTCGCCATTTCGTCATCCATATCGGAATATACGACTGGCACGAACTCCATTCCCAACTGGTAAGCAGCCACATAACGGGTATGTCCTGCAATGATAACACCTGCCTTATCAACGAGGATAGGCTTTACAAATCCAAAACGCTTGATACTTTCCTTGGTAGGCTCAACCGCATTCGTGTTGTCACGAGGGTTGTCATAGTAAGGAAAGATGTCGCTTAACTTTACTGACTTTACTTTCATTTTTTATCCTCCTGTTTCTTGGCTGTCTCTCTGGCAACGCGTCTTTCGTCAACAACCTTTTCGATAGCCGCATTATACTTATAGTTCTTGAAAATCTTGGCGAAGCCTGTCACATACTTCAGCTTCACAAGCTCTTTCTGCTCTAGGCCAACCTGCTCACAGATTTCACGCTCAGACTTTCCGTCGCGTAACATATTGAACACAATGTTCACCATGCCATCAACCGAGTGGCTTCCACGAGCACGATTGTGTCGAACTGTAGATGCCATACGTTGGTCGATGTCCTTGTCAAGCACAACGATTGGTAATCTACCACCACAACGCTCATTGATGTCAGCAAACTTGCGGATGACAAGGTTTCTGTGGAAGCCGTCGATAATGACGTACTTCTGAAGCTTGTCGTCCCAAATGGTAACGATTGGCATTGTATAACCATCTTCCCTAACAGACGTATAGAGAAGGCGCATTTCCTTGTCAGCCACGTGATTCGGGTTGTAATTGTTGGCAACCACCATGTCCTTATCAACCCAAAGAACGCAATCCACAGGATTGACCTTTTCTGGAGACAAGGAACTAATATACTTTCTGAGGTCGTTCAAAAACTGCAACTTATCTTTGGCAGCATCAAACTCCTTCTTGATGTTCTCTTGAAGATTCATACTCCTTATTTGATTTTTCTATTTTAACATAATTATCGCTTAGATACTGACGAAGTGAACGCTCTACACTTTGAATGCGCTTCATACCGAAATCCTCAGCGATAACACATACTGCACTAGTGTAACCAATCTGGTGGATAACGTAATCGATGCACTCCTGACAATGGCCAGCCTTTGCGACATTACGCTTCTTAGCAGAGCGATAACCTTTCTTGATGGTCTCAGCGTTCTTCTTGTCCTCACAAAGATTGTCAGCAAGATAATCTACGTATTCGTCCCAATCCTTGAAATAAGGAGGAAGATTGTAACAGTATTCTGCCACATCGTTGAATGCGTGTACCGATGTGTTTACATTTGCAACTCGTCTTACCAGCTTGTCATAGAACCAAGGATCAACCTCCTTGATGAAGCCTAAGTCGTGGATTGCTTGCTCATGAATCAAAGAGCTAACACGGCATGCCCGAAGCGGTTTTTGCGTGAACTGATAGTTGTATAGCTTGCAGTATGGCAATTTGTTGCTAAAGATGTAATACCACACATCATACACTTTCCAATCCCAGATAGGATAGAGAACGAGGCTGCGCGGTGTTCCATCTTTATAGAATCCACCGCCGCCACCCCAAGTGATGCCAGGCAAACATTCTCCTCTGGTCAGACCAGAAAGTCGGGCAGGGGACTCCTCAATTCGTACACCGCCCAATGTGAGATAGTCACGACCAAATAGAAGCTTGTGAACCTGATCTAGCGTCTTGGAGAAATATTGATTGTGCGGAATCTCTAAATCTCCATAAGAATCTGGCTCCTTCTCGCGAATCCATTTCTCACCTGGCCCCCAAACGTTGAACCATTCTCCCTTTGAGGCATTCCATTCTTGGAAATATGATTGAATCCAATATGGCTCAACCCACGGCAAGTGCATGATGTATCGTATGTACTCGATTGTCATTGGAGTCTCTGCCTCTTGGTCTAGAAAGAGAACAGGTATTTTTTCTATCCCCATCTCCTTCATAACCTCGTGAGCAAGATTTAGAACTACAGTGGAGTCCTTTCCTCCAGACATCGTTACGACAATCTTGCGTTTACCATAAAACTCTTGAAAGATGTATCTGAACCTTTCAAGAGCCGCCTCATAAACGTTTTTGTCACTGTAGAATATCATTTCTTTCTATTATTAAGTAATACCTTGTCGCTAGAGTTATCGAAATGAGTATCAAGATAGTCTTTCAATCTACTCATCATTTCGTTATTATTGTGCCCACGTGCTGCATTGTGCATGATAGTAGCATATCTCAGCTTTTCTTCGTCAAAGTCAACAAAACACACAGGCACCATCTCGTAGCCAATCACACAAGCAGCTCTGTAGCGGTTTTCTCCGTCCACAATTTGCATAGTGGAACGGTTTACAACAATAGGCTGGGTAAAACCGAAATATAGCAAAGACTTGATAAGCAAATCAAAGCTATCTGCATCATGCGTGTTAGGGTTGTAATCATTTGGGTAAATGTCGTCAACCTTAACATATTCAATATGCAACGGCCTTACTTGTTCAACCTCTATATTGTCTTTCGCTAACTTCAGAGCTAGATTTTCCTTAGAGTTTTTTGTATTCATCGAAAAATTCCTTATTAACGATTTCTTTAACCCAATCCTTACTAGACTTAGCAAAATAAGGATTCTTAAACTCATTCTCCCAATCTATAGCCTGTGCATCCAACTGATTATCGTATGTCTTACTATAACGCTGAATGCCACCAACTGAACCGGGATTTCCGAAAGTGCTTCTGTACGCACCGAAATGTTGAACTAAGCCAGGGACGATAGCGTACAGGTCAATGCCTTTAGCCTGCAAGTAAGCTTTCAGTCTAGAGTCGTCGTAACGTGTCTGATCATCTGTCATTTTGTTTGATGTCTCAACAAAATCCTTTGCGAGGTCGTTAGGATAAACGCTTGCTTGCAGCCAGAAATTTGTCTTTGTAGAAATTACGTGCTTTCCTTTCGCAAAGCAATCAGTGTAATCACCATTTGTGGGATTATAGAAACTGATAACATTGTGTTCGGGCGCATAAGACAGTATATGCAAAATCTTAGCAAGAATGTTTCTGTCAAAGGTAATATCATCATGAATAATCATGCGATGTGTACCTTCAGCAACTTCTTGTGTTAAAGCTTGGGAAAAGTTATCCCAAAGGCCTTTGCCTCTATCCATAGATATACTAACAGGAATGCCATAAGGTTTCGCGCTAGTCTCTATGAGTTTTTTGAGGTATTTGCCCTCACGTTCTCGTTTAGGAACGTTGAGGATGATAATCTGAGAGAGCTTAATCATAGATGTAGTTGTTGTTATTTGGTTACACTCCATTCACCGCCTCGTTTAGCAACACGACTGATAGCCACTGCCAGGCGATTGCGATTCATATCACTGCCATAGAAGACCTTGCCTGCCGCATAAGCCGCTTGGGCAACAAGACCTTGACCCATGAAAAAATCTGTGATGGACTTAAATGGCACGTCCTCACAAATTTTGAATACGGCATCCCATTCATCCATTCCTTGCAGACCCCAATCTTCCTCTTGCTTCGAACCTTGGATAATCCAGCACTTACAGTCTGGCTTATGATAATAAGTGTTCTCGTAGATTTTGACATGAGGGAACAATGATTCCACCATAGGAACCAATTGCTTCTTGTTTCGGAAGAAGCATTCAACGAACAAACGGTCAGGATTAATTTGCTCTATGCAACGCTTGATGTGAGCTACAAACTCATCAAAGTTATCTACAGGGCAAGCCTTCTCCGCTTTTGTATAATAAGCCTTCAGCACACCTTTGCTGCCTGCTGGGTCGATAAACACGCAGTCGGCGTTCTTCGAAAACTCTGGAAGCCCTAAAGTAATATCGGCAATGGTAATCTTGCTACCATTGCCTAAACTATAGACTTCGCCTTCAGTGATGGGGTATTTGTCAATACTGCCATCGTACCTTAAACCTTTCTGTGACGTCATACGCAATTAACTATTAAATAATTATGATACTCGGAAACATTATCTTCCCCGAAAAGACCACACAGAGATTTCTTGGAATAGAAATAGTGCTTAAACTCTACCTCACATTTCTCGTAAGTAACAGGATGGTACTTTTCTTTGTAGAACATCAGAAATTTTCTAGCCTTACTCTTTGCAATAGCTAAAACTGCGTAATGCGATAAATAGGATGGAGAACCGAAAAGAGCAACTATGTTACTGAAGTTCCTGCAATCGAGATTCTTTCCATCGAACGGCTCGCATACAAGCCTGTTCTCAAACTCTGAATGTTTTATCTTGAACTGATCCAGCATTCCTTTGCTAGGGTCAACGCCCAAATAGTCCTGCGGGTCAATTTCTGTAATCTCTGTCAGCAAGCCTGTTCCGCAACCAATGTCTAGTATTGAACCGTTGAGAGGTGGAAGCATTTTTCCCACCTCGCGGTTCTCAACGAGACTCATTTCATCACGAAACAAAGTGTCGTACTTACTTGCTATGTCATCATACTGGGAATAATTCATTTTCTACTGTTGGCTGTTGCCAAATTATTTTTTTGCTTGAAATTGTTACAAAATTCTTGTGGTTGTAAATGTTGCAGTTCGGGAACATCGAACGAAGTTGCGCTCGGTCATAAGCGAAATGATGCATGTCTTTGAATTCGTCCGGTGAATATTCTTCCCGATAAAACATCAGGCAATAATCCAAACCACTCTCACCAAGTTTTCGGAGGTACTGAGGCATGAAGTATGAGGCTGTCCCAAACAGGGCGATTACTACGCTGTCTGCCGATAACCATTTTTTGATAGCCTCCTCGAACGAAATTGTGGAGCACCTGCGATAGAACCCAATGGCTTTCTCGCGGAACAGCTTGATAGCCTTTTTGCTTGGATCAACACCGTAGTACATCTCTGGCTGGATTTTTGTATAATAGACGAAATCTCCGTTTCCGATTCCTGCCTCAAAAATCTTTCTTCCCTTGAACGAAGCCAAAATAGATTTAGCCATTACGTCCATTTCCTGGTTAGAATAAATTCTCGGGATAGGCCACTCCAAAAAGTCAAACTCGTTGAAAACCTTCTGGCGATTCAAAATCCATGTGGTTTCAAATGGGTCGCCCATCGTCCAATACTTGTAGCCATCGATGTAGAGGTATGGAAAATTATATTTCCCCCAACGCTCGTGAACACCATTGTCTCGTTGCGCACTGACGAAATAATAAAACTCGTCTTGTGTCAAAGCGCACTTATCTCTGTGTATGTACTCGTGAGGAACATCAATCATAGATGTGGCCCATTGCCATTTACATCGTTTGATGAACTCTCTGAGTTTGCTGTAGTCGTATTCCATTGCTGCAAAAATAATATTTTTTACGCATATATCAGCATATATGCGTAATATTTAACTATAATTTAACTAAATTTCCTCTGGAATTAAGAATTGGTATTTGATTTCAGTCTTCTCGGAAATCTTGTCTAACGCTTTATTGAAAGGAAAAACTTCGATAAAATCGACATCAATAATTCCATCTCCCTTATCATAGGCTCCACAACAGATTTCTCTTAGGGTGTCTTTGAGAACGTTTAAGAACACACCTGCGACATAAGGATTAACCTTTACTCTGACAGTGACACTGTAATCGTCTGCTCCTTCGTGGCTGTACTCTGCGTATTTGATTCCGTTTAACTCTTTCATAATCTTTAATGTTTTAATTGGTTCAACTTAATCTTCGGTAGGCTCTGAATAATCAAAAGTACTACCTTTTATCTATATGCAAAGGTACGAAAATTATTTGATATATGCAAATTTACCAAGGATTATTTTAGTTAAAAATACTAAAATTCCTTTACGCTGTTTTGGTAAGTTTTTGGCTCACACAAGATTTGATTTGCCACATATTCTCCCTAACTAAATTCAATATAGTGTCATGGAATGCCGAGTTTTGGTTGTGCTTGCCATGGCACTGAACGACCGTGAAAGACGATAGATCAACCTCCAAAGTCTCCATACGCTGCCCGTTCACCTTGGCTGATAGAATGAGACAGTTTGGCTTTCTATTGACATCGTAATAGCCGTTGGCGAAAACGCAGTGGCACATTTCCTTGCCTTCCTCAAAGAACTCCTCAACAGAACGCAATACTTTGACGTGGATAACTCCGCTTGAAATGTCAAGGTCAAAGAATTGCTTGCGGCGAGCAACGTAGATAGAAGCGAGAGCCTTAGCTTTCTGTTTGTTCTCCTCCTCACGCTTAGCCTGTGCCTCCATATATTCAAGCATACGCTTCTCTTCCTGGATTTGGCGCATCTTAGTCATTCTATCCTCCATCTTCTTCTTTCGACTTTGAACGGAAAGCATCCACTTATCGTGAGCTTCCTTCAAGTTAGGAGGGCAGACTAGAGCAGGGTTGTGTAAATCCTTCTTCAAGTACTTTAATGAATCTATCATATCCCACCAGAGACTATCGTAAAGGTAACTGGTGTAGCCGTGTCGAACGAGAACCCTTACCGATGCCATCAACTTCTTGTCAAATACGGCCTCGTGGTACTTACAAGCCTTCCAGACTGCCAAGTCCTTTCGCATCAAAGTCTCGTTATAAGGATGTGCATTGACGGAACGGAATATTATGTCGAAATCTACTTCCTTACCAAACTCTCGAAGCGCATATTTATACTTGTCTTGGACTGAGGCATAGTAAACACCGTCCCAACCTAGTTCGCGAGGGTCGCCAAGTCCTCCCCATTGAGTATGTGTTCTGACCTCCAAATTACCGAAGGCACAGAAAGAGTCGGTTATGTAACCGTTGACACGTTGCTTTGACAGAAAGACATACTCGCCATCCTTCAGCCATTGCTGCATACATTCCTTGAAATATATCTTCTCCTCTACCAGCTTGTGATAGCGAAACTTTGCCCGAACCTGAAAGTATCTAAGAACTTGCCATCCCTTGAATGTTGTAACAAGATAAAAACATCCCTTGGCAAACCTGTCGCTATAACGGTAGGCATCCTCTTCTGTAATGCAAGTCCTCATAGCCCAGGCTTGTTGCTTATCTGATAGGTAAGGTATCTTAGTTGATAACTTGACCACCTCACGCTCTACTTTGTTTCTTGGTCTCATAAGCGATGAAATTAAAAATCAAACAAACTCAACTGACCGACGGACTCATTTTTCTTCTTCTGAGCCTCTGACTTTTTCTTCAAGCGTTCCTTTTCGGCAGACTCCTTCTTGCGAAGCTCGGCGATCTTGGCTTGCTTGAACTCCTCTTCGGCCTTCTTTTCCAAACTCTCCTTGGTCTGGTCTGAGAGGTTTACTACAACAGTACAGGCTGGAGCATTCTCTACCTTGATGTCCTCCTCATTATAATAATGTACTGCCAAGCCAAAAATCTCAGAATCATCAAAACCTTGTCTCCCGGTCTTCTTGACCTCTGAAATGATGAAATCGCAACAATTCTCAATCGTTTTGCCCGGCTTCTGATAATCCTTGGCAAACAACTCGTCCTCGGCAGCTCGTTTGTCAAGATATTCCTTGATTACTCTCTGAAATGTTTCTGTTCCTTTCATAACCTTTCCATTTTTTGAATCCTATGGGCTTATCTCTAAATCCTTTTCGGAAAGCTTCTCTCATCTTGATACAGATGAAATCTACTTTACATTGTGCCAAGCCCAAACAAAAAGCACAATCTTCGCAATCTTCCATTGGCTCCGCAACATAGACAATACCATCAATCACTATCGCCGCTTTCTCCTTCAATACAGCCATTGCGCTTCTCTAATCGTATTCTTAAACGTGCAACTTTTTTGCGTGCCAAGTCGAAATCACTTGCCTTAATAGCCTTATCTGTAATGAAAGAGGCCGCCTTTGTTAGATTTGATAGTAGCTCCTTGAACTCTATCTTAGTCGTTTTTATCTCCATATTTGCATGCTTGAATTATTCTACACCCGGTGAAATCGTCAGAAGTTAGGACAATCTCGCCATTATTGATTCTCTCTCTGATAATGGAATTAGCCTCAAAACTAGAGTCTGCTTCCACGATAATATCCTTTGCTAGAGTTTCCTCTATGTGAACGTTGAACTTCATTATGTGACCTCCCACGTTTCTATGTTAAATTCATAACTCTTGCCACTACACTGGCTTTGCCCTATGTGCCGAAGGTCTTTCAACTGATCCTCGGATGCGCCGTTTGCTTTTGCCGTTGCATAGCATTTCGCTAAACTGTCAGCTACCCTCAAAAGCTCTCCGCTTCCCTTAGAATGCCAGGCGTCATCTTTGTAAATAAGATAAACTGTCATATTAATCCTCCTTGGTCTCTAAATAATGCTTATAAACTCCACAACACTCGCAGTTGGAATCACATTCGTAGTAATTCTCACAAGTCTTTGCCAAATCCATTTTCGTCATTCTCTTCAATTTTAAAAGTTAAAGGTCGGGTGCCGTCTTTCCGTGCTGTCAGCAAAATAAAGAAGTATCAAAATGATTAATTCTTTTTGTTTTATGACCCGACCAAATGGATGAACTAAATTTATTACTTTTACATGTTACACCTCCAATCTTATTATGTTACTCTTTTGTCTTTTCTATAAAGGAAGAAAGCGTCTCCCTGCCAGTCAAAGTTTTTGGACTCACATCTAGCGAGTATATGCCTGTCTGTTTCCATTATAGACACCTCGTACTTGTCTAGCTTTTCTTGTGTGTCAGACGTGTCCTCGTAATACTCCCACTGCATCATGTAATCAAAGATGCCTTGGAAGTCTCCTTCGCTATTCATCTGACAAACTTTCTCGTAGTCCTCGATGTCTGCTGCACATCTTTGTGTCTGCGGTGAAATCTCCACAATGAGAGAAAGAAAATCATAATCTTTCATATCTGTTATTATTTAGAAAGGTAGGCTGCTGTCTTTCCAGCTGCCAGATAAGAATAAAGCATCTAACTCATCGGGTGTCCTTAGTACCCACTTCGTTTAACCTTATGTTTTTGCCTGCCTTAATTGTTCTTTAAGAAATTGTAAGTCTCCATTAAATCTTGATAGAACCATTGCCAGGCAACAGTGTCTTTCTCGTCCTTCGTTAGACTGAGAGGCTCACAAATTACCTTTCGGTGCCAATTTATCAACCTATCGCAGGCTTGAGAAATCTTCTGGAGCATTACTATTGCTAGGTTCTCCATAAGAACCGCTTCTCCTGCAAGCATCTTCTTGGCATACTTTTCTGCATATTCATGCCACAAGTCGTATGCCTTTGAGTCGTTTTTGAGCATTAGGTAAAGCTGCTCCATTGGGAAAGTTCTTTTATATTGAACCATATCCTTTACTGACATAATAGCCTCCTATCTGTATGCTTTGGATAAAACAATGTTTGGAATGTATGGCAACGTATGCTGCTGCATATTTTCCAAGTTTTTGTACTCGAAACGAACCTTTCTGAAGCTAATGGATTCGTGTTCGTTATCTGAGATTACATTTTCTACTATCTTTGGCTCAATCTGTAATGAACGCTCAACGGAAAATTTGGTTTCTGTATGATCGCAGCTAATCTCTATACGCTCTGCAACGGCAACCAATCCGAAGTCCGGGTTGAGAAACAGATACTTGTCTCCTGTAAATATGGCATCTATTCTGTTTGCCGATTTTTTCGTTACTCTGATAATGTTCATGATTGCTCATCCATTAAATGTTTAACAAGCTCCTCCTTTGTGGCGAAGATTTCATCAAAGCCATAGGCAAAATATTGATTGCCAACGTTCAACAAAACTTGGTCGTCGTTGAGTGCTTGCTTTAGTTTACCCTCTAGTATATGTCTGTTGTCAAAACAATAATAGTTTGTGAAGTTTGGGTTTATCCCACTGGCAACAATATGGAAAACATTTTCACCTAAACTGTTGGACTTGTAATCTGCAAAGAGTTTGTCGTTGTTCTTTGAACGTGTCAAAGATAAGTGAACAATCTCGCCTTCGACAATCTTGTTGTTTCTCATGGCGAATACGTTCTGACCTACGTAGAATTTACTCTGCAAGGTGGTAGCCTTGGTCGGCCAAACTTCACCACAATCTAGCCAAAATGTGGCATAAAGGGCTTCTCCGTTCTTGAATGCTTGTAGAATGCGCTCCAACTTCTCATTCTCTGTTGGCTCTCGCTCAATGAAATTACCTGTACCATCGTCCTCCTCAACGTACTCGTCGAAATAATACCCACTCTCATTACAGATGGAGAAATTGGCATTCAAAGCGTTGTATTTCATTATCTCTGATACGCTGTTCAACTTGATTCCAACGTAATTGTTGTCAAAAGCTATTGTATTCATACCCTAATTCTCTAAGCTATTAATGTATTCCTGACGAGCCTTAATGAAAAGGTTTCTCTTTCGCTCGTCAGAAAGAAACTCCTCAACGGTGTAACAGAGTGCGGTGATACCATTCTCGAACTCCCAGGTCAATCCACATTCGTGGTTGGCAAACTCGTATTTAAGTGCATCTACCAAATTGTCGTCGTTGCTCAGAAACTGCTCTGTTTCCTCGATATGGCGATTTGCAAGAGCTAGGAAAGAAGGATAGTCTTCTTTCAGACAATATGCACCTGCTCCAAGAGATTTGATTTTCTTCAAATCCTCATCACTGGTGGTAAGCCCCCACTCGGACATCATTTCCTCAAACTGCTTGTCGCCGAAAGCTGCCTTCATCGGTAACTTGTCGAACTCAGCCTGTTTCTTTTGCTTAAACTCGTAGTATCTCATACCTCGCCCTCCATCATCAAAAGTTTGTACTCCTCCTCGCTATCTCCGACGTGTCCATACAGAAGACCGTCCTCTGTGTTCTGCCAATACTCATGAGGAACTGAGCAAGGTGCCATGCTGGCAATCACTACGACATATCCCAAAGACTTGATAAGATTGAAATTTGAATTTCTCATAATTATTCCCTTTCTATTTGTTAAGATTAAACTTGTATAACAAAGCCAAGTGGCTGTCATCTATTTCTCTCCAATCGTCCACCGTGTCAAGATACTCCTTGACCCTAGCAAGGGTCATAGCAACTGATGGATAAGCAGAACGAAATCTGCGAAGCATGTACTCTGAAAGTGATTCCATAACGTGTCCTCCTATTAAGCGATTTCGTATCTACGTGTTGGGTTATTTTCCTGAAGGCGTACCAAAACGTCTTCCTGGGTCTGCTCGTTGCCGTATGCCTCATACTCGATTGGGTTAGCATAACGCTCACCATTCTTCTTGATAGGATAGATGATAGCATACTTTCTGGTATAAGTTCTGCCATACTTAACGTGCTTCTTTTCAACTAACTGTGTCATAATCTTTAATGTTTTAATTGGTTCAACTTATGTTTTTGGTAGGCTCTGAATAACCAAAAGTACTACCTTTTATCTATATGCAAAGGTACGAAAATTATTTGATATATGCAAATTTACCAAGGAATATTTTAGTTAAAAATACTAAATTTGAACGTTCGTAACTATCTGAAAATCAGAATGGTGCATCTGCCTCCTCTGGTTTTTCGAAAGGAACTTCCACTTCCTCGTTTATTAAATTTGTCTTGAAAAAATTTGTCGTATTCTTGTTGAACCCCATGAAAAACTTGAACGTTCCAATGTTGCGCCCCTTTGCCACGTCAATCATTGCCGTACCATCCGTAGGATAATCATCCTTGTTATCAAACGGAGCAGGGTAGGACCTGTTGTAATACTCAGGACGATAGACCAAGATAACCACGTCGGCAGCCTCTCCTATCTGACCGCTGTCACGCAATCTGTTTAAGTTCGGCTCTGGGCAAGTGCTGTCTCGTGACAACTGGCTAAGGGCGATAATCCAAATGTTTAGTTCCTTCGCCAAATTCTTGAACCGACGTGCGGCATCACCCATAGCTTGCTCTCGACTGAAACTTGTGTTCCTCGCATTAACATTCAGAATCTGCAAGTAATCCACAACAGCGCCATCTATATCCTTCTGCATTTTCAGCATTCGGATAGATAGTAGAATTGAATCTATGTTTGAAGTGCTCTTGTCATCAAAGAAGAGGTTCTCTCCAGGCAACTTTCCCCTCGCATCATCAATCAGCCTAATCTCGCTAGGGGCAAGATTTCCCGAATAAAGAATGTTGTTGGCCGGGATGTTTGTCTTTGCAGATAATAGTCTGGCGGTAAGCTGCTCCTTTGTCATCTCCATCGAGTAGAAGGCAACTTTTGCTCCATTCTCTATGGCATGTCGTGTCATACACAATGCGAGGCTCGTCTTGCCCTGAGAGGTTTCGCCTGCAACGATTACTAGGTCAGATTTTTGCAAACCGCCCTTCTCGTCAAATCGGTCCAACCCTGTCTTCGTGCCAGTCGTTACACCCCCTGCCGTTGCATTCTTAACCATGATTTCATTCAAGCTATTCATAGCATCGTTGAGAGTGAACACTCCGTCGGCTTTCTCGAAAACTCCACCAATGCCTTCTATCGCTTCTTGGTGGGCATCTGCGGTTAAGACCTCTTCGGACAACCCGACCTTGGAAAGCTGCTGCCCGACAACCCATAGCTTTCTTCTTCTGCCAAGATCCTGCAATCTTATGGCATGATACTCGATGTGAGCAGAGGATGCAATCTGCCCAGACATGTTCATCAAGTCCATTGCAGTTACGCTAGACTTCTCTTTCTCCAACTCTGCTGATACCGAGATTATATCAATCGGGCATCCTTGTTTGCCGAGTTTGTCAATCGCATTCCACGCTCCCTTGCAGTTGGGGTCGTAAAAGCAGTCTTCGTCTAAATACTGGCTGACCAAAGTGTAAGCCATAGGGTCTATGAGAAGACTGCCAATAACATACTGCTCTGCTTTTATGTCATTTACCAATGGCTGGTTCTGATATGGTGATTGTGCTAAACTCATCTGAAAGATACCTCCTCAAAACTTAAGATTTGAAACATTTCACGCATTCTGTCATCAATGCGAGGGTCGTCGTATTTCTGACTAATATCGAGTGCTGTAAGATTTGAACTGATGAATGTCGGAAGCATTTGCTCGTACCTGTAGTCCAACAACTCATCAAACGGCTGGAAGTGCATGCCGTAAGCTATTACCTCCGTCGGCTCTGCGCCTAAATCGTCTATCAGCAAAAACTTCGTGTTCTTGATTGCACGAAACTCGTTTCTGTCTTCGATTATTGCATTCGCCAAATCTCTCGCCTTTACGAAACGAGGGTATTTGTCACCCTCGCAATAGCTGATTTTGTCAGTCTCTACCAAGTAAACTAGCAGGTCTCGGATAGCCTTAAGCATCGTGGTCTTGCCATTGCCGATGCTGCCTGGCATAAAAAGCCCATAGAAGCGTGTCTCTGTTGTCAAGAAATCACCGACCTTAGACATCGCATCCTTCAGCTCGTCCGTCAAAATGAACTCTTGCTTTCTCTTCTCAACCTCTCGCTTGTAATAAGCGTAGATGAGGTTCTTGGTCTCTCTGTTATCTAGGGGAAGTTCCAAACCCCGCCCGATACGCTGATTTATCTTTGTGCTCTGGAGCTTTCCAGCCAATTCTTGTGTTGTTTCCATTGTCTGTTACGCTTTTAAAATTTTTAAAACTACCTTCGATAATTTTCACGAAGTTCTTTTCTTCAAACACATAGTCGAAGTCCCTTTTCGGGCCTCGGTCTGTTTTGCCAAGCAAGTAGGCTGAGGATTTTACATTATCGGAAAACGCAACCAGCCCTTCTTTTCCGTGAACCTCGAACATTGAAATGTAAGCTAGCTTGCGTTTGTCAGTCAAGCATTTTACTTCAACTAGCCCAAGCTTGTTGAACCATCTGATAACGCGTTGCCAGTCTATTCCGTATTGCTTTTCTTTCTGTTCTACGGATAGCACGGTGTTCCCCTTGAAACGCAACTCGTTCTTACTCCACGTAGCAAGCCGCCCTGCCAAGCTAAACTTAGTCTCTTTCTCGAATCTCATACGGGTATCGTCCTTACCTGTGCTAGTCCAATAGGCGGCGAAATCGTCTATCAGCTTTTGCCCATATTTTGAAACATAGGGTTGAAGCCCTTCTAGAAAATCGTTTCGTCTTTCAGAGAGTGACGTGAAGAGAGAAAGCTCGGCTTTCTCTGCTGCGTCAGCAGTCTCTTTAAGATTTTCTTTTTTATTTTCTTTTATGGGGGTGTGGGGGGAATTTTCTTTTCTTTTTTCTTTTTGCGTTTCCATTTGCGTTTCACTTTGCGTACCCGTTTGCGTTTCCATTTGCGTTTCCGTAGTAAACGCATCTAGTCCAATAATCTCATACTCAGCAACTTCGCCACGCACCTTGCTTGGCTTAAAATTGATAAATCCTTTCTGTTGCAAAGAGTTTCTGACATTGCTAATTGTTTTCCTAGTGAAGTCAAGTTCAATCTCGCACTTCTTCGTCGGCAATTTGAATGGGTTTGCCCAGTTACCCAAGTCGCATTGTTTCAGCAAATAATAATACATATCCGCCTCGCAACTTGTCAGCGTGCAAACTAACCTCTTTTCCCAGAAGGATTTTAGTAGCTTTGAGTAATCGACTATTTTCATTGGTTCAAGTCCTCGTTCTTAATGAAGCATACACTCCCTCGCTTGATGCAATCAAGCAAAGACTCTGCCTCTGTTTGTAACTTGCCATACACGGCACTCTGCTGCTTGGATATGAAGTCGTGAATAGTTGGACTCACCTTCAATGCTGTCGAAGCCATTTCCTCCAACACCTTGAACTCACGATACAAAACACCCACTGACTTGAATTGTTTATCCAAGCCCATCAAGAACGTTCTGTAGTCCTTGATTCCCTCGAAATCTTTTAGAAATTCTGTCTCTTCCATATGTCAATTTTTATTGGATTAAACTATATTTATTTTTCCTATTGCAAATTTACTAATTTTTACCGATATATGCAAAAATATAAAGTTAAATATTTAAAAATACCAAAATATATTTGAATATATACTTGCATAAATCAATTTAAATTCGTACCTTTGCAATAGTCTCTTCCGATGATCTTTTGTAAAGATAAAATCGGATATTTTTTCCTAAAGCCTGCTGGCGAGCGGGCTTTTTTCTTTGGATTTGTTTGGAGGTTTGAAATATTTTCATTACCTTTGCAGACAAATCCTAAAGATATAATCTTTAATGGATTTAATTGGTTCAAGTCCTCGACGTTGTGAAACGCTGAGGACTTATATTTTTTACAGATTAACATTGATACCTTTCTCATAACTCAATCTCTTTACTTCACCTGTGTAATATTTAATCATTCTCTCCAAATCAGCATTATCCCACTTTTTGATGGAATGAGCACGTTCTCGAAGAGTGGAGAAACGAGCAACGCCAATCTTCTTAATGAGATTCTCTTGATAGTAAATCAAGTGATCCGAACTGGCTCTATTGCAGCCTTGGCATTCTGCATTACAATTATCCTCGTCAAAGCGAGTGGCCATATTGGCTCGTCCGAAGAAGTGACCACAGTCCAGCTCACGATAAGGTTTAATCTTGCCACAGCTGATGCACTTGCCAAAACCGTTTGGCATGCAGTCTCTCAATCTGATATACAAGGCAAAGACCTTGTCTAGTTTCTTCACCAAGTCTTGCTTGCCATCCTTCTTCTTTCTCTTAGTCGAGGATGTCTTTGTGCTTTTTTTCTTTCTGTAGAACGGAAACATTTCTTTCAAAATTACATTTAACATAGTCATCTGCAATACCTGCGTGATACTCACATATACGGCAAGCCCTGCCTCCAACATTCATTATCTCACGAGTATATTTCCCTTGTTGGTTATAAGGGCATGGAGTGATGTAATCACTCCCTAAAGCCGTATCTATTTGCTTGAATCTAATCTTTTTCATTGTAACACTACATTCGTTAATTGAATACCTCTTGAATAAACAGCCCATTTTGTTGTCCCTGGAGGCTTGCTTATAAATAAGTCAGCCACGTTGCCGAATCGTCTGTAATTGCCCGACAGGTCAACAATCCAGCCATCCTTGCCTTCGTAAGGTCTTATTGCGCGTCCAACCATTTGATAATAAAGTCCCAAGGATTTCGTCGGACGAGCGAGAATGACCGTGTCTAGTGCTGGATAATCGAATCCTGTGGTCAGAACCCCAACATTAGCAACTACCTTTATCTCTCGCTTCTTGAATCCTTCAAGGATAGCCTCACGCTCTTTCTTTGGTGTCTCGCCAGTTACAATAGCAGCGTTCACGCCCAGTGATTGAAGTTTATCTACAAGCTGTCTTGCTTCTTTCGTGAATGCCGTAAAAACGAGTATGCCTTTGCGTGGAATTCCGCTCTTTGGCTGCATTACCTTGACAGCAGTGTTTGATAGCTTGTCATAGAATCCACTGCGCTCATATTCGGCAAGAAGGCTTTTCTCGTCATAGTCAGCACCAGTGGAGTTACTTCTTACCCTTCTCAAATCCAATGTAGTCAAGTCATAATAGTGCAAGTCGGCAAGGTAACCTTTTGAAAGTAGCTCTCCAATCTGGCAACAATAAATAACCTTTGAGAATATCCTTGGTCTCGTTCTTGTGAGAAACTTTAGAATAGAACCTCCCTCTGCACGATCCAGACGATAGGGGGTAGCTGTCAGTCCAATAACCTGTCTGTTTTTTGCTTCGATAAATTGCTTATATTGTCCTGCCTTGGAGTTGACGTAATGGCATTCGTCAATTATTACATTCTTGAAGCAATCAAAGTCCCTCATATGGTTCATAACGCTCCCGATGGTGGCGAAGGTGATTCTATTGATGTCCTTACAACCTACAGATGCGCTATAGCAGCCGCAATCGAATATGCCATAGCTCTGTAGCTTAACAAAGTTCTGTTGCAATATCTCCTTGCTTGGTTGGAATACAAGGAGCGGGCCTTCAAGCCGTGAAGCTATGTCGGCAATCACCAAGCTCTTTCCTGCGCCCGTCGGGAGCACAATCAACCCATTGTTGTCAGCCTTGCTAGTGAAGAACCTTACGGCTGCATCACTAGCTTGCTTTTGATAATTTCTAAGAGTGTACTTCATTACTCTCCAAATGGTAAATCATCCTCGTCATCGGAAGCCTGCTCTGCAGGTGCTTCCTCCTTTGGCTGCTCAATCTCCGGGAACTCCAATCCGAAGACAGCTTTCATGCTCTCTCGGTTCTTCTCCTCGTTCGACCAAATTTCAGAGCGGTCTGGAATCTCGTATGCCTTGGCAAGCAAGAATTTCTCGGCATTGTTGTCCCAGTTATACACAAGGTAGTAACCAGCCAATGCAATGCAGAACACATTCTTTGACTTCAAGCGCATATCGACTGTGCCCTGTCGAACCTCGGCTGCATACTTGGCGACCTCCATAAGGACAGAAGCATAAGCCTCCTCTGCATCCTTCTTCATCTTCTTGGCTTTCTCCAGGGCTTCCTCCAACTCCAGCTTGCGAGCAGGTACCACATTCTCTTCAAGGGTACAATACTCCTCACGAATGTTTTTCTTCTCAAAATCATCAAGATAACGAGTAACCAACTCATTGTCTGGGAAAGTGGCGGTGAAATGCTTGCCGACGAACTTCAAGATGTCAGCCTTCGTTTTCAAAGGCTTTTCTCCACAAAGGTTCTCCTCACCCAAAGAGAGGAAATCCAACTCCATAGGGAAGATGTCTTTTACTCCATCCTCCAATACAAACTCAATGTTCTCAGGAACATAATTTTTCAAATCTGCTTTCATAAATATTTCTCATATAATGCTATCTGCTTCTGTGCCTCCAACAAGGCTTGCTCCTCGTTAGGTTCTGGAATGTACAGCCCAGCAACCATGCTAGAGTAATTTCGAAACTTTTCGATAGCGTCCGTTAATTCTTTTGTATCTAGGTCGGCTGTACTCCGCCAATAGGTTACTGGCTGACCCCTTTTGTTTGTTCTCTGTTTTGCGAAAATCTCCCTGTTCACTATCTGCTTGAAGATGTTGTACTTCACATATTCCTCATCATATCCAAACTCGGAGGCGAAGTATTGCAAGCATACATGCAGGTAGCTATTTTGTGCAAGGGAGCGTGGTCGGTGTTTTTTCTTCACCTCCACGATGAATCCCTTTCCGCTCTTTATGGCATCCGAATAAAGACCGTTGCAATAGTCTTTGTAATCAGCCCTGTCCTTCTCATTGTTAAGATTGAATATCATAACTAGAATGGCAAATCATCATCCGCTTTGGCTGCGGGGGCTTGCGGTTGAGCAGGTGCCTGTGTGGGAGGGGCGGCTTGTCTTTGCTGCGTTCCTCTCTGGTAGGCTTCAATCTTGTAACCCGATATGGTGTTGAAATATTTCACAGGCTCATTCTCGCTCTTTTGGTATCTAGTACCTTGGAGCGCAAATGAGATAGTGACAATATCATCAACCTTGAAATCCACAGGGTCATCCACATGCTTGCCGCTAAATTCAAAACTAGGGTAGTTCTCATACACCCTTCCAAAATCGGAGTGGGTGCAGTTAAGCACCACCGTTCTCTTTTTGAATGGCTCTCCACCATTCTTGCTTGGTATCGTCTCGACTTCACCGATAGACAATACTCTTCCTGACATTATATTAGCCATCTGATTCTCTTAATGGTAAATATGGTAATAATTCTCTAAACTCAACCCATTTCAAGAACTCTCGAACCAAAATATGATTCTTATCCTCCATCCCTGGGTATCTATAGCAGGAGATTGCCGGCTTGTAAGGGATAAGCTCCAATCCACGTACGTCACCCTTATGCTTGTCCTTGTTATAACCTTGGAAGACAAATAGGTCGAAATGGAACGTGTTTGCCTCAAATAATTCTAGATAGAACTGCCATTGGCAACTATCAATATAATCTTTATCCGAAACTGGTCCATACTTGGTCTTGATGTCCCTTATCTCCAAACCGTCAATCATATCGGCGCAACCTGTGATAATTGCATCACCGAAGTCCTTATACTCACGAACCTCATGGAAAGCCCATGGGTGTTCATTTCTGTAATCAAGAGCAACTTTGCATTGCTTGATGTCTAGAATTGCATCGCCTTCGTCGAAGACAAATCTTCTTCCCTTTGGAACTGGCTCTGTCTTATCCTTTTTGTAATAGGTGAAATGCCGAACGCCCTCTGGCTCCTTGAAGCAATGGGGACTGCCCGTCTCCACGATGGAGTGGAAGGCAGTTCCTATTCTTGTGTAATCGTTACCCTCAAACTTCTTTGTGATATTGTCTATGACGTCTTGCTCTGTCACGTAAGCATATTCACCAGACATATATCTACGGAAACTCTCTAGTTGGGTAACTCTGATTAACGGCTTCCTCATGCTGCATCTTCGTGCTTAACAAACTTCTTGCTAGTCTTGTCAAAGTCAATGCCCTTGGTAGAAAGTTCCTTAATCATCTGATTCATGAAAGCCTTCTGGTGAATCTTTGCGAGACTGTGAGCAACTTCAATCAAATCATTAGCCTCTTCCACGGTGTTAACGTCGGCGAGCTTCTTGCGTGCAGCCTCTACAGCCTCCTGTGCCTTTACCTGAGCGTCAGACTTGTTGACAATGGCTTGCTTCACCTTTTTAATGATGTCTGCCATACACGTCTCGAACTCTTCCGTTCCGTAGGCAGGAATCCAAGTGTCCTCCAAGTCTGCCACGTTCTTTCCAACACGATTGTCTTGTGGCTCAAACTTGATAACTCTGTTGCCATTCTCTTTGCAGATGTAACCAACTTGGTCGGCAATACGGATGAGCAAGTCCTTGCTCTGTCCTGTGCAGTCTGGCGAATGCTTGATGTAATCACCCTCCTGTGTCTCCTTGTCGTGGCAGATGAAGATGATGTCCGAGTTGTTCTGGCGAAGAACGCCGACGAACTGCTTGAACAATTCTCCCATCACTCCGTATCTCTTCAAAGAGTTGGTCTGCAACTTAGGGTCGCTCTGGATAGCATAGGCGTTGAGATAATCATCAAGCATAGCCTTGGCTGTGTCAACGACGATGGTCTTACACTCGCTAATCAAGCCTGGCTTCCATACCTGCTTGCCATTTTCCACAACATAGTTACCGATAATCTCTGTGTTGTAGATGTCTTCCCAACGAGAGGCGGTAACAACGAGGTCCGGACGCTGAACGGCACGGTCGAATCCACGATCGGTGTCAATCAACATAGGCGAGTTGGCTGTTGTTGCCAACGAGGTCTTGCCTGTACCCGGTGTGCCATAAAGCACGATAATCACTGGACGTTCCTTAACAACGTCATTCTTTCTAATAATTGGCATAATCTAATATTTAATTGTTAAACAAATTGTTCTTGTTTGCATAGGCGATGAACTCTGACAGCTTATGGATGCCCAATTTCACGTACACAGACTTTACGTGCTGATGAATCGTGTTCGGCGAGTTGAATAGCTCAGTGGCAGCTTCCTGCTCACTCTTCCCATTATAAAGCTGCTCCATTACACGCAGCTCCGCAGCAGATAGATGAGCATTAAACTTTGGCATACAAACGACACTTTCATAAGGGCATTCCCCACGCATAGGGCATTCGACCTTCTCAAAGTTGAACTTTCCATCCTTGTCAACATCGATGACATCATAAGCCGTAGTGTCGAGTCGACAAAAGTTACATTTGCAAAAGCGTCTCATCATCAGATACTGATAGTAGCTTTGGTTTGGCGCACTCTTTGAGTAAATCTCTTCCAAAGCCTTGTACGCTTCTGGGTAGCAAGAACGAACTTTCTCCAAGATGTACTTAACCAACTCCGTGTGCGACTCATCGACGATAAAATTCTTCCCGTCAGAAGTCTTGCACCAAAGCTCATCTTCGAACATATAGAACTCTAGTCCTTCCATAAGTCCTCCTCGTTTATTCCTGTTAGCTTACTGAGGATTTCAACGTGAATATGCTGCTGCGGCTTCATTCCGTATAAAATCCAATTTCTTACCGTCTGCTCCCTGACCTTGCATCGTTTGGCGACTTCTCTGATGAAATCGTACCGGGGAGCAGTCCTCAAAGGTAACCTCTGATAGTAACCTTTTAAGGTTATTTTTTGAGAATTTTCCTCAAAAGTGTTTGATGATTGAATATTTTCCATTATCTTTGCACTTAGTTTTATATCTTTATGCAAAGATACAAAAATATCTACATATATGCAAATATATGATTAATATTTAGTCAAATTTAACAAATTTATACAGATATGTTCAAATATAAAGAGTTTAGAAGAGCGCACTCGCTGTTTCAGTCGCAGCTCGCCGAAATTATGGGATTGTCTCAATCTAACATTTCAAGATACGAGACGGAAGGAATTGAACCTACGCCAGCTCAGTATGAGAAATTGTACGATAAATATGGAAAGGAGGATGTTGACACTTTTGTTATTGACGACACAATGCGTGTGGTCGCAGAGAACAACATCAACTCTGGATCGGGGAGTCAGAATAACGGAATTCAAACCAATGGTGACTTGATTGAAATTATAAAGAGACAGACGGAAACCATGGCTTCTCATATGGAGAAACAGGATGCCTTCAATGCACGCCTTATGGATTTGTTGGAGAAACTAGCTTTGAAATGATGCTTACCATTCCAGATAAAGCCTTAGAGATTAGTAGTAGATTTTTCAAGGCGATAGATGTTTTGAAAGACCAACGGAAAATTAGAGGACTGCAAACCTTTACCAGGAAATACGGTTTGAACTACGGCAATATGAATACTCTAAAGCACAACATCGATAAGCGTACACTTCGCGTGGAGTATCTTGCCTATCTGTCCGAAGGTTTCGGGGTTTCCTGCGACTGGCTATTGCTTGGCATAGGGCCTATGTTCAGACAAACGTGTTCCAAAAGCGGAGAATCTCGGAACCCTTGAATCTCTGCCCATGTATTTTCTGAATGGTCTTTATGTACCCTGCGTTCACGTACGAGCGAAGGGTGTTTCTGTGTATTCCTAGCAAAGCACACGTTTCAGTGATTGTATAGCGTGCCGTAGGACTTATGTTCGGTTGCTCTGATGTCACCATAGTTAAATAGTTTAAATCTGTGCCGAGATAGGAGAAATCTTTATATCTTTGCACTATGTTATAAATTCAAAGGCAAAGATATATGAAAAAAATGACATATCAAAATATATGTGGATATATTTAAATATAATTAATATTTCTGCATATTGTGCTGGGTGAAATCACAGTACGCTTGCAAATAGCTTGCAAATAGAAAAATGATATTTTATAAATGGTTAAATTACAGTGCGTTACAAGGAAACGCTTCACATCTGGAAAGCGTGTATTCCCTAAAGGGAATCGGGGGTTCGAATCCCCCTCTTTCCGCTGAAATCCCAATAAATAAAGGCATTCCCAACACATTGTATAAATTCCAACTAAGCAGAATCTTGCACATTCTTGCACTTTTTTGCACATTCTTGCACAATTCTGCTTGCAAATAGCTTGCAAATGATAACAACGAAATTATACTTAGATACCAGGGCTGTCAAACAAGGAGAGCCTGCACCATTGAAAGTTGCCATCACGAAAAAGAGACAGGCAGCTTACATTTCCCTTGGAATAAAATTGACTAAAGAGCAGTGGGACTCTCAAAAGCAGAGAATCATAGATGCTCCTAATAAGCAACGCTTGGAAAACTACATCAAAAATAAACTCGTTGAAATAGAAAACGCCATCCTTGAATTACAGATGAAAGGTGAGCTAACAAAGCAAACCTCTACGCAGATAAAGAACAAGGTAATGGCCTACCTTGATCCAGATGTGAAAAAGAAAGACCTCTTTATAAATAGGTATATAGAGTATATGAACAGCAGGTCCGCCCAGCGTACCAAAGAAATCTATGCAACGACACTAAAGAAAATGCGTGATTTCGATAGCAAGGTTGACACGTATGCTTTTGAAGATATATCAAAGGATTGGCTTAAGCGACTAGATACCGAGCTTATTAACCAAGGTTTGCGTAAGAACTCCAGGAATATACATTTCAGAAATATACGTGCAGTTTTCAATGACGCTATTGATAATGAAGTGACAACACATTATCCAATGAGAACTTTTGACATTAACCCGGAACAGACAGAGAAACGTTCTTTGTCGGTGGAGGAACTACGCACCTTATTCAACTACAAAGTACAACCTTGGCAACAGAAGTACCTCGACTATTTCAAACTGACTTTCTTCCTAATAGGAATAAACCCGGCTGATATTTTAAGTTGTACAGAGGAAAATGTGGTCGATGGTCGATTACTGTATCGAAGGAAAAAGACCGGCAGATTGTACAGTATTAGAATAGAGAAAGAGGCTTTGCAAATTATCAACAAATACAGAGGTAAGAAGAAACTCGTAAATTTTGCCGAGAATATGAAAAGCTATAAGCAATTCGTTTGCAAGGCTAACAAGGGCTTAAAAGCAATCGGTCCGATAGAAAAGGTAAAAAATGAAAAGAAGAAAGCTCATGACTTTCTGAAAGAGTTTCACACAAAGCACAACTCAATTTTCCCTCATATATCTTTGTACTGGGCTAGGCATACGTGGGCAACAATAGCCTTCTCCATAGGAATACCAGAAGAAATCATTGCAGAAGCCCTCGGACATTCCCACGGAAACAGGACAACAGCTATCTATATTGACAAGAGTGTTGCCAACATAGATGCTGCTAATAGAAAAGTATTGGATTACGTACTATATGAGGAGCGACCAAAGGAATAATCCCTCGGAAGCTCCTTTGAACCAATTAAATTATCAATCCATTCTGTTTCATGAAGCTAACCATCGCACGATTCTGTGGCAAAAGGGCTGGAATATCCATGCGATTTGCCTTATAGAGATTGGTTGCCGCATTATACATATCCCAAGCAGTCACATATTCCTTACTATGGTAGGCCTCCAGCATATCCTCGGTGAAGATGGTAATCTGAGACTGATTGAGCGGATAGGTAATATTCTCTCTGATAGACTTGCGAGAAGTATCAGCCTTCACACGTGTTGCAGTCATAAGACCAATAAGCAGGAACATCTGTTCCGCAGTGATTCTTGTCTCTTTCATTCGGGCGATACGCTCTCTGTCAGTCTCGATGATATGCCGAGCGTCCACTAGCCAAGACTTCAAGGTATCAAGCATAGCCGCAATCTCCATGCCGGAACCTTTCTTCCCCTTCTCTGAATAACTAGACATATACAGTTCTGGAGAAAGCATACATTGGTTGTGGCAAATCATTACGTTTGGGCCAAATCCTATCTGAATACCCTTCTGATGGAATGCCACAGCTACATTTGTCGTGGTCTCGTCATTGTCGAAATCGGTAATGCGTATATTGGCATAGACGCGACGTATAATATGCGCCTCCACTGCATGCTGTCCCTTAACGTCTTCTACCTGTGGAAGAAGAACCACACCAGGCGACTGGCGGTCTCTGTTCTGAGCGGCGAACATATCATACACCTCAACATTATACCCCAACTCCTCGCACTCGCCAATAACCTTATTGAAAAGGTCGAAGTGATAGATGCCACGAAGTGGATTGCCATATACATCATCCTCACGATGTGTACGGCTCAACTGATCCAAAGTGATAGCCTGGGTCTTAGCTTTCTCGAAATCGAAGAACTTGTCTTCATTAACTACTGATGGAACAGCCACCATATCCTCGGCGGCTTTGTTCAAAATTGCTGCTGTTGTCATAATCTTTAATTATTTAATCGGTTGATAAATTATTTCAAAGGAATACCAGCTTCTTGTAGAAGCTTTATTCTTTCATCTTTTGTCGTTATTGTCAGATTGACCTGTTTGGCTATACAACCAGTCTCGTCCCTAGTAATTAGATATACATAGTCTGCATGGTTCATCCATTGTCTCTGACACTCCTCACGATAAGCATTAGCTTCCTCGTAAGTCTTAAAGCCACTCTTGTGGTCGTACTCTCCATCGTCACGATAAACATACAATGTGCTAATATTATTCTTCATCTTCATCATTTGTTATTCTTATAATATACATAAGCTCATCCTCACCATCTGCGTATGGACTCGGATATTTATAAATTGCAGGATGGTCCAAGTTCTCCTTTGCTGATTCTATAAAGAAATCCTGACTAACAGAATTATCTGTTACATATACTGTCAAGAAAGTCCCTTTGCGCTTCAAGTCATCCTCTACACCCTTTGCTCCAAAGAACTCTTTGAAACTCAATCTATCTAGATCATTCACGTCATAGGAAATCATCTGACGACTCATGCAATCGAAGAAATGTGCAAGTTTTGTTGCTTTCATACAAGTGACTTAACCGTGTTGTCGAGGGCTTAGAAGTGTTAATGTTTCATTGCTTGGTTCACAATGGCTAATAAGAACATGAAGATTAAGCCATTTATCAGAAATATAGTTTCCATATCAAACATCCTTTATTAGTCCATACTTGTTGTCAGAACTATATTCGATAAAGCTCTTCTCGTTGAGTGATTTCAATATTCGATCCAACTGATAGTCTGTATAGTCACTATAGAGAACTAAGTCTTCGTATGAGAACAAGTCTCCATCTGAAGCATATTGTTTTATCTCCTTCAGAACTCGCTCTTCTTGAAATGTTAAACTACCCATAATCAATCCTCCTTCTTTAAGAAATCCTTAATCTGTTTCTTTGTGCAACCAGAGGCATTAAGAATATCATTCTTGATGAAGTTTGCGAGAGGAAGCAATGTCTCGTTGATTGTGTCCTCTAATTCTCCATGCGCTCCTAAAAGGAACAATACATTGTAAAGCTGTGTCAAGAACTCATGAGGAGTAATGAAACCCATCTCAAAATTCTTCTTAATTTCATCAATTTCTTTCATCTTTAATCAATTTAATTGGTTCAACTTATAATAGTCTGTGGTTATTCAAAACCACTATTTCTATATGCAAAGGTACAAAAAAAATGCGATATATGCAAATATACCACATTTTATTTTAGTTAAAAATACTAAATCTAACTCGCTGGGTATCAGTTACTTATGCACTTTAAACATTTCGCTTACGGCAATAGACTTTACCGCATCTCCAATTTTATCAATCAGATTGGTTACTGCTTCATCAACCTCACAAAGTGCATTGTACACATCATTTGGAGTGACATCATTCTCTAGGTTGCCACTACACGTTTTCCAAGTTTGGTTCAGCTGCCTTGCAGCGTCCACCATAATTTTCAAGTCCGTCATATTGTTAAAGTTTAAATGAATATTCTACTAACTGCCTGACAGAGCCATCCCATCAAATAGCACGGCTCTTCGCTTTTCATATCTATCCCTAGAGAATCGCAGACGTGGCTG